>Ga0123342_1002338_pt1 | contig 31479 bp, 12 predicted proteins | sample Turbeawhitnodule_FD_89960 | JGI IMG/M metagenome (GOLD analysis project Ga0123342, IMG submission 89960) | Root nodule microbial communities of legume samples collected from Mexico - Turtle bean Mexico white nodule | ecosystem: Host-associated > Plants > Roots > Nodule | place: Mexico: Nepantla... | reverse complement strand
ATATCTTCTCTATGCGCATATTCCTTATTCTTCGGAGGTGTATCTTAACCACCTAAGCGTGTAACATAAATGCCGTTACATTTATTGTGCATTCGGTCGGTCGGCCACGTGGGTGCGTCCGGTGCCTACTGGTACAATTTTCAATCATTTTTAGCTTGATAATAAATTTTATTATAGGCATATCAAATAATTAATTATTAAAAGTTAATGGAAGATCAAATTTGATTTAATTAAAAGGTCGAGAGGTCTAACTAAAGTATAGTATATATATATAAAAAAAAAGTTAAATGTTAAATATATATATATATATAAAATATAGTTATGGTAAAGGTCCAACATGATAAGGTTTAAATTAGTAGGTGTGTGTTTAAAAAGAGATTGGATATAAAAAGAAAGACCCAAGTAGGTTGTGAGTCCAATAAAAAAACACTATAAATAGGACATCAATCTAAGAGATAAGTAGAGTGATTTTTATCTGATAATTACATCAAACTGATTATGACTTTGGCATTGGAGTGTCTTGCAGGTACACACAACCAACCATGAGAGAGGACTGAGAGGAGAAGCCAAAAGGTGTAGTTGATCCAGCCCAACTTAGGAAGCTTGTCAATCTTAGGTTCAACCTGAAGCAGGAGTTAAGAACCTAATCCAAAAGTTAAGTCCAATAATCAACACAATATGTTTGAAAAGAAAATTTCTTAAACTTTTTTTTGTAATAAACAATAAGTAAATATTTAGAATTTTTTTATCATAAAAATATATTAAATAGAAGTATTAAAGATATTTCAATCTTTATATAAAAAGATTGAAGTGTACAAATGACATTGAAAGTTCAAAAGATATTAATGTAGTGTCATGTTATATTTAAATGGAGATCTAGTTTAAAGCTATTGAAATTTAAGTTAGAGTATTTGAAGTTAATTAATTACTTTCATTCATATACTGAGTGCCCATAAATCATTTGAATATTATATGAAAGATTTGTGGTGTATGAGTGGGACCCTATTTATTCTAAAATTGTCTTTGTTTTGTTTATAAAACTAGAATACGTAAGAGAAAACTTCTTTGATAATGACTACTTGTATATTTTATAAAAATATTAAATTATTTAAAACCTTCTAAATTTGAATACTTGTGTTTTTTTTATATATTAAATTTCATTTTTAGCTATGATTTTAATTACTAAAAAAAACTAAAAGGAAAAAGAAAAAGAAAGGAGAGTAAGAAGCTTACATCCTTGACATGACATTACAAGACCAGACAGGTGGCTACTAAGCATGGGGATGGGGGCAGATGTCAGCATTCAACATAGAGAAAGATTCCAATACATAATAGCATAAAATGTTAAATTTAAAACTTAATTTTATAAAACAATTTTATGAGTCTTGTATTTATTAAAAGAGAAAAATACATTTAATGTTAATAATATATGTTCAGATTGTTGTCAGTTTTTAGCTGGAAAAATAACTATTCAGATGTCATATTCTAAGAATATTTAAGATCTTGGATCAGCAAGAAAATTTATTTTTTATTTGTAAAAATATTATTTATTGTATTTAATAATATTAAATCAAAATTTAATTATCTTAATTAATTTAATATTTTTATAATACTATAATATTAATTTTCATTCAATTGTAATATTGTTTTGTTCATGTAATTAAAATTATATTATATTATAATAATTACATTAATTATTATAATAAAAGTTAAAGGTAAAATAAAAGTTATAAAATGTAAATTTTAGATAACAAAAGCAAAATTTATAAAATAATTTTGAGATGATGAAATATTATTAGATTCATTTAAAATAAAATAAGAACTTTGGGTATGGTAAGGCCACTTAAAAATATGCAATTTTCGTTCTTTTTCTTAAATGAGTAATTTAAAAAAATATATATATAATTGGATAATTTATACTTGCAAAAATGATTTTCAAATATTCAAATTTAAAAAAAAATTGTGCTCGCATGTCAGAGTTTTAATTTTTTAACATGTCCGATATTTTTTTCACAACTACACTAAAGTTATGTTTTACTATTTATTTTTTCAGTCACGTGTTGAATTAGTATTTTAAAATAGGAGTTTTAATTCTTTTATAAAGTCATGTTTGTAGAGATATTTTTTAATTTTTTATTCAAATTGTGTTTGCAAATAAGACTTTTATTTTTTTTTTATGTTTTAAACAATGTAGTCAATTAATTAAACAATGACTTATTATTGTCTAATTTGTTTAAAAATTACTCATTTATTATTATGATTGATAATTTTTTATGTCCAACAAACATATTTGTTGTTTTTTTTTAATTATTTTGGATTAATATCCAATTTTGTAAAAAAAATACGGTTTAAAATCGACATCAAAGTGGTTTATAAATATTCAAACTATTTCAATCCAATTATTTAGATTTTGATATATACCAATTTGAACTGTTTTTTTTTTAATATAAATTTGAATTTAGTTCTAATCAAAATTATTTGAATGTATAACCGATTCCATTAGTTAATTAATGAAATAAATCTAATTTTATGGATTTGTTTTAGCTTACCCGCAGTTGAAGTGGATGAGATGGTTGTATCTGTTTGATAAATTATTGGCATCTCCTTAAAAAGGAAAAAGGAAAGTTGTAAAACTATATTATTATTTTAAAGAAAAAACTTCTGTGTTAGATAGACTTATTTCTTGACAGTGAGTTACAACACAAATTTTTGATAGTGAGTTATAGAAGAAGAAAAAAAGAGGGAAAATGTTTAAATTATTTAAAATATTTAAAAAATGTTTTAAAAAAGAATGAATTCTTTGAAGGAAACACCGAAATATTTGAAACTAAATATTTAAAATAAATTTAAAATATTACGTCTAGTCTAAAATTTTAAAATAATAAATTTTTAGATTTTTCTCTTTTATATTATATTATTCTTCTTGTCCATCTTTATTCAATTTAAGACTCTAAATTATACTTGACTCCAGCAAAAAGGTATGTTTAGCTCAATACTTCTAAAAAGAATTCACAATAAAATTGATAAAGCTCAAATTTTTGTATAAATAAGTCATTCTTATAGATTGGAGAAACCCAATTTGTGTGTATCCAATATCTTTTCTTGTGTCATTTATATACTTCAATAATTTACTAATAATGTTTGAAACTTTCAATGTGCAAAATTTTCTTTCTCCTAAGCATTTAATGTATTACATTATTTTATACACCATGTGTATACTTATCTTCATCTTACTTACAACAAAGAGGTGGTTTATCATGGAATGTGTTTCATCAATAAATTCTCATCATTTTTAGTGATACAAGTGTTAGGTTTGAAAATATAAAATAAAAATTATAAATTCCTTGTAAGATTTTTCATGTACTCTAAATTCTATGTCATAATAGTGACTCTATGTTTGTAGACACGTTTTGAATTTAATTAGTCAGGGTATTATTTCAATACATTTGGAAAAATTACGTGGATCCTATTCATACATCTTACTGGGGAGTTGCAAATAAACATTTTGTTTTTCCTTGAATGTTTGGAAGTTAATGAGAAAACAACAAGAAATTACTAATATCTTCAACGTGAAATTGGATTCAGACTCCTTCAGCATGATTTCAAATTCAAACTCGATGAATAGAAAAATAACCCAGTCCTCCAATAAATACTTCACACCATAATGTCATGATAAGAAAACAACTACAAGAAAATAAAGGATGTTATCATTTTATTTTGTGAGTCATTAAATTTTGCTAATTAAACTTCTGATTATTAAACCAAAAAAATATAAACAAAATAAAATTTCTCTAAAGCGATAATCCCAAAGACAATGAGAATGATGATAAACAAGCACACTATTCCTTCTTAGATTTCTTATTAACTTTTATTTCAGTTTTAGGATGACGTTGATGTAGACAATTGTAAGAGGCTAGAAAAACTCGAAGAATAAGGAAAATAGGAAATTCCAAAAGATGAATGGATTCCAAATGTATTGAGACAAGAGAAAGGTAACAGCAATTACAAATTGAGTTTTTCCTATATCCCCTAAACAGCCTTCCGACAACCTTTATATAGCTAACTATACAGTTCAACTACCAACAGGAAAAACAGAATAAGCAGAGTGACTAAAGCTTTGTCCTGTAACAGACGTCCCTACTTCCTAAAAGTTTGTACTTGTTTATCTTTTTGACTTAATGATTCATTTTTATCCATTTTTTCAACTCAGAACTTACTAGTTCTGCAAAGCTAGTGTGGGGGCTCCAGGAAAAATACAGTTAAAAAACAAGTTCTGATAGCAATGTATCATGAATGCACACAGACAGCAGTGTGAAAGTAAAGCCTATTAGTAAGCTTTTATTTGGCATTGGAAATGGTCCAGAATCAGAAGTACACTGTGCTCTAAGATAGGCTGGATCGTCACTCGTTCATGACTGGGACTGCCTGAAAACCATTGTGAAATTTATTCATGAACGCATGAACAAATTATTTTGGCAGAGCATACATCTAACAGTATGGTTTGGACAATATAGTCACTTCTATCACTTCCATACATATACATTTAATAGTACATTGCAATCTAATGGTGAGGGGTGAGGATTCAAGAAATCAAGAAAGCCTTGAAAATCCTGAAAGAACAAAATAAAGTTGTCTTCTTCTGGACCGAGCATAATTCACAGTTGTGGAAAAAACTTACTTCGTCTGCAGATGATAATATCTTCCAAAGTTCAAAGCTTCCAAATACTAGACTCTACCCAGTAGAGTTGGGACTACATTGATGGGAGCATGAAACTTGAGTCCTCATCAGCAGCATATCCGCGGTAGCTAGATACATTGGAAGATTGTGTGACAGCTAGCATAAACCAGTTCGATGAATTTGTGTCCACAGAAATAAGCTGTGCAGCCAATTGGTTTATCTAAAAAGAAGCATTGAGGGAGCAAGAAGCTAGAAGAGAAAAGTAATGGCTTTAAAGCTAACTTCTTCATCTTTGCTGTCGCTAGAGTAGGAACATCTTTGAGAGAAATGAGAGAAACCTTTGAAGAAGGAAGAATGCTGAAAACCGTAAGAGATGAGTTGATGAAATGCAGGCTGTGATTGGGAGCAGAGCAAGAAACACAAAAATCTACCAAAGAAATCGAAGAGGATAAGTGGAAGAAGATTAGAGAAAAAGTTACTAGCATTTTTATTTATTTTGATAATCATTGAAATGATTTTATGTAAATTAAATTAACTTCAAATACATTTTTTGTAAATATAATTTTCAGTAGATTAGGTCGCTAGTTTTAACTTTTTTATCAAATAACTTTTTACTTAAAAGAAAAAAGTGTCAACGCAGCTTCTTCTTAAAGTAGTTATGATCTTTAAAGTTTTAAAGCCAAACATGACCTAAAGTAGCAGCACCACAACCAAATCTTCTGAGAATGATCAGGTTTAGAAAAATACCACATGCTCTGTTTAAGGGCCATATTCTCCCATATAAGTAGCATCCAAACATGTCTCTTGCTCTATATATCCATCAGCAAAGTGTTTCCTTAAGAATTAACTTGGGCATCCATATGTGGTAGTAAAAATGCCATTTAAATGCAACTGAATCATCTTGGGTAGCTCACCTTTAGCTGGAAGCAACTTCAGATTCTTGCATTGACAATAGCAGCCCAGTTGCTTTATTTACAAGGAATCACTGAAGCAGACAAAATAACTTCAATTGGCATTGTTATTATTTATCCACTACCCAAAAGTGAAGCAAGAAAAATGAAGCCTCCTTCTGCCTTCTTGCGTAGTACTTTTAGCATTCTGCCAATGAAATCAAGAATCACACAACAATGAAGTTGAGCACAATTCCTATCTGCCCTGTTCTTACTGCTTCAGGGAAAATAGTAAATTAACTTTTGATTTACTTGATGATATTTTATCTGTAAGCCAGGTCCAACGAAAATGCAGTTCAGCTAAAAAGACATCAGTAACAATCATATCTTTAGGCGATCTTTTGAAGCTTTACTTGATTCATTAAGAAGTGCTTTATAAGTAGCATAATCTGTAACAAGTCCTTTCTCAGAATTGAATGTGTCAACATCAACTGAGCTTTCATGCTTGCAATGACCATCTAGTAAAATGTTATACGTAATATCATTTGGAGCCACCCCCAAATTAAGCATTGCATCTAACAACATTTTAGCATTTTTCATCTGACCTAGCTTGCACATTCCATTCATTAGCGCATTATACGTGACAACTCCTGGCATGTGTCCATTGCTCTGCATCTCCTTGAGCAACTTGAACCCCACCTTAACTTCACCCTTCTTACAAAAGCAATCAATTACCATGGTATACGTTGGATCATCCGGTTTGAAACCAGCACTCAACATGTCTCTTAACATTCTCTCTGCATCATGAACTCTCCCATCTCTACAAAGCCCAGAGATAAGTGCCGTGAAAGCTACATTATCAAGTTCAATACCCTCTTCAACCATTCTCCTTTTAATCTCCAACGCAGATTCCATTTCTCCATCCTTGCAAAATCCATCAATCAGTGTAGTGAAAGTGATCTTGTCAGGCTTCAAACCACTCGCACTCATCTCATTCACAAGCCGCCTAGCCTCCTTTAAATCTCCAACCTTGCAGAGACCATTGAGCAATGCATTATAAGTAACCAAGTCAGGTCTAACACCCTGAGTCAGCATCATCTGAAAATTCTTCAAAGCCAAATCAACTTTCCCACCTTTGCACTGCCCATCAATCAAAGTAGTGAATGTAACACCATTTGGAACCAATCCTCTTCCGCACATCTCATCAAACAAAAGACTCCCCTCGTCCAACCTACCCTCCTTGCACAAACCATTGATCAAAGCGCTGAAAGTGAAAACATCAGGAAATATTCCCTCACTCTCCATAACACCCTTCAACCGAAAACCCTCCCCCACATTCCCCACTTTACACCACCCACTGATCAAAGTATTAAAACTAACAACCGTCGGCCGCAAACCCCTCTTGGGAATTTCATCGAACACCAACCGCGCATTACCAACATCACCAACTTTGCAAAACCCATGCATCAAAACGTTAAAAAAATAAATTCTTGGCGGATACCCAGAATCCAAAACCTCCAAATATAAAGCCCAGGAACGTTCAACTTCAAGGGGTTTCAACCTGACCACGTGACGAAGCAGATTATCGCAAGCGCGAACCGGGACGGGGAACTTATTCTTCGTAACCAACCTGAAACACTGAACAGCATCGGGTATAAACCCGGAATCAACGTAAGCGCATATTAGAGCATCGAAGACGATGCCAGCAGAGTGGTGACGGGAAGGCAAGGTGCGGAGAATGGAAGAGAAAAGGGAAGAAGCGGAGTTGGACCCTTTTCGGGAAACAATGAAAGAAAGAAGGGAGTGTGCTTGGGGTAGCATTCGGTGGAGGTAGAGGAAGTGAAGCATGGTGCAGTAGGAATGGAGAGTGTGGCGATAGGGGGGACGCGATGCGAGGTAGTTGAAGAAGGAGAGGAGGGAGGAAGGGGAGAGGGAGAGAGGGTTGAGGGTGATGAGGTTGGTGACATGGCGCGTCGTAAGGGAAGGGAGAATGCGGCGGAGTCTTGGGTTCTGAGAGTAATCCTGGTTGTGTTTGTTCTGGGAATCGTGGATTGCTTCGGAGATTGCGCATAGAAGGTCGTGGTCTTTGTAGGGAAAGGGTGAGAGCGAGGAAAAAGGAAGAAGGTGAAGGTGAACGCCGACGCAGGAACAAAGGGATCCAAAGTCACGATAGAGTTTGGTTTTGAAGTTGAGGGCCATCACCATGGCCATGCTTAGCCCTCTTTTGCCTATGGTAAAGCCGGTGGCGCCGTTCGGATCGTCTCAAAAAAATATAATTCGTTCTTTAATATATATTTTCTATGCTAGTGTTAAATTTAGTTAACCAATATAATCTTATAAGTATATTGAAGAAGATAAATGTTTCTTTTAAAATATTCATCTTCCATGTACATTTTTTACCATGAGTTTATGATTAAATTTTAATTAATTGAATACTTATAGAATATCTTCATGAATAAATATACTACCTAAAACCTAATTTATTTCAAAGAGATAATGTAAAAAAGTGTTCAAGATATATATGTTTGAAGACATTTGTTGAGTCTGCTGCAATTAACATTAGTTGTCCATTTGCGTGGGTCAGGTTAGCAACAACATCACAATTGAAGGTCACAAATTCAATTTGAAAAATTTTCTTACAAATGATATTAATATGGAAGCAGTTATTTCTCTCTTTCATTCACTGACAAAAATCATTAAATAAAAATTAATTTTAGAAATAAAAATAATTAATTATTATAACAATTAAATTAAAGACTATTTTAAAAACTAAAATAATTATTAATTTCTAAATTAATTTTTATTATTATAAGTAGTTTTTAAATTAATATCTAATTAGATACGAGGTTTTTAGTATCAAATTTAAAATTTAAATAATTAATTAATTTGTTTAATATATAGAAAAGAGATAATTCATACCAATACAAGAAAATCATAAAATAAAAATCAATTTTTAGAGACAAAAAAATAATTAGTTACTATAGTGATTAAATTAAAGATTAAAAATATTTTGGTTTCTAAATTAGTTTTTATTATTGTTAAATGGTTTCTAAATTGATATCTAATTAGCCACAAATGTTTTTGCTATCAAATTTAGAATCTAAATAATTGGTAGCAAAAACCTTGGTTGCTAATTAAACACCAATTTAAAAATTATTTAATAATAATAGAAACTAATTTAGAAACTAAATTTTTTTAAGTCTCTAATTTAGTCACTATAATAACTAATTATTTTTTATCTCTAAAAATTTATTTCTATATCATGATTTTCTTGTAGTGTATCATCAACTTTTAAAGAAAAACTAAAAGAGAAAAAAAAAGTGAAATAAGATATAATACTGTGGAAATATAAAAGAATGTAAAATAAAATTGTGAAATTGTTCTAGACATAATATATATATATATATATATATATATATATATATATATATATATATATCATGCAGCAGAAGATAATGTCACTTTTAAGATAATTTTTTTATCATTCATTTCTTAAAATCTTAATATTTTTAAAGCTTATACATTCCTTTTCACGTGTGTATATGTACTATTTCAATATAATTTGTTTCCATATTGATTATTTTAGACCTTTTATATTCATTAATGAATCTTGATATAGATATATTGATATAGAAAGTAGGAAAGTCTCAACATATTCTATATGAATTAGAAACACCACTGATATAAAAAGTAATATTTTATATTAGTTAGAAATATAATAGATATATAAAGTAACGTTATTTTCTTTAAAAAAGTCGTGACCTTGAAATTTTTCCTCAAAAACAACATCGGAGAGTTAAATACTAATGCTAATAATCAAACTTTTTAAATTCAGAAGAAAAAGATACTTGAAAACAATTTAGACTATTCAGAACCTAAACAAGTAAGAATTTCACAATTCTAATTATGCAAAAACATAAAGAATATGTTAATATAAATATATATCACATTACAGAAAATCATGATATTGTATGTAATAAATAGGAGTTGTTACTTTTCGCATTCATACATAACTGAGTTGAGTATACGATCGATCATGTACAAAATAAATAAATAAAATGGAATTCATTGTGAAGTTATTGCTCCGTACTTACAATCACACTCAGTTGAGAAAATTTTCAATAAGTTTTTTTCTCCCTTAGCTACCAATAATTAGTATATGCAGAAAACAATTGTAGAATATGAGAAGAAACAAAGTATAAGTTGAAGAAAGATGTGAAAGCAATACCCAGCATTGGAAAAACGATCAGAATGCACCATTTTCCATTGGCAAACGCTTAACCTTGTTAACAGCAACTACTTGCTTTCCATGGCAAACCCTAACAGCACTAGGATCCACCACATCTTTCTCTCCTCCACAAACAGCTCCATGCCTCACCCAAAACCCTTTTCTAACCTTCTTCTTCATCTTCTTCTTCTGCGTTCTTCTATTTGCAGAGTTGTCATCACCGTTGAACGGTTTATCATTAGAATCCTGGACAAGACTATTGAGTCGCCTTGAAATGCTTTGCACTTCATATTCATCAAGAAGGGAGAGTTTTTTTGCATGAATATTTGAGGACCCTTCACCTGCTTCCGTGGCGGCTCTCATTGCTTCTAACTTGTAACGCGAAGGCCTTGGGTCATGGCGAGTTACTGCGGCATGAAACTCGGTTATGGTCTTGCCCTTAGAGCCCGAGTTGTGTTGGTACCATGCCCATGCAGCAGCCTTCACAAAGGTTAAGTCTTTGGTGTTGGTGTTGGGGTTGGGGTTGGGGTTGGGGTTGGGGTTGGTGTTGGTTTTGGGTGGTTTTCTTCTCTCCATGAGAAGGGTTAGGAAAGAGAACTTGGAGGCCATGAGTGTGATGTGAGAATGTGTGGGAAAATTAAGTTCCACGCAATGCAACAGGGAAAAGTGGTAAGTAGGTTTGTTTAATGCGTTATTCTGTGTTGTGTTGTGTTTGGTTGAGTTGAGTTTAGCATTTGGTGAGGTGTGAAGAAAGGTATATGTGACTTTCTTCCACCAAGGTGGGCTGGGCCGTGAACAGATAGTCCTCGTGGTGCTGTCAGGTATTAATGGGATCATTTAATTTGGACGCGTGTGTTGGGCCCACCGTTGGGCCCTACTACGAGAATCGGTTTTATAGTTTGTTTGTTCTAGGTATGTGTTGTTCTGACTTGTCTATTAGAGGGTGCTTCTTATTCTTCTTCTACTTTTTAAAACTATCCATTTTCAAATAAAAACGTGGTTGCTTCTACTTACAGTTTTGAGGGTCACCATCACCGAGATGCTTGCAGATGAAATAGTTTGAAAAAGCAGCAATGATTTATCTACAAGTTTTACTATATAATGAAGGCTCAGTGCAAGTAATATTACAATTATTCAACTTCTGTTGTATATATAAGGTTTTTGTTTTATTACCCCGTAAAATTAGATTTCTTAATTACTATAAGACAATATTCACTTTGCAGAGTAGATGAAAAAAAATGTCCTAAATGATAATAATATGAAATACATTTGTATTTAACAAAAATAGATATTATGTTTTCTTTTTTATTTTCTTTTAAATAAAAAATTTAATATACGTTTATTTGTATATTTATTTTAAAATTTAAAATCATTTTAATTACCTTTTTAAATTTATTTATTTTAAAATTGTATACTAGTACCTTTTATCACAAACAAGAGTAAAATTGTATCGACCAGTTCCTGGGCATTGACTGACCACGGGTAATGTTGGTGTCACGTAAATGGGTCCCACGAGCGGCATGGGCCAGTATCTTGCAAAGCACGTGCGTCAAGGAGCCAATGGTGGTCAAACATCGGTAATCAGGATGTACTGACGTGCCACTAGACAACATTGAAAGATCAGACATCAGAAACCCAAACAGTAGAACTGGGCCACGAGAAGTGGATCCTAGATCACACGCCAGTTATCAGTAAGGGAAAAGCCTAGAACACGAGGGTCCATGCGTGTGGTATGGATGTCGCATTCCAGGGGTGAGCCGCATGCATGGCACGTGAACAGCTAGGGCACTCCCAGAGGCGAGTGACTCCAGAGATCAGGTGCACGAGGAGGCACCCATGTGATCACCCGCCAGAGGTTGCACTCCAGTTAGGGATCTCACGCACTAGGTTATCCTAAGAGTAAGGTAACAACAGTGTTGGACCCGCCCCATCAGAAAAAGCCCATTTCGGGTAAAGAGGAAACCCTAGTTTCAGTCTATAAATAGCAAGGTAACAAACTGGATAAGGGAGAAATTCTCTTGCGCCGCTAAACACACAGTATCAAGATTATACAGTTTCGGTGTTTCCTAGCCCTAGTACTGACTTGAGCGTCGGAGTGCAAATGACCTCTAGGGTGCCCTTTGTCTTTGTGTTTTCAGGTGTTCATCACAGAAAAGACACGTGTGAATGCAAGGATTCTGGACGTGGGAGTGACGTAGGCGCACAAAAGCGTTTCGAGTCAACCGACAGGAACAAAAATAAAAGCGAATATCTTAGTATAAAATCAAAAATAAATTTGAAAAATAGTATTAATCACATTTTTTTATCCCTATACTATATTTTTGAAGAAATGATAAAAAAAGAGGGAGCAAATCTTTGCTTTAACTATTCTAAGCTTGCATTTTAAGAACAGATCCAAGAATGTTTTACTTGTTCATTTCTAAAATGTTATTCACTGGTCAATGTCTCTCTAAAATCTAAACATATAAAATGATATGCCATTAATAAAATGATTTAAACTTCTGAAAGAGGAATATAAAACTTTATTAATAACAATGTAGAGTAATGCCACAAAAAGTGTTGAGCATTGAAGAGTAAGAGTTGGTTATTTTGCAGTGTGGATGTGGATCAACCTTCATCAAAATCCATAAGCGATGCACAATTATGAAGGATTTGTCAACAACAACAAAAAAAATCATGAGATCCCTCAATAAAAGATAATCACACAAAATAACAGCATATGGTATTACTACTTGAGGACCATTACATTATTCTTACACTAAGGAAATGAAACAACAATTCTTCTTCTGGTAAACAAAACCCAACAACCAGAGTACACAGAAAACATTAAAAAACACAAATTATCATTGTAAACATAAAAGCAGCAAAGATATAAGGAAGGCACTGTGATTGCTCTCAGGCTACTTTCATGGTTTCCAAAGAAGGGTTGTCTCAGCAATCATGGAAGTGACGACATAAGGATCCATGTTAGATGCAGGCCTTCTATCCTCAAAGTATCCCTTCCCTGCCTTCTCTGTGTCCCTCCCTACCCTTATAGAAGCACCACGGTTTGCAACACCCTGCATTCCCACATCAACACCACAATCAATAACATTAACTAACCAACTAGTTCTAACCACAGATAACACTATGTTTTGATTTTATGTCTCCTTTTAATTTAACATTCATTCAATGAACTAATCTAGAATAAAACTTAATCATTGACTAATAAAACAACTCAAAAGATTACAATAATAAATGTTTTACTGCTTACCCATATGAAGGTGTTAATGTCAGCTGTCTCATGTTTTCCTGTCAAACGGCGTTCATTGCCTTCTCCATAAGCAGCAATGTGCTCCTTGTGCCTCTTTTCCAACTTTGTGATTGCTTTTTTGATGACTTCATAGCCACCATCATTTCTCATGGACTTGGTACTGCAACATTATACATATATATATCATCCACTTGTCAAGCATAAAAGCAAAGTGACCCTATGTTAATTACTAACGAACTCATTCATTAAGTGACCACAATTACCTGAAATTCGTGTGAGCACCAGCACAATTCCAATCACCCTAGTTTTTAAGAACTCAACCAAAATGATACGAGTCAATGTCATTCACCAAATTCAATAACCATATACATAAGAGAGTGTGCAGTGGTAATAACACATGAATGTTTTGATTGTATATGTAGAGAATCAAATATAGTCTGAATTTTTTTAGTATGGGATATCCACCTTAATCGGTCGAGGATCAAAAGAAAGCACCACCCCAGCAATCTCGGTGATCCTCTGTTAACACAAATAAAGATATCATCTGTAATATTTACAAAAAATAAATGAATTTGATGGTGAGGGTGACACACAGTATTCAAATTCTAACAACCTCCAAAATGTAGCGAGCCACCCACAAGTCGTCACACGCAGAGATTCCAGCCGATGGACCAATTTGGAATTCCCACTACACATCATGAAGGATGAATTCAAATCAAACAAGCTAGAATTTGGCAAAACTACAATGGAGAGTTACATAGAGTTTGGCGTGCTCCCAGACATTAATCATGCTTAGCAGAGCATAAACTAAGCCATGAAAAATGCCAAATAAATGCTTCAATGACACCAGTTCTCTTAACACTAATAGGACTTTTTGAATTAATGACTTTGTTAATTAACCCTTAATCTGTCATACCAAATTAGTGATGTACTTCTATATAGAAACTCGCCCACATTGAGTAATGGCATAATGCAATAATAGATGAAGCAGCATCCAGCTTTAGAAACAAGTGTCTAGAATTTGACATTGGCTGAAACAATAGAGTTAGGAATGATGAATATATGAAAATTTGATTTTAACTTGCCTGAGCGGGCATCACTTCTCCATTAATTCCAGTAATATTAATGCCTGCATAAAGACAGGCTTCGAAATGAGAGTTCACAATGTCCCGTCCAAAAGCTTTGTCAGCACCAATACCACAATAGTAGGGTCCCTTTTGAACGAGGGAAAAAGTTCAATTCATGTAATAATAAGTCAATAACAAAATATAACAAAGTGAACTAGCATAAGTCACAAGACTCACTTGTCAGCCACAAAAGGACTGATAAGTTTAAATTGCTTCAAAAATTTAGAAACCTATCATTAAAAAGATAATGTAAGTGACCTGAATTATTTAATGACTGTCATACAAATTGAAGAAAACGAATTTCACCTGGGGTCCAGGAAAACCACCAATAGGCCATCCAAGGGGCCATTTGACATCTTTCTGCAACAAGGTGTATTCTTGCTCAATGCCATACCTATTAGAAGATCATACAGTAACATTCACTGTAGGAAAAAGAAGAAAATGATTGTAAGTCTAGAAACTACAAGGAAGCAACAGTATATACCAGGGTTCTTCAGCAAGAACATCAGGATGGTTAAATATCTTTGCCGCATTATATCTCTTGTTGGTAGGAATGGGTTCCCCAGCAGCAGTGTAAGTATCACACATAACCTGAACCAATTGCAATTATAAGACATGAGATGTTTACATCATGGAAGCAGGTTTAACTGAAGAAAGATTTTTTTTATCACATATAAAATAGCAGACAAGAAGAAACATACCAGAATATTTTTACCCCTCCTGAATGGATCCTTGAAAATTGCTTGTGGACTGTTGTATTTGATTAAGATACACAACATTAATAAGAGGTGTTTGGAAAAGAACCAATCATAAATATGTGATGGTCCAAACTTACCACAAAATGATTCATGATTTAAAAGTGTGGACAAAGATATGAACAGCTGGGATTAGAGAATGAGGCTACTGTACCCAAAGAAATAAAAAGAATAAGAGGCTTACTATAATAACACTTCACTATCAGCTCCAGGTGCTTGACCAGTGCTGGAACCATCATAGTTCCATTTGGGAAGCTTGGAAGGGTCATTAACCGGACCTGAAAGAGTCTACATCCAAGATCACTTTATATTTGCCATAATTACCAGCCAAATAGAAAGATTGAAATTAATGCATACTTTTTCTGGCACTTTTCTATAAGTTGAATAAGGAACTCAATTGAAAAATTTATAGAAAACATAGACATTTTTTAATAATTATAAACATTCCAAAAAGTTAATGGACAAAAACAAATTGCTGTTAGCATCTCTTTTGGTTAGAAGAAGAAATAAACTTACCCTTGCTTTACTCCTCATGTCCATACCAGATCCCCCAACCCTGTCATAATAACAATCAAAAGGGGTTAGGAGTTGATTAAGTGTGCCAAAAACAATTGAAGCAAGAACAAGTGGTAGTGCTAATTTGTGGTCAGTATATGCATTGGTGTGTATAGTAAGCAAGATTTTAAATTTCAGTTGCGATTTAATCACATTTGTTAATTGTCAAAAAATGTGTTTAAGATAAGACGAAGTAAACAATTCAAGAAGAGGAATCATTGTTAGATAGTCAAGCATACAAATAAAACCAAAAACATTATTATTCAAAGAAAACAAGCACAATTAGTCAGGTACATTAAGAGAATCATTGCAGCACAGGTACATCCATGCATGTAAGCTTGTTTAATTGTGAGTGTGTGGTGAAAAAATGAAACAAGACACTAACCATATGTATTCCGCGATCACCTTCTCGGTGGTGTCGGAGAGGTTAAGGTTGATAAGATCGGAGAGTAGCGACATATTCTTGAAATCAAAACTTTTAGCACAGAAAGAGAATTTCTCTTTCTCTTTCTCTTCCTTTCTTCCACTGATTCCACACAAGATGGTGGGTTTTATAGTGTGATCTCTGAATTGCTAAAACAATTTACAAATATTATCACCTTTGAAAAGAAAATCAAGACACAGTAGGAGAAAACTTTCTGTACTAGGAATCATGCATGTTTTTCAAAAATAGTTTACACATACGAATTAAAGATTTTATGTTTTTTTTTCAAAAACATATATACTTTTTTCACATGTAATGTAACAAGATAATCACTGACTTAACCTATACTTGAAAAAATTTCACATGTCCTATAACATTCCTCCTTACCAATAATCACCTTAATATTCATAACTTCATCACAAGTTTTGTGAGAAAGCTCACCTTCACTCAATTCCAGTTACTTTGATTTGTTGTTATTGCATTACTAGTGTTAATATTAACATTGCTAATTAATTTAGCTTCCACATTATACACAAGTAACACATATCATTAAGAAGAAATACAGAAATATAGGTAATTACCACAGTGATGTTTTTTGTATCACCCAAGTTTTGAAAATCTGGAAATGAGTACTTTTGTTGGTTTTGCAGCAGTACTACAGAGACTAGTAGCCATGCAGTGGATGAAGGGAAAAGGTGGAGTTTTGGAGAAAGAGTTGAGAGAAAATAGTATGGTTTGAGAGAGAGTGTGCATGGTTTGAGTGGGAATAAATATGTAAAAATGGAGAAACAAAAATGCAAAGAATGCCGCTTCTCTCTCTTTCAGGTCTATCTTGAGATGCAGGTGTCACTTCCCTTGTTGTTCCATCTTCAAAACCTTGACACCTGCACTGCACGATTCCTCATGCTAGCTGGATCCTTTCATATCACTTCCATGTCACAAATTTGACTCAAAGATACTCATAAATATATACAACTTCAAATATTAATATTTCATTTTATTTTTTAATTTAAAATATAGAAAAATATATTTACTTGAGAACAACTTTAATAATATAATAATATAAAATATATTTACTTGGATAATATTAATATTGAGTTTTTTTACCATCATTCATATTTTCAGTTATATAGTAAATATATTTTACTTTTATTCTTTATTATTTTTCATAAACACTCTTTCATTTCTTTTGTCTCTTTTTCCATTTCTGTCTCCTGGGTCTCTTCTATCATTTTTGTAATATCTCATTTGTCTCCTTTGTCATTTCTGTCTCATCAGTCTTTTCTGTCTTTTTTTTGTAATATCTGTTATTGTATTTTTGTCTTCTTACTTAGCTTTTATTCTTTTTTATTTTGTCATCATTTCTAGCTCTTGTATTGTTCTCCTTTGGTTCTGTTCTTCTTTAGTTCTGTTCTCCACTAATTTTTGTTTTCTATTTTCGTTGTGCTTTATTTTGTGCACTTTTGATTATTATTATTTTGTAACATTGGGCTAGGTTTTACATCATCATGAAAACTCTTTTTATACTTCTATTAAAAAGTTTACTGCTTTTAGAAATATTCAAGCCCTTAACAACTTTAGGATGGAGGCAGATATGGTTATTGAAGTTTGCATAAAAGAGTTTGACCGTAGGAAATATTAAAATAATGTCTTCATTTAATTTTTTTTATTCAATAAAAATTAATTTAGAAATTATTTAATAATAATATAAATTAATTTAATTTTTTTTTAATTTTTAAAATAATTTTTAATTTAGTTAATAAATAAATAATTATTTTTTGTTTTTAAAATTAATTTTTATTTCATGTTTTTTTAAGTGTTTCACTGAAAGAGAAATGATACTTTAATATTCACAAAAATAAAATATATTTATTATACAACTTAAACTATTAATATTTTACTTTTTTAACTTAAAATATAAAAAATATTCACTTGAAAACTAATTCAATAATATAAAAATATATTTACTCGAATAATATTAATATTTTGAGTTGTATAATAAATATATTTTATTTTATGAGTGTCACTTCTCATTTTTTATTATTTTCATAAATATTTTTTGTATCTTCTCTGTCACTTCTCCCATTTCTGTCTCCTCAGTGTCTTTTGTCATTTCTGTCTCTTCAATCTCCTCTGTCATTTTTGTAATATTTGGTGTATTTTTATCTTCTTTTGTTGTCTTTTTTCTGAAGTACACTTCGCATTTATTCTTTTTTATTTTGTCTCCATTTCTAGCTCTTTTTTTGTTCTCCTTTGGTTCTATTCTCCAGTAATTTTTGTTTTTCCATTTTGGTTGTGCTTTATTTTGTGAGCACTTTTAATCATTGTATTTTCTATCATTGGGCTAGGTTAGACACTATCATAAAACCTCTTCGGCCGTTTCTTCCTGCACCCCTACATATTTCTTCCTGCACCCTACAATGTTATGCAAAGACCAAATTATCCCAATTATTTTTTAAAAACCCTAAAATACACTTGAACTGTATTTATTTTTTTGCATTATGGATTATGGAATCCGGAAAAATTTTGGATTGGCACTTTCGGTAAAATTTCAAATCCACCAATCCGTAATTCAAAATATACATTTCACATTCAGAAAACCATCATTAAAAAAAAAAAAAGCATTCCGGATCCACCAATCCGAACAGAAATATGCATTCTAGATTCAGAAATCCATAATTAAAAAAAAAATCATTCCGGATCCACGAATCCGTAACAAAATTAGGCTTCTGGATTCAGCAATCTGGAAATCAATAATTTATACAAAAATTGCATCCAGAACACTCCCTCATCCAGAAAAAAAAAAATATTCAGTTCCGGATTGATGAATCCGTAGCACACTCCCAGATCCCTATTTCCGGTAACCACGGTATCCTTTTTCAAATAAAAGATTAAGGCCAGTTTCGGGATTTAAAAAATTGTGGGGGTGCAGGAAGAAAAATGTATGGGTGCAAGAAGAAGAAGCCAACCTCTTTTTATACATCTATTTAAAAGTTGTGGGCTTTTAGATGTGGTTATTGAAGTTAAGCAGAGACTCAAAATAATGGTCTCTTTTATTTGTTGTAATGCCCAATATTTATTGGCTAATTCTCCCTTATATAAGTTCACAGGTTCCTTAAATCTCACTCCTAAATCCTAAACCGCATTTTGAACACATTTTTCCTATGCATTTCTGGCACAGCCAATCTAGCATCCTACGAGAATATGCTTGCATTATTGTTTTTAAAAAAAATCCAAGAATATTTTTGTAATTACACAATATGTTGTATTAGATGCAATACTAAATTTGTATTTCAAATTATAAAGTACACAATGTAAAATTTATATTTGAATTGTATGATATAAATATTAATTTAAAGATATTTTAATTCTGAAAAATTTTAGATTTCACATTTTAGAATTAAAAAAAAAATCAAATATTAGAATACGTTAAAGAATAAATATCTCACTTCATAATCAACAAATCAGAGTGGCGCAGCGGAAGCGTGGTGGGCCCATAACCCACAGGTCCCAGGATTGAAACCTGGCTCTGATAAAAAAGAGAGGCTTTCCGCTTAATGTTTTTTTTCTTTTTTTCTCTATAACAATTTGGGCTGGTTTTCGACTCCGATACTATTTGGGTCAAATGTGGGCCTTCATGAAATTATGTTAGGACATGAGACACTTTAGGCCCAAAACATTATTTCCTGTACCATCTTAAACTTACTATGGGGCTTATCTCCGCATGGGGTCATTCTCAATAGAAAGTAGAGTCTTTCCCTTCATTAAAATATGTTTTTCTTTCAAGCATTTGATTTCTAATACCATCAGTGTAAAATTCTACATTATTAAAGTAAACAAAATTAGACTGTTAACCAATTTGAAAACATCTTTATAAAGTGGTAGAGTTAATAATATAATTAGATACTTGGATAAAATATTTTACATTGCCAAATATATTTAAATTAAATCTTTAGTAAGGCTTAAACAGCAAATTTCAATCTTGGGGCTTTCTAAATACATATTATGCTACTGTTTGGTTTCACGGACATTGGCTTTAGTCTATATATTTGGTATTTATTTTGATTTTAATAATATTTTGGTACGCTGCAAATCAGAGTTGTTAATCCGGTATATTGTAATCTCGAATCATATAAGTACCTTAATTAAAAATGACCATTGTAAATATATATTACTTTAACCTTTTTCTTATCTCCTTCCTTTAGGTGGTCCTTTTTAAAAAAACATTGTTTTTTAGAGTATTGAAGTGTGTGATGTTGACAAAACATGTCCGAACCCAGAAGATATGTACAATAATTAAAGTTGTGTTTGAAAGCCGTCACAGTATCGATCAACAGACATTATAAACAGACGCAGAAAGAGAGATGCGCATGCACTTTGTTTAGTCAAATAAAAACCTGAAATTCGAACCAAACAACCACACTAATACTTGAAATTCGAACCAAACAACAACACTAATACTTGAAAGCCATTGCATTATTCTACAACTTAAAACGTTCATTGAGGGAATGAAGCAACAATTCCTCGCTTGGCAGTGAGTACCACTAACAAACAATGCCTAACAACAGGCAAGCAGGTCACAAAACAGAGAGAAGAACAAATTGACCATCCTAAGGTACAAGCAACTACGCATTGTAGAAGCCATCTGTGGTTGTGTTTTTGAGGTTGCTCATGGTTTCCAAAGAAGGGTTGTCTCAGCAATCATGGAAGTGACGACATAAGGGTCCATGTTAGATGCAGGCCTCCTATCCTCAAAGTATCCCTTCCCTGCCTTCTCTGTGTCTCTCCCTACCCTTATAGAAGCACCACGGTTTGCAACACCCTGCATTCCCACATCAACACCACAATCAATAACATTAACTAACCAACTAGTTCTTCTAACCACAGATAACACTCAATGTTTTGATTTTGTGCCTTGTTTCGTAAAAGAATTCAATAAGCTACTACAAAATAAAACTTTACTATTGGTTCAATAACTTATATTTAAAAAACTAGTAAAATATCATATCATGTGATTACTTCTACAAGTTTAAATAAGTTTGTTTCCTTAATATTGCTTTGTGGCTTACCCATATGAAGGTGTTCATGTCTGCTGTCTCGTGTTTCCCTGTCAAACGACGTTCGTTGCCTTCTCCGTAAGCAGCAATGTGCTCCTTGTGCCTCTTTTCCAACTTAGTGATTGCTTTTTTTATGACTTCGTAGCCACCATCGTTTCTCATGGACTTGGTACTGAAACATTATACATATCATCCCCTTGTTAGCCATAAAAAAGTGACATTATGTTATGGTAATTACTAACTACCCATTCTGTAAGTAACCATGATTACCTGTAATTCGTGTGAGCACCAGCACCATTCCAATCACCCTGTTTTGTAAGAGCATAACCAAAAATATCGTCACACCAAAATCAACGACCATAGACATAAAAAGAGTATAATGTTCAGTGTTAATTTACTTAAATCTAATTTGAACCATATGTTTTGATTATATATGGAATTAACATGGCCGAAATTTTTGTGTGCCACACAGACAAAAGTAAGTAGAATATAAATTCAAATAGGATTAGTATTATTCACCTGAATTGGTTTAGGGTCAAACGAAAGCACCACTCCAGCAATCTCAGTGATTCTCTGGTAATACGAAGGGAAATATTTGCTTCAATATTTAAATAAAAAAGCAGTGGACCAACTTATAGCTAATAAAGTGCTAAGTACCTCCAAAATGTAACGGGCAACCCATAACTCGTCAGCAGCAGAGATGCCTACTGATGGACCAACTTGGAATTCCCACTACCCATCATGAAGAATAGATTGAATTGAGAGAGTTAAAATTGAAAAACAACAACACATCAGAAAAACAATAAGGATATGAAATATAAGGGTAAAAAACTAGATGAACATGAAGATTTTTTTACATATATTTCAACTTACTTGACCAGGCATCACTTCTCCATTAATTCCACTTATGTTAATGCCCGCATAAAGACATGCTTTGTAATGTGAATCAACAATATCACGCCCGAAAGCCTTGTTAGCACCAATACCACAATAGTATGGTCCCTGTTGAGCAAGAAAAAAAAAACAGAGAATGCATTATTAAAAAGTGAATTACAGCATAAAAAGTCACAATTAGGGTTAACAAGTCAGAAACAAAAAGAGGAATAAGTTTAAGCTGGTTTCAAAAGTTAATAACCTTTCATCAAAAGAAATATACATATCATCAATAAAATGTATATATTATTTAAGAGATTGAAGAAACGAATTTTCACCTGGGGCCCAGGAAAACCACCAAGAGGCCATCCAACAGGCCACTGAACATCTTTCTGCAACAAGGTATATTCCTGCTCAATGCCATACCTATTTGGAGATCATGATGTGACGCTTAGTTGAGAAAAAAAAGAATAAAATCATAGTAAAAATTCATAAGAAACTGCAAGGAATCCACAATAGATATATACCAGGGTTCTTCAGCAACAACTTCAGGATTGCTAAATATCTTTGCCGCATTATGTCTCTTATTGGTAGGGATGGGTTCCCCAGCAGGAGTGTAAGCATCACACATAACCTGAAATCGATTACAATTGAAAGATATGAGATGATTACACCATGGAAACAAGTTTAAGTGATGAAATATGTATTCATTACAGGTTAAACAGTAGACAAGATGAAACATACCAGGATATTGTTACCCCTCCTGAATGGATCCCTGAAAATTGTTTGTGGGCTGTTGTATATGATTAAGATACTCGGCATTAATAAGAAAATCTTGGAAAAGAACCACTCTTAAAACATGTAAGAGTACAAAATTACCAGAAAATGAAACAAGATTTAAAAGTGCATACTGAGAAGAAATTATCAATGTGAATTAAGAAAAAAAAAAAAGTTACTTACTATAAGATAACTTCACTATCTTGTCCAGGAGCTTGACCTGTGCTGGAACCATCGTAGTTCCACTTTGGAAGTTTTGAAGGGTCTTTAACCGGTCCGGAGAGAGTCTACAATCCAAAATCATTTTTTATTTGCCTAACTAACCAGCAAAATAAATAATAAATACATACATTTTTCATATTTTTCTGGAATTTGTACTTAGTTTTCTTATAATCTGTAAACCACGAATAATTTCGACAGTTCAAAATAAATTAAGAAAAATGACTAAAATTGGAAAAATATAAAACGAAATTTTAGGAAAATCAATTAGTCGCATGTTTTACGCGAAAATCATTTAATAAAAACAAAACCTACTAGTGTTCTGAAGATGTTGATTAAACAGTTCAAAAGGAAGATGTTGATTAACTAATTAAAAAGAGAATTTTTTTTAATAAAAAAAAAACAGATTTAAAAATCATAGCAAAACATATTTTTACATATTCCAGTTGAAAAATATTTTACTTTTTAACTAATAAAAATATATTTTAAAAAAAGTTCTGTAGAAACTTGTACTCTTTCTAAAATACTCCAAAAAAATTATTAGACAAAATCAAATGCAATTTCTATGTTTTTTTTGCTTCTTTTGGTTACAAAGGGTGAAGTAAATTACTCTTGCTTTGCTCCTCATGTCCATGCCAGATCCACCAACCCTAAAGATAGAGAAAATACAAGAGTTGAAGCGTTGATTAAGCGCAGGTAAAAGAAATGAAAAAGGCTAGAAGTGAGAATGGTAGTTGAATTAGGCAAGAAGCAATGGTGAGTGAATGTATCATGCTGCATTACAATGGTGGTTTTGACGTGCAGGGGAAACAGAGGACTTGAGTGTAGGAAAAAACGAAGGGAACAAACACTAACCATATATACTCGGCGATCACCCTCTCGGTGGAGTCAGAGAGGTTAAGGTTAACAAGATCGGAGATTGATGACATCTTCAAGAAACCAAAACTTTCAGCAGAGACTCTTCACAGAGAAATTTTCTCTTTCTCTTCCTTTCAATGCGTTGATACAAGGTTGTTGCAGTGGGTTTTATAGTGTTTATGCTATCTCTCAGTTTCCAAAACAAATACTGCTAGATAACTTTTAAAAGAAAATTGGTATTTTAACTGTATCAGAATACGCACATGTATTTTCACTGGTAAGAATAATACTGTTATATTTTCAAACATCTTAAAAACCTTTTCCTACATAGTTTTTATACATAAATATAAATATAATTCAATGGTGACTATTCATTTATTGCATGTTATTTAAGCTAGCTTAACATGTTATTTAAACCCCAAAGGCCATTTCATAGATTTTTTATAAAATAAATGGTTATTGAAATTTGCCTTTTCATCTTTGGTAATTACCAAATATTTTTATTTTTCTCCCACCATTAAATATTCTAATTAATATTAGACTGTACTTTCGTACCCTAATCAATAATTAAATATAATAAGTATACCGTGTTTATATATAAAGTGTTTAATGTATTAGGAAAAATATTTTCTATTTGACTTTGAATACTTCTCTAATTACACTAGTTCATAAATATGCATAAACTTCAAATTATATTTTGGTGAATTATCAATTTCATTTCCAAGTGAAAGGTTGAACTTCAGACACTTTAGTTTTTTTAAAGAAATAAACGTTTATGAAACTTTACTTATCATTCATTTTGATTTCTTCGTTAAGCAATATTATAATAATGATTTTTTTTAATTGATGCATTATGAGAATTAAATAATCATACACACCAACAACCTCACACAATAAAAAAAAATGGCATATATGAGTAACATATTGTAGTTTTACACTAAATTTTGAATTTAAATCAATAATATACAAGACTTAGCGAACCTAAGAGAATGGATTAGGGTAAGTTCATTACAACCCAAACCATGTAATCTACATATGATCAAGATGTGTAAAAACTTTCCTCTCATTTTCTCATTATATCTTAGTTTATGTTACATATATCATCAATAAAGTAAGGAGATTTCTATTATAACATAGACATCAATACTTAATACGTAAATCAAACAATAGTTCACATAACATCTTAAATATGTGACCACCAATTCATACAAATTTCATCTATACAATATAGCTTATTTAAACAAAAATACAAAATCAATTAAATTTACAACTTAATATTCATTTCATATATGGGTGGCAATGTGGGTTGACCCACCCTACATTGGTCCTAAAATGTGAGTCAGGTTAGCCTACCCCGTTAAAGTAATGCAGAATGAAACTATTGGTATGTCTCGCATAAGGGATGGCTCATGGGCCTATGTGCCAACCCGCATAATAAAATTAAATTTTCATTAAAATTAAAAGAAATATTAATGCATTTGTTGATGAAAACCAAAAGTTGTAGGAGACAATTTTGTATTTTTTTTGTATTAAGGTGTTTCTTCTTGCACCTCATAAAAAAAAATTTGCACCTCATCAATTTCGGAATTTAATTTTTATAACGTAAAAGTCAATTCCATAAATAGAAATTCATAAGAGAAAAAGATATTTGAGAATAACTTTTCCATAACAGTTATTTTACCATTTGGAATCGAGAAAAAATATTTTAACTTTCAAAATTTGATTTCTAAATTGATGGGTGCAGGAAAAACACTTTAGGGATTGCAAGAAGAGACACATTTTTTATTATTATGTGAGCTAGAGACTGACTCGCCCCGACCCATGCAAATTGTGAGTTATACATGTCGGACCTAAACGGATCAACGAGCCAAAATAATGAATCTGTCTCGCGTTTTCATAGTTGATTGCAAGTCATTTGTCACCCTTCACATTTAAAATAAACATTCATATATAATTCATTTAAAAATAAAGAGTAAAGAAACGAAAAAAAAAAGTAGTTTGAGAAAAATATTTTATAAACAATCAACATATTTTATTATAAAATATTTCAATTTTTTTATAAAAAAAAGTTATTCTCTTAAAATTTCCTATATAAAGAAAGTATAAATTATGAAAATAATGAAACCTCTATCTTATCTAGACATCCTAAATTTTTTGAACTTAGGTTTACTTATCTAAACTTTCAAATTAAAATTTGTAACTCCCGTCAACATGAATGTTTATGACAATTATCTTTACGACTTTTTCTATCATTCGGCAGCAAAAAATCATAAGCTTTAATCCTATTGGGAAAAAAAATCTCTTCTTTCAAGAATCAAATGATAAAACTTATAAACATGGATTGAAAAAGATATTGGATGGGTTGATAGGGTTCAATCAATTGATCATATTTATATTTTTTTTTAAATGTCAATGTTATTAAGTGTTTAGACTTAGGAATTTTCATATATAACTTTTATGTTTATTGTTGATGTGAAAAATTGAAGTCCTTCGTCAAGCATTGTTTAAGTTAAGATTGGTTGCATTTGTCTTGTACATTTTTTACTATTTTATTGAGCCTAATGTGTTTTTTTTTTTATGTTTTTATGCGTGATTAAGCATTTTTCAATATAATTAGACCATAATTGGTGAATGACAAATATGAATTCATATCTCCAATTAGATTTTATTACTTTATCTAGATTAGATATTTTGAACTTTATAGAAGATTGAAGACCAAATAAAAGTCACAAACTTCTTTAACATCTTCTCCATTTAGTAATTTTAATTTTCTCTTTTATGTTTTCTTTAGAATTGTTCATAAATTATGTATGAGTAATTTTGTTTATTTTGGAATTTAGAACTAGTTCCTTAATTATTATTCATTTTAACCGATTTATGTTTTTTTTAATTTCTTGTATTGATTTGTTTTTTAATGCTGTTATCTCCGTGAAACATTTAATAGCACCAAAAGGTTATTTTAAAATAAGTCCATAAAAAATTTGGAGTGAAAGCCAATAGAACTTTTTTACATAAATTTTATTTCAATTTTATTGTATTATTTTATTATTTCAATTTTTAATTTCTTTTCCTTGAATTCTTGTTGTACAATGAGTTCTCAATTTTAATATATTTCTCTTCCTTTTATTTCATATGAAATTGTGGTAATTACAAAAATAAACACGATGTTATGAATTCAAGATTATTACTTGATGACAAGAGTATATATTTACAATTTTCATGCATCAGTGGTGTTCTAAAACTTGAGAAAATGTATATTAATTAACTAATCCAATCTAAATAAAGACATTGAAATGGATTTAGCTTGAATTTGGTAATTTTCTCTAATCGATCCCATCCAAAGTACAAAATTTTCTAATGATAAAATAAAAATGGTTAAATACCAACTTAAGTGAGGTGGAATAAAAGTGTCAACGACCATTTATTTCTTTTGTAGAATAGAGAAAAATTGTTTACATGTTCTTGCATAGATGATAGTGAGGAATGGTGTGTATAGACATGGATTATATTAGTAATTGATGTTATTGGAAGTTATATATATATATACATAATTAAATTTTATAATATCTAAAATATCTACACTAATTATTTTCTTATAGAAAAAATAATTTTGTTTCATTATTGTTAGTGATTAGTTATTTTTAAAAATAAGTATTTATACAATATTCTAATGTAATGTAGTATTTAATTTAATCAATATAATAATAATAAAATTATTTTTAATTTTAGTTATTATTTAATAATTTTTATAATTTATTATTTAATGATTTTGTTGCAGTGAATCTTTTATTATTAAATATTAAGATTTGGAAAAAAAATTTATTAAATAAAGTAGATTTGTTGGTATTAGGATAGTTATTATTGGCGAGGAGAATAAAAAAATGGATGTGCTGTTATTATTATTTTTTATTTCATTTGTGTGTATTTTTTTTTTATATGGGTTGAAATATTTTAAATATTTTATAAATTTAATTTTTTAATAAAAAATGTAAATCGTAATATAAAATATATGTTACAATCACAATATCTTCTTTTCAAAAATAAAAATATTATTATTGATTAGAAATTTAAAACAAAATTTAAAACCAAAAAACAATGAACCCAAAACAAAAGGATACGTACATAAGTGGCTAAGAAACACATTCCATTCAAAATCTCACACGCAATTTCTGTATATGATATGTTCCCCAGAAAAATGATAAGTATATAATTTTATATTTTTTTACCAATATAGTATTTTTGCAAATCACAAAGGTCATTTTAAATGAAAACAATTAAATTTTATTTTATGTGGCTCCGATTCTGCCCTCTGATTTTCATATATATTTGTTACATTCAATAAACAATATAATAAGCCTCTTTTACATTTTCATGATAATATACATTTTTTCATGTTTTTTATTTAGTCAAATTAGTGTTTTAAGCTTTACTTTTAGAAATATTTTAATTTTAATTTCTACATAAAAACTACGTAGAAAACTTGTCTTTGAGCAATCCACATCCTTTGTCAAAATCACAACAATGTTGGTGTTTGCTGAGCTAATGAAGTTAAATAAAAAATCATTGGAATTGTTGTTCTTTTAGTTTTTAGTACCACGCTTGCAAAATAAAAGACAATTCATTAATTTGATCCTTACATAAAAGACAATTAATTAAAATATAACCTTACAATCTGTACACTTTATTTTGGTCTTTATATATAAAAAACATAAAAAACAAAAAACTCTACGTTTTGATCCTCACATAAAGAAAATTATGCTAACTTTAACAAATTGTATAAACTTTTTGCATTAGGAATAACAAGGTAGCATTTTTCACTTGTAAAGACTAAAATTCAAAGTTATCTTAGATGAAGAAAAAAATTACTAAGTTAATATTTATTGCCTACTTAATTTTCTCTAATTAAAAGGAAAATGAAAGAGAAGAGACAATCTTTAATAGTTTTATCTGACTCAAATATAAATATGTTTAAAAAGATAAGTGATTTTATTTATTTATTTATTCATTATTGCGTTTAACTTTTATACATCAGAATAAAGTTTATTCTCTTAAAGAATATCACGGGTCATTATTAATATCTCTTTTCAAATAATGTTTTCTGAAAGTTAAAATATCTTAAATAACTATTTAAAATTATCAATACCTTTGTTTTCTGAAAATTAAAATATTTTCAAAATTTTTTTTTAATTGAGTAATTTATCTATAATTTTATACATTTATTATTTAAAACATATTTTATATTTAATTTTAAAAATATATTCACATTATAATACTTGCTAGCCAATAAAATTTGATGCAGAAGTACTTTCAATGTGTATAGCTTTTTTTAATATCAAAAGGCAAATGTTATAGCGTAATGATTAAGTGAACAAAAGGTAAAATTATCACTTTTAACTTTATTTCTTTTTTATTTGATCTTTTAATTTTTCTACACTGTTTTTTATCCTTTTTTTAGTTTGATTTTGTGAAGCTACTGGTTTTAGTGATGCTAAAAATTACCCTACTTTATAAAAAGTGAAATAAAAACTAAAATTGATAAAATGGAGTTAAAGTGAACATAAATCTAAAAAACTAAAATTACTAGACAAAAATATTAATTTTGCCTAAAAATAAATGACGTGGATTTGAGTTGTAATGCATAGTTAAATTTAGAAACTTATTTTCAATTTCACTAAATTACTTTGTTCTCTTTATTATATCTTTCATGGTTAATTTGCATACATTTATTCATTATTTTGTGTTCAATCAGTTAAATTATTTCTTGATAATATGTTAAACAGGTTAGATATAAGAATAATTTGTATCAAAATAAAGGAAATGAAATATAGCCAATATTAAATATTTGGAGGAAATTAAAAAAAAATGTAAAAACTAAAATCGGATAAACCAAAATGGAAAGTTAGCTTTTTAAAGGTTGAAATGTTTATAGTTTTAAAAAATAAAGTTGAAAAAGGAAAATAACAGGAATAAAATAAACATGAAATGAGTATGAATGTGAGTTATGTTGTGATCTCTTGAAGGCACTAAGATTGTCTACTTATAATAAACAGCCAAAGCAACTTTTTTGGTGGATGGAAAAGAAACCAAACTTGATTTGATGATTTAGATACATGGTGATAAGATAAGTAGTGGAAAAGCCATGCAGCATGTTCAACATCTATCTATGGCACTTGTGCCCTACAATTTATTGAAAGCAACAAACATCTTTGCACTTTTCAGCCTTTAAGATGCCACAATTAGAGGCTATGACAAATCCCTCAACACATCACACATGTTTTTTCTCATCCCTTAGAGCCCCATAATGTGTGGCATCTACTACTTGTACAACTTTTGGTTTCTATATCTTTTTTAACTAATCCATAACATTATATAAAATATTTTATAATATATAAGTGATGGTAAGTTTTCATTAAATACATTTTAAATTTTTTATTTTTAATTAGAAATAAAAAAAATTATAATATATTTTAAATAAAAGTTTTTATGTTAAGTATGGAACTTGACATCTCAGTTATACTGATACTTCAAGTAACAAAAATCATTTGTCATTGCATGAAAAAAAATATTATTAAAAAGAAAAAAAAAATACAAAAATATGGAGGACTATACTAAAACTCATATTTTAACAAAAATATACATACACTACAAGAAAATCATCAAATAGAAATCAATTTTTAGAGACCAAAATAATTAGTTGTAATAGTAACTAAATTAGAGACCATTTTAGAAATTAAAAAAAAAATAGTTTCTAAATTAGTTTCTATTACTATAAAGTAGTAGTTTCTAAATTGGTATCTAATTAACTACCTTTTAATTACCAATTATTTAGATTCTAAATTTGGTAGCAAAAATCTTAGTTGCTAATTAGATACCAATTTAGAAATCATTTAATAATAATAGAAACTAATTTAAAAATCAAAAATTTATTTAGTTCCTACAATGGTCTCTAATTTAGTCATTATAGCAACTAATTATTTTTTGTCTCTAAAATTGATTTTTATTTCATGATTTTCTTGTAGTGATAAGTAGACTATATTTATTCAGAAAGAATTCTAATAACAGACTAGATGATAGCCTATTATACCAATGAAAAAATTCTCTATTAATAAATCTTAAATTAGTTAACTTAGTAGTACACACATTCCTTTTACAAAAAATACGAGTAACGCAAAACCTGATTTTTTTCACGACAAGTATTCTATCAATCACGAAACATCCAATGAACATTGGTCCTAAGAGTAAACATAGCACAAAATTTTATAATATATAAATGAATACAAAATTTATTTTATATTTAATTTTATAAGGATTGAATTAAATTTAAAATTTACTTTTTATATTCTTCTTCTTAATTGAGTGCTTTACAACCGTTGCATGGTTTCCCATGATGTACTGCTTCTGTAAAAATGAGGAACCTATTCTCTACAGAAAATGTTCTACACGAGGACCATTCAATTTTTGTTCATGTGCTTCTCTACCACACACTTCAAATTCTTCCACATCGATATCACTTTTGCATTTTCATGTTTACGTATAAATGTGTACGTTCAACTTTTGCCCTTTCTCTCGCACTTTGCTTTTGTTTATGAACATCAACTTGGGTAAAATATCTTTTTAACTTTCATAAAGGGAATATATATATATATATATATATATATATATATATATATATATATATATATATATGTGTCACACACACATATAAAATAAAAAAAAAACACACTTAATCTATATAAAAAAATATATATATAATAAAAAAAAAAAAATATTTCTATTTCTTTTTTT
>Ga0123342_1002337_pt1 | contig 31491 bp, 11 predicted proteins | sample Turbeawhitnodule_FD_89960 | JGI IMG/M metagenome (GOLD analysis project Ga0123342, IMG submission 89960) | Root nodule microbial communities of legume samples collected from Mexico - Turtle bean Mexico white nodule | ecosystem: Host-associated > Plants > Roots > Nodule | place: Mexico: Nepantla... | reverse complement strand
TTTTGTGGGACAATCAGGTTTAGGGTAACTCATATTTTTCGTGAAGGGAATGCGTGTGCTGATAAGTTGGCTAATTTAGGATTTATTCATAGAGAATCTTTTCATTGGTATAATAGACTCCCAACTAGTCTGTTCTTAGAATTATTTATGAATATGTATAATCTACCTATGTATCGTTTGTGTTAACATATGAGTTTTGGTCTAGTCCTCCCATATTTTTGTATTTTCTTTCTTTTTTCTTTTTTTAATAATATTTTTTTTCATGTGATGGCAGATGATTGTTGTTACTTGAGGTGTCAGCTTAACTGAGATGTCAAGTTGCATAGTGATGCCTAACACGAAAACTTTATAAAAATAAAATAAAATTGTAGTCATTGTAAAAATTAACTCGTAACAAATTCACTTGAATTTTGATCAATATTTAGAATATGATAGTGATATATTAATTACAAATGAAGTATACATTGATGTCAATTAATATGAAAATAAATGAAAAAAAACAATAAAAATTTGCTTGAGATTGACACTTAAGTTCAGGAGAATCACACACTGATGTCTATTTTACATGTTAAACATAGTAACGAATTTGAGAGGATTGCAAAAAGTCCAAAGTTGCAAATTTGTGAAAGATTGTTACAATGTATATAATGGCACATGATAGAATAACGATTGTGTTAAAATTTTAATCTTAAGTCGGCAAAAAAATAAAATTGATTAAAATTTTAATAGTATAATAATAGTTCTTTTAATGTTTGTAGTCGGAAAAATATATGAATCAAGTGTGTAGGTATTGTAAAATGGCATGTTTAAATGCTCCAAGCAAAGATGGTAAAAACTCTAACCAATAAGAACGTGTACCTATATATATATATATTGAATTTTGTTTTTTTTTTATGATTTAATAACATGATTTTAGAATAATTATCATGTTTACACCTCATTCTTATCTTATTTCATCATACTTGCTACTTTAGAAATGATTTAAGCACAAATTTAATTTAGCTGATAATAGTATATTTTTAGGGTCATAAAATTTTATGTAAGTGAATCTCCACTGCTAGAGTGAGAGATTATATGGTTAAATTTGTACGATAAAAAAAGTTTGTTTCAAAAAGACATCTCATGTTTTAAAAAGGTTGTTCTTAAAAACTCATTCTAGCTTGTTTTAAAAAAAATTATTTCCAAAAATTTGTTCTGAAAAACATTTCATATATTCCAAAAACTTTGTTTCACGATTTATTTTAAATATCTTGTTATGAAAATATTGTCTTAGAAAACTTATCAACTGATACATCTACCATATCTATTTTTTTTTATCACTGAATCATTAATGGCTTTACTTTTTTAATTTTAATACTATATATATATTTATTGTATAAACAAACATAAAATAAAGTAATTAAACTGACATAAAAAAAGTAAATAAACTGAGGTCATAAGAGTTAATAAAATAGTTATTAACGTATCACTATTACATACAATTTTTTTTCTTTCAGATAATTAGTTTGAACAAAATTACACACGAATTTGGAACTGTACATAAGTAACCGTATGCAATGTATGAATTCAAATCACAGATAAAAGTCGATAAATAAATGATTAATTTATTTTAGTGATAATTTATATTATTTTTAATAAAATATTAGATTTTAGGTCAACAAAGTACCTTTCTTAATTTAAGTTGCCTTAACCTATTTAATAATAGTTATGTATTACAATTAAAAATATACTATTAATTAATAAAAAAATCATCTATATATTTTTTAAATCATTATCATAAATCTATAAACAAACTTATTATTTATGATCAAATAATCATACATAGATTTATATTTTCAATACATAAATCTTTTTTTCATGATTATTACTCTTATATTCTTATATCATTAGTATTAAGTTAAACCATTGTCCTATAATAGATTTATAACTTAAGAAATGTATTGTTTGTAATTTATATTTAAAAATGTTATAATTTTTACTTCTGCTTAATAAAAAAACTCACTTTAGTTTTATATTTTACAAAAAGATAAAAGGTTATACTATCAGCTTTCACGTTAAAATCTCACGTAATATATTTATTTTGAAATAATCATTATTATGCGTACACTTGATCTTAATAATTTATGTTTATCTGATGCTCAGTAATTTTTTCAATACAATTATATATTTTATATTTGACTTTCTAATATTATTGAAATATAATAAATATTAATTCAATGTTATGTGATGAAACTAAATTGAAAATAATTAAATAAACTTTTAAATTATAATATATATATATATATATTTAAATTAATTACAATTATAGTTTTTAATATATTAGTTACAATATATTGACTATATATAACTTTTACATTGTTATCTAATTTATTAAAAATTATCTCCATTCAGAAAATATTAACATTTTAATATTTTTAAAATTATTAATTTCATCAACTATTATTTTCATATATATATATATATATATATATACATCTAAAAAAAATAATTTTATCTTTGTGATAACTATAGTACTTATAAACAAATGAAAAAGTAATTAATTATATATGTTATAATACTATTGAGTAAAGTCATTTTAGTCTAAATATATAAACATTTTTCAATTTTTTGTGGTGCGTGTGAAGTCCTTCCCTCCACAGGTAAATTGAGAAAGAAAAAAATCTGAAAAAGAAAAAGAAAAAGAAAAAGGAAAAAAGGATTGTTGGACACCGTGCAAATCAAGCATTTAGTTGCTTGTTATCTCACGCGCCCTCTCTCTCTCTTCATTTGGACCTTCTCTTCTCACTCACTGCAACGGCGCCGGAGATTCTTCGCTCCTCTTCTCCACCGCCGCGATGGGCGCCAATTCCATGCTCTCCGAATCCTCTCACGATGTCGACGATCAGATCTCCCAGCTCATGCAGTGCAAGCCACTCTCCGAGCAACAGGTTCCTTTCCATTCCTTCGATCTGTGTCTTTTACCTAAAAAACCGTCACTCACGTCTCCAATTTTCCTCGATTTGTGTACTTGTTACCTTTTCACGCTCAATAGGAGTGCTGTTAACAGCGCGTGTGTTGATTTCACGTAATGGCGACTCAGATGTGATGATTCGTCGCGTTTTGACGCGATGCGGAACGATTTGGAGATTAGTGGTGCTTGTTCACTGGAAAACGATTTAGGGATGTTGAATCTGCTTTTAGGCGTTTTAGCATGTTGTTAGCGAGTTTCGTTTGAAGAAGATTATCTCGATGTTCTCTTAGAGGTTACATGGATGTTTTGTTTTGTTGAGCGTTTGGAGACCATAACTAAAAAGTATCTGTATTTGAAACTGTTCGACGCCGCTGGAAATTTGATTTTTCGTGATCTGTTGCTACTTACCTAATATCCCATTAGGTAAATTTAAGAAGAACAAAGCTTAGACAGTTATTTTTGTGTAATTAGGGCTGTTCTCTTATTAGGATTGGACTTTCATCTTGATAATTAAACACACGACAAAGGTTAGCTTTATAGGTCACTGTAGGTTATCAGAGTGAAATTTCAGTTATGATTATATAACAACACCGAAGACACCTACGGTAATGTACTTGTCCTTTTTTGAATATAGTAGCATGTTGTTGAGGGTTTTCTAAAGAGAGACATGGCTTGTTGACATGCCAGTTGACCGAGTGTTGGCTTGCTATGGCTTTTGTTTCAAATGAAAGGTAACACTAATTACGGTTGAAGATTGATTTGTTTAATGGAAAGGAATGCTGGGGCTTAATGCATTGTAGAGGTACTACTTTAGTGGTCTTTTCTAGATTGTCTGTCTTTTGGCAGCAAGATTGCTTCATTTGTCTTTCCTTACAGTGATCTTATCTCACTAAGTTTGTTTTCTTGAAATGTACTGAGATAGGAAAAGTGTCTGGATTTCATTACTACCCGAGTGATGTGTCTTAGGAAAGGTTTTGCCATCATTTTATTCTATGTTTATTGTCTATGTATTGCTTGTTTTAAGCAGTCGTGTCCTTTTTTGGGGGAGCTATCTCAAATTTCAACTACTCCTTTTGGTATTTTTACATTTTGGAAAATAGAAATAAAATAATAAATAATAATTGTGTTTTCTGCTCTGCCTGCAGGTCAGAGTTTTATGCGAGAAGGCTAAGGAGATTTTAATAGATGAAAGTAATGTTCAGGTGCCAACTCTTTCCTCCAGTCTTTTAACTTACGTCTTCATTTTCAACGATGTCATTTCTATCTCTTATTTCTTAAATATTGATTTAAGTTGCATCGCTGTTGTTGATCTTCTGCTTGCTTGCCTTGCATGTATCTTTTGTTAAGTCATAAATGCTTCAACCTTTGAGGAAATGCTTACTTTTCTTGTGTTGTATTAGATGTTTTACGTTACTGTATTTCTGTATTTCTGTGTATCTGTTAATTACTAGTTTCTTGTGTTATATAGAGAGAACACTAATTATTTTTTGGGGTTGTCTCTCCTGTATTGCAGCCTGTTAAAAGCCCTGTGACAATTTGTGGCGATATTCATGGGCAGTTTCATGATCTTGCTGAACTGTTTCGAATTGGAGGGAAGGTATAATTTCTGACTATAGATTTGTTTCTGTTGTCAATCTTCTGTTTCAGCTGGGGAATGTCTTAAATAAACTAATTGAGACCTGTCAAAGAAAAAGCTTTTGAAGATTGAAGTGCATCAGAGGTATTGAAGAGGAAATTGTAAAATTCAGGAACTACTAATTAACTCCTCTGTGACCCTAATACTTTGTTAAAAGTTCCGTAACATTTTAATTTTTCAAATGCATTATGTGAAGGTATATTTTTGTCAGCTTCTGGATAATATATTTTGCTGATTATTTAGGTATGGATTGTAAGTATACCTGTTTTGTTTACAGTGTCCAGACACTAACTACTTGTTTATGGGTGATTATGTGGACCGGGGTTACTATTCAGTGGAGACTGTAACTGTAAGTACAACAAACATAAACTTGTTTGTTTTTCTTAACTTTTGGATAGTTATTTTTATTGAAAATTTGGTATTCACTCTGTCCCCTAGCCTCTCTGTGGGGTCGTAATTTTTTTTATATTCATGCATTAGGTTGGGAATTTGTTCCCTTGTGGTATTTAATGAAGTTTAGACAGCGCTTTCTACTAGGTTGAAAATAGAAAATGGAACTATTCCCAAATAGCTAATAATTCAGGGTTTAGAATGTGCCGAAGGCACCTGATAATTGAGTAGCAAATGTTTTTCAACTTGTCAATATTTAGAAGGCTCACTGAGATGAAAGGTGTTTTATATGCATTAAAGTTATATACAAGTTTGCATTATCTTACAATCGTTTTTCAGGATTAGTTTTTTCAACTTGTGAATAACAGATAAAGTAGTTTCACATACAATTTTAGGCATTGTAGTGGTTTTAAAAAAGGTCATATATTCTGATGAAATCTCAAACCTGCAACTAATGTATGTAGTTGAATTTCTTAGAGATGTTTCAGGATTGATCTTTAAATTTTCCTGATTTTGAGGTTTTTTGATGGTTGAAGCAACATAAGAATTTTCTAAATCTTGATAATTTATCTAGTAAATTTCTTTACAGTCATTAGAAAGACACTCATCTGTTTAGAGGATTGAATAGTTTCTCCAGGTTTACTTATGCAGTTATGCTATGATAGTTTTTAGATCACATAATTCTCCTTATAAGGTGGGATGTGGAATGAAATGATAAAGTTACATTGATATTTATTTTTGTTTCATATTATTGTTTCTTAATTTTTTTATTGACAATGTATGTTAGACATACTAATTTGTTATTCTATCCAGCTCCTTGTGGCACTGAAAGTGCGGTATCCTCAGCGGATTACTATTCTTAGAGGAAACCATGAAAGCCGTCAGGTTTCTGCTTGAACTCTTTCAAAACTATAAGTTACTTTCTGATCTCGTAGTTATTTGTGAATGACACAGAAATTAGCTAGTATTGTATGGGTGTTTGATGATAAATTATTTCTAAACTTTTTTTATCTGGGATTGAAGACTTATATTGGCCTTTGTTGTTCATTATCTGTTGAACTAATTGTTCCTTTTATCGCTTTTTAATGCAGATTACTCAAGTATATGGATTTTATGATGAATGCCTTCGAAAGTGAGTTTTCAACACCTTAATTTATAGGTTCTATGGAGCAAAAGTGATAAACATGAGATATTTCTATCTAGAGAAAGATTTGTTTGTGTAGGATGTTTTAGTTGATTCAATTTTATTATCACTATTACCATGATGGAATCACTCAAATTTCATTTTGGATACAATTGTACAGAAATTTCCTTTTCCTTTCAACTGGAGAACTTGTTTAGCAAGTTTCTTGTTAGTTTAATGTACTGAACTGGAATTCTGGGATGAGCATCTGAATCTTGCTGTTGATCTAGTGTCATGTAACTTTTTAAGCTGTAATTTTTTTGTTAATTCAGTTTTACATATTGATGAGTGTGACAGTTTGATATGGGGTTGTCTTAGTACTTAGTAGTGACGTGATAGTTGTTGTTTGGTATAGAATATCATCCTGTTGCCTAATGTACTATGTTCTTGTTAACATAGGTAATGAATAAGTAATTCTGCCCCTGCTTTATCCCAAAATAAAAATTATATAATTATATTAAATGTGAAAATTTTGGTCTAAATTGAAAATGAGAGTACAAAACAAGGATACTTGGCTTCTAGCTTTTATACAATATGATTTTCTTATTTCACTTTCATGTCAGTTCTTGTTTTTTATTATTTATGTGCAGGTATGGTAATGCTAGTGTTTGGAAGACCTTTACAGACCTTTTTGATTTTTTCCCATTGACAGCGTTGGTTAGTATCTTTTGCCTACCCTGTTGAATGTTTAAAATATGGGGGAATTTTTGGAATGCATTGCATTATCTTTTTGCGATATCATAGGAGGAGTTAAAAGTATTTGCCTTTTTATCAAAAGGTTCAAAGAGCTCTGATGTCCACTTGTTTTACATGTGACATTTATCTTTAAACATGACATGACTGTTTCCTCAAGAAGTTAAAATCAACGTTATGCTAACATTTCTCCTTATTTATCATGTCGTACACCTTATCTGAGCTGTACTTATTTCTCAATCGATTAAACTAGCCTAAATTTGTGTCTAAAATGTTTCAACTTTTAAGGGAGGATATAATATAAAGTGACAAGTTTTTAACAAATATATGTAGTTGGTTAAGCATGATTATGATAATATTATATTTCTAGATATGGAAGTTTTTTAACACTTTCCGTCAAAAGATCTTTCTAATTTTCAAAAATAGACATGATTATCTTGTAATTTCACTCAACAGATATAATTTGTCTTTATTACGCTCTAAAATGTTAGATTGACTATTGAACAACTTTCATATTTTGGCTAAGGTTAGAAATTCTTAGTTAATTTTTAGTTGGAGGCTTTTGATCATCCGGGTGCTATTTTATTATATTCCCTTCCAGGTTGAATCAGAAATATTCTGCTTGCATGGTGGACTTTCACCTTCAATTGAGACCCTTGATAACATAAGGAACTTTGATCGTGTTCAAGAAGTTCCTCACGAAGGCCCCATGTGTGATCTATTGTGGTCTGACCCAGATGACAGATGCGGCTGGGGAATTTCTCCTCGAGGTGCTGGATATACTTTTGGCCAGGTAACCACAGCTTTGAGTTTTTACTCTACATTGTTGAATATCTTATTTTGAAGCATTGAGAGATCTATTATTGTTATTATTTTGATTTTGATTCCAATTGACATTATTTCTTTCAGGATATATCTGAACAATTTAATCACACAAACAGCCTCAAGTTGATTGCAAGAGCTCATCAGCTGGTTATGGATGGATTTAACTGGGCTCATGTAATTATCGTTCTGATGTATTCTCTTTCATTTGCTTGCTTTAGAATTATAGGTATAAAATTCTTGGATGTGCATTGTTTTTGTTGGAACAGGAACAAAAGGTGGTTACCATTTTTAGTGCGCCTAACTACTGTTATCGATGTGGGAACATGGCTTCCATATTGGAGGTTGATGACTGCAAGGGCCACACATTTATCCAGGTATTTTTCTGTCATCCAAAATATAATTTATCTGGTGACATATTGTGAACTTTAGTCTTGACCGTTGGATTGTCTGAATTTCTTGCAGTTTGAACCTGCTCCTAGAAGAGGAGAACCTGATGTGACTCGTAGAACGCCTGATTACTTCTTATAATGTAGCTGTTGAATGTGATACCGGTATATCATTGTTACCTCTACTGCACTAATTTCAGGTAGTTGCGCGCATCCTCATCATGAGATTGCTGTAAGCATTTATATCCATGGATATACACGTTCCGTGCGTTTGGGGTTGTCCAAAGACTGCTTTGATGTATAGTAGGCAGGTAACTTTCCACTGATCTGTTACACTCGAGAACTTGCTGGGGCACTTTATCTGGATATGTCGCCAAGATGATGACTATGTCAGAATTCATATCGTTCCAGCAAAAATGTGGATATTTTTTGTTTGTTTTCCAGTCTTTTTTTTTTTTTTTCATTCATGTTCAGTAACTCCCATTCGTGGCTTTACAAGCTATATGACTGGATCTTTTTTGTCTCGTGGATGTTTTTGCTAAGTTCTATCATTTTTCAGTTAAAGTTGCTTGATAATAGTGATTCAGTTTCGTTCTTACTTATGTTCAACTTATCATTAACGCTTATCTAAAGTTAGCCTGCACTTCTAACTGGTTGCTGTCTTTCTTCTCATTATCTTTTACGTGATATTTTGCTGTTACGATGTCAAGTTAATTCTGCTAAGCTACTTGTCATACGATGTTTGTCGTTTATATTGATATAAATTAAAATTAAAGTGCTTATGTAAAATATAACAGTGGGTGTGATGTGGGGCCATTGTCAGTTTATTACGAACTGATTAAAAGTAAAAATAAAATAAAATTGAATTTGCTATTTATTTGGTTTGTCCCTAGTTTTATTGGATAGAGTGCAAAACTACATCTTCGAAGGTATTGTTCCGGACATGAAATAAGAGTAGCAAGGCATGGAATTAAGTGCAAATAAAAGTAATCTGAAGGCGAATTGATGTATGAAGAGAATGTGAAGATTGCAAAAACTTGTGTAACGGATTCTGACGTTAAAATTTAACCGTGTGGAAACTAGTGTTATGTTCCTCGATGACAAGATCTTTATCTATACAAAAGTTTTCCAAAAATAGTAAGCATGTCATCACAAACTCATGTATGAAAAAAGCGACGGCACTAGGTCAACTACAGACCAGGCAAGACCTGCATACTGAAGAAATCTAATTCCTGTATCAACATCGAATGCCTTATGCCGGGAAAGGAGCTTTTGCAAGTAACCTTGTTTGAGCTTATCAGTCTTTTTCACCGTTGCAGATCCATTCAATGTGGGTATATAGCTGGTTGATTTTATTGGGATGCCCAAGGTGTTTGCTACCATAGGAATGGTCCATTTTGCGATAGCCTTACTGCAGAATTTCACAGTTAGAATTGTAGGTATGCCCACCACCATCCTTCCCGCAAATACAAGCATACTCAGTTCTGAAGAGAACAAACGTGGAACGTTGGCATGGTGAAATTGATGGTACGTTTGCTGTACTCCAGCCACCTGAACAACACCAGCATTGCGTAAGACACACAGTACAAACTACAACAACAACGCTACGGACATATCATGTATTCATTGCTTCCTTTTTTCATTACCAGAATTGGCTGAGAATTCCCAAAAGTACTACATCTACCATCAAAATATAATATTCTGAGACTTATAAAACTCATGCAATTATTTTATTCTGATTGTACCAATAGTGCAGTCACTGGCATATTTAATGCACAATTATTTCTCGTTCACGTCATTACATGATACATATCGCAAATGTTATACATCTTCATTTATCACAGCTTGTTATTTATTTTATTCATTCTACAACTTGCTAATATTTTTGTATGTCATACTCTATTACTTCAATAAAAGATAAATTTATAATTATCAAAGTTCATAATTAAATTATTCTAAAATAAATTATGTTTAATAAATTATAAAAATATTAAAATATCAATATTATTATAATTAATTATAAAATTTATCATCTTTTTCACTTTAGATAAATAGTTCCGATTTATTTTAATTTTATTGAAATAAAATTTTATTTAATGTGATTGAAATATATTAATATTGTTTAAAATAACTTTAGAACCAAAAAATTGTTTTACTCAAGAAAAATTCTTAGAAATACACTACTTTTTAATAACTCATAAAACCACATTATGATTCAAAAAGAATATTCCCAATACTGATTCAACAACTAAAATATTACTCCTGAGTAGTTAATAAAAATAAAGAGTAAACTACTATTGAGAAATTAACAAGTTTAAATTAAATGTTATGATTATACTCACTAACATTTGAAGTAATATAGTACAGAAGTGTTTTAGAAAATAAAGTTTAAGTGTGATTCAATCTTCCAAAAATATTTGGTGAGAAGAAATTTACATCTACTTATATAAGATATTTAGAATAATAATAATTTGATGAGACGAAATTTGAACCTACTTATAACATATTTAGTCATTCCCTTTCTAAAAACTGCTAGAATTCCTAACTAACGGCTGACTCAGACACAGTTAAAGGGTTCCCTTCTTGTGTCCAATTGGATCACCATCAAGAACCTGATCAACTTGCCATTTATCCCTCACCAAATCAAACTGCAAAGACTCTATTCTATAGCTACTCTGCATACATTTATATGAAGCATTTCGCATAAACATTACTACTATATGCAATCAGGGGAATAACGTTATATTTAAGGTGACTGGTTTAAGTAAACTCACTCAGATTTTAAATTCTGATCTGGTGTTGATGCTAATATTGAAAGTTGTCCAGAGCTTGTCAATTACAAAAACTAAAACAGACAAGGACATCTTTAGGTCTATGGCTTTAATAGAGTTTATATTCCAAAATCCTGTTTTCACTAATTATGTTTAACTGTTTATCCTTATACTAAGATGTTACTTACTCTTGTGTACATTTTATTCACAATGAAAGAAGAAAAATCAAACAAATTTAGATGATGTCTAAGGGTGAGATAAGAGCTTACAATTCCCAATGCAACACCATTGAATGCAGTGTGAAACTCAAAGCTTGGAGTTGGAAGTTCAGGTGTAGGATAGGCAAAAACCAAGAGGAAGCTCAAGACAGCCCAAAAGGATGTAACTGCAACAAAAACAGATTAACTCGATAGAATACAAAGAGTAATCGTCAAGATCACAGAAATTAAAACGTGGAGAAAGTGATGTGGTTATAATAAAGGATGAAATGATCATCTGCTGAATTTATTGATTAGAAGTAGGAATACCATTTTGTCCTGAGATCACAAAGCTGTCTATGTGTTCATGAACCGTAAGCCAAAATGCAAGGACCACGAATCCAATAAGAAGGCCAGCAAGAACATCAACCACACTATGCATGCCAAGATAAATTCTTCCTGCAAAAATACCAAAAAACATCATCGTTTTGCAGTGAAATAGACCAACAAGAGGAAGCTAGTAATGATTATAAATAAAGCGATAGAAGACCTACCCAAACCAATGAGAAGCACCAGCATGAAGGCAAGAGAAACTCCAAGATAAGTAACATAGGCACCTTGAATTTGAGTATGAGTCAGGACATAGTGCAGAAGGTAGCTGACAAACATCCGTTCCAAGGAAAACAATCCATTAATGAGAAGCACAAAGAGTTGAAAGCAAAGGTTTCATCTCTCTCAACAGATAATCTGACATTGAAAATGCATTTCCACCTCTTTACTTTTTCAATTAATTTTTACTTTCCTTCCTTGGACCAGAAAATACATAGGAAGAAAAGTAAGTTTAACCACCTAACTTGACTTATAAGGCATGCCACTTGAGCATTGATCAGTCCCCAGGTCAGATTACATTTCTAACATCCCAACAGCCACCTTGCCACACACTAGGAACCTTTATGATACGACACAAACACTCACTTACTCTAAGGACATGCCTCTGAATATGATACTATGACATAGAAATAAAAGCAAATAAAAACAAAGAATAATAAATACCCAGATAAGCAAACTGTGTTGAGCGTGTGAGAAGAAGGCAATCCATATTCTAACGCATTCTCTTCCTCATCTTTTGTGGCAGTTATTCTCTTGACAGGTGGAGAAGCAGGTCTTGGAGCTGAAACCACATCCTGTTGAGTCACAACAAATACCACAAGCATTTAATATAACAAATGGCCGAATCCAAGATTGAATTAAAACATTAAATACAAGTGAACAAAAACAACACATACCTTTATGCAGTTGCCAAGATAATCACAAAACGCCATCAACAACGTCATCTGCCTCGCCAGTTTCCCATGTCCACTCTACACAAACAGAATATAATTCTTCAAACCCAAATTCTCAGGTGACTGACATCACCAACATAACATGTAGTTCGTACCCAGAATAGCAGAGGGAGAAAACCAGTGTAGAAGGGCACAGAAACAACGCAGGACAACCCTGAGAAAAGTGCGTCCAAGAACCCAAACCCGTAACTCTGCACCCAAGAAAGAAAAATTCAACTCGTACACCAAAAGGTTGAAAAAAAGCTCAGAGCTTTGGGAGAACAAAAAACTATGTTGAAATCGAAGGCAATTGGGGTGGAATTTGAGAGTTACCTGGATCTTAAGGATAACAGGGGTTTGTGTGTCAACATGATGAGAAACCCAAGGTTGAAAGAAAGATCTAAGCTTGCGAGTAACGTCGAGGTATGAAGCAGAAACAAGCCAGAAAAGTATTCCACCCAAAACCGCACCTTGCCACACTGCTGCACCCTCACCCTCCATTCTTTTTCTTCTTCTTCTCCCTCTCTCCCTCTTTCTGGGTGTTGGTTTGGGGAAAGAGAAGAAGAGAGGAACCCAGGAAGAAAAAGAAAGGAGGGTCGCAGGAAAAGGAATGCCTGAATCCAAATTGGACCGTGGAAGTTAGAGGAAACGGTATTCTTCATACAATTCAACTTCATTTATTTTTTTCCTCCAAAAAAAAATTGAAAACCTTTGTTTTTATTTATTTTCCATTTGCTTTGAATAATATGAGAAACAGGGAAGATATTTGTGAGCCATGAATTTTATATTCTTTGCACTATGGTCCACGGATTCGGTGGCATTTGGCTGGCGAAGAACAGTGTTGCCTGAAGGAGAAGGATCAAATTTCAACGCTATAAAAAACAAAGTCTTCTTTCTTCTTTCTTTGGTGCAAAGTGAAAAAGGTTATGGATCCTGTGAAGCACTGAAAAGGTGGTTCTTTGGTGAGACATTCAAATTGACCGTCAGATATATTAACAAAATAATGAACAGCTAAGATTTTTTTTATTTCTTACACGTTAACATCATTTCACTAAATTACATTGAAGTCCCAGTATGAGATTTTGGATGTATCAGCAAATTCGTTTTTCTTCATAAAACATTGGAACCTTCGCTCGAATTCAAGCAGACTCTCTACAGTGTGAACATTTGTTTTTTTTCTATCATTTTTTTAAATATTATTATTTATTTCTTTTAATGCAATGATTGTAATTTTATTTATATATCATCTTAAATAAATATTCACAAATTATTATTCATAAATCAAAGAAAATATTCTTTGATAATTACGTGTATTATAAGTTGCAAACTAATTTTAAGTGGAACAATAACCTAATTTCTTAATTATTAGTATAAAAGAGGGTAAAGAAAATATTTAAAAAAAAAAACAGTGACTAACTTATTTATTTAATTTCTTATTATATATGAAGAGGATAGAACGAGCACTCTCTCCATGATTATGACTTATTTAAGGAATGACTAACGAGTAATTATTTAATTAATAATCATTGATAAAAAAAATATAAATCTTTCCAATCATTCAAAATTCAAGTTCTTTTAATATTTTACGTGTAACATCTTATTTAATCTTGTTAATGTTATGCATGATGCAAATTTTGTCCACGTGTCATTCAATCTTTATTTTAGTGGAAGACTTCACTTAATTTTATAACGATTTTTATAGGTCCAAAAATAGATCCTACAATTTAATATTTTTAAATATTAATTAATTAATAATTAATCTGTATTGTAAATATCGGAGGATTCACCACCAAATAGAAAAAAAAAATGCTTTGTATTATCGTTTTTATTTAGTTTCATCTTTGTTCTTTTTATTTGTTTTTATTTTCTTTTATGTTTTGGTAATAGGAAAAAATAGAGAGAGCTAAAAGGAGATTTTGATTGTGATTGATAACAAATTGGTTGGTTAATATTGGATGACACATGGGATGCAATAAATGCATTGAAAGTTAAATTAGTGACAAGACAATGTTTCCTTCTGTTTCCCTACTTCAAAAGAACAAAGTATACACATTAGGGTTAATATTGGATGACAATGTATAAAATCAAATATTGCAAATTTCCACTACGATGATATACACATTAGTTGCTATTTCTTCTTTTTTTTGGTAAAAACAATCTATTTACTACATTTAGATTATTCTAAAAATATATACATTTGTTTCATATTCTCATTTCTTCTATCGCCAACCACTAATATAGTTGTACCGTATTTATTACTCACTTTACTTACACGTGAAGCAATAACTAAAAATTATAATTTTTTTTTGAAAAGTTTATATTAAAACCTATTTTGAAATTATTTTTAGGTTTAGTTAAGTTTTAAGTATCTGATAATTTAAGTATTTTTAGTTTATTTTATTAAATAATTTTATTTTTTAATTCACTTTTAGTAATTATTATCTTGTCTCTTCTTATTTATTTGTTTTTTATATTTTGAAAATATTGAAATATCATGGACTAACCCATGTCTTAAGAATTTTAGTGGGTAAAAGTTTTAAAAGTAAAATTAATTTCTTCATTTGAGATCCTCATGACTCGTACCATGGATTCGTAAAGACCAGCGTTGATGAAGAATTCTTTTGTCTTAGATAAACTTTGTTTTTGTGTTTGAGATCCTCTTCACTTGTTTCATATACTAGCATCCTAGAGTTGAAGAGACTTATGTTGATTAAGTGTTTTTTGTCATTGGGATTTGCATTTGTATAATGGTTGTCATCATTGTGTTAAATGATTTTGACACTTATGGTAATGTTTTGAGCAAAATTTGTTGGGTCAAAAAAATCTAACAATTTTGAATGTAGTGATGCTTGATATCAAGATGCAAGAGCTTTATAAATGACATTTTGTAGGGATTAAATGTGGTTGTTCTACTTTATTTTTCTCTTTGATAAGATCACAATTTCTTTTACTTGGTGTTACAAGTGACAATACAGGTCAACCTGCTCAATTTTGACCAATCTCGCATTTGGTCCAACAAATATGGGTTGGAGTAGGTTGACTCGTATAAGACTTTCAGAGTAATAGGTTTGGTTTAGGGTTTAGGGTTTAAGTCATATAGCTGCGAGTGTGAAGATAGACTCACATAAACTAAACAAAATGAAAAATAAAATCAAATCTAGAAAGTCCTTTATAATTTTTTAATTCCAAATTTGAGTATCTTATAAAAATAAACATTTACTACAAATACTAGAAATTAAAAAAAAAAATATAGACACATGATTTACTATAAATAAATAAATAAATAAGAAAACACACTATAAAAAAAATATTAAAATGACCCATGCAATCAAATCTAAATTTGTACTTGTATGATATTGATGAAATATTCAATATACAAACGATACTATATAATAATAATAAAATAATAATTAATGTGAGTTGTGGGATAAGACAAGTTAGGTCATTTGGCTCACATTCTAAGTTAGGTTCCCAACTTGCACAGGTTCATCATCATTCTTTGTTGTATTTAAGGTTTTATTTAAGTTTTTGTTTATTATGCAAACCATGAATTTGCATCCCTTTTTCCCATAAACAATATATTCAATATATTGATGAATCTAAACACATCCACCTCTGAAAAGTGGATTGTGGTATAATTAAATGGGCTTTACCATACAACTATTCATTCTTCATGCACCAGATCAATTCAAATATGCACCCAACACATTGACATGAAATGTTTGTTGTTCTTAATGATTTAAAAGATTTTGTCTTTTGAATATTCATATTCATAAGTCAAATCACAAAGTTCTGGATATGCAAATATGGAACTAATATGTCACTTATAGATTTGGTCATTTGGAAGCTTACCTAGACAACATAAATGACTTTTCGAATGTCAAGATCCGTAAGCAAATATAATGAGTTTTGGATTCGATCATCAACACTATTTACAACACATTATTCTGGACATGAAAATCAAGAACTCATAACTCACTTCCAGATATGACTATCCATAAGCTTAAATGAAACATAAAATGACCTTTCAGATATCTTTATTCAGAATATATAACAACCACTTTCATATTTCTGTATTCATAGGCAAATGAAGTCAATGACAATGTTGAGTTTTAAATTATATGTTGGGTGCATGTGTTAAATAATATGCTGGATGGAGAAATTGCCTCCATCTATACCCATTGTGGGCTTCCATCTATAGCCACTGTGGGCTTCATCACTCAACTTAGTTTGCATCTACATTACACTTAACACACCTTCTATTGTAACTATTTCTTTGTATTGTATCATCCAATTTAACATATATTAATATTTGATAAAAAAAAATTAACACCTTCCTACTTTCTTATGAGAAAAGTTTGAATTGTCCATATGTTGGAAATATTGTGAATTGCAGAAGGTTTGGACAAGTGTAATCCATAATTAAAAAATGTGGAATTTCGTAATTTGAAAATATTTTCTAAATTTACAAATATATTTTAAATTATACAATTTGATTATATATCTTAGATTTTACAAATAAAAATATATTTTCGGATTAAGTAATCTAAAAATATATTTTAAATTATATAATTTTCAATATATATTCAAATTAAAAAAACTCTAAAACATAAATATTTTAAACCTTTTCAAAGTTAATGGAAGAATAAGTTACTAATATTTGACGGTGTTTCACTTCACACCTTTGAAGTGTTCTTCTGAGCCCGAAAAATAAAAAGATCTTAAAGCGCCATAACACAAGAATCGCTGAATCAGTGAAAGCAAAATGTAAGGCAATTCTGAATCAACCTCGCTATATCAACTTTTTAACTGTTGCATAAAAAATAAAATAATTTTATTAATATATGTTATAAAATATTATTAATATTGATAATTTAAATTTTAATAATTATTTAATATTTAAATAATTTTTGAATTTAATTGTAATTAAAACACTTTATCTAAAAAAATTAAACTTACTACATTTGAATTTTCAAAAAAAAATCTAAAAGTGGAACTATTTAAAATAAAATCAATTCAAATTCAAACATAATATGATATTTTGGTTATATTTCTATCTCATATCAGTAGTGTTGCTGTTTGACAATTCATAAATAGCCACGAGTTTAACTAAAAATATATTTGAATTTCATTACATGTTTGTTTGGATATAACCATATTTTTCTCCTTTTAACATCTCAAATACATGTTTCATTAAAGCCAAATTTCAAAATCACGATTCCACAGAAAAATAAAATCGCTTTAAAATGCATTGAAAAGAACATTTTGCAATTTGATGAGGCGACTAATTGATCATGATTTAAAGATTTCCAATTTGTAGCAGTGTTCAGCAATATTTGAAACAGACTCAACGCAGAGTAGATGGATAACAAGTTCTGTACTACTTACATAACACTTTACAAATGAAATTGTGAAGAAGAAAAAAGTGATGCACATAATATTCAGACAATCAAGTGGCACAAGAACGTGAGTTTTACACTTGTTTATATCAGTCCAAAGCAGCCAAAAGGTAGCCAACAAACTGGGCACAAATCCAGGCTATTTCAATACAAGGAACCCCAAAAGTAATATTCCATCAACAACTGATACCCGACAGACATCTATTATGCCCCGAATCACATGGCAGAGAGACACCATTAATAGTCGAAATCTGTTATATATGTCCAAAATCAGTAATACACAATTAGAAAGCAATCTACATATATTTTATATGTTAAGTAACAGTTAGCATTACGAGGAGCAAGTTATTTAGCAAAAATACAGAGGAGTAGTCCAAGATTTGGGATGATCATGCGTGCAGGGGTGATCTCCAATCTAGATCTTCTTGAGGGTAGTCTTTGTGGAGTTCCTTGGGGGGTATGAAGCAGTCCATGGAGAGACCTTGGACGTTGAATGCAATATCATCAATGGTCCATGACTCTTCCAACCGTGTGATGGCAGGGCCTGTCTTTAGATTGTCCCCAAACCTTGTGATCATCACGGATGAATGGCCAGAATGTGCAATCATCACACCATCGACCATTCGGTAATCATCAATTTTTGTTGACATTGTGGTCTCCCAATACGTGGGGTGTGTCCCAGGGGATTGAATCCTGGTGAGGTAAGAGTCCTCTAGGTGCACCAGTAGCCCATTTTTCTGGCTGAAGTAACCAAATGCCACGTGCTTGATCATCTCAGCAGTGTTGTCACTCCGTTCAACCAGGTCCTTCTGATCTGCTGAAAGCTTTAGCACGAAACAATCCATGCCTGAGATTTGTTTTTCTCCCATGTATTGCGCCTCACAGAATACAGCAGACACTGCCAATGGGTCCAGTCCCTACAGGAAGAGTACAAGTAAATTGTGGTTCAAGGGTGTGGCACTCACACAGCCACTCACATCACTACTCAGTGGTAAACAGCAAAGCCACCACCACCTTAGATGCTCATCAAGTCAAATCACTATACTACACATCACGTAGTTCTTCATGGTACACACCAGAGAGGGTACCACATGCCCCAAACCCAACTTTTCCCCACAAAATACTTTATTATTAGACTGTAACACTTTTCTCTGATTTTTTACTTCATTCCCAACTTTGGTTTAGGCTTTGATAGAATTGATCATGACAGAACTAATTTGGAACTTATCTGAACCACATCTTTGCAATATGGTCATTAAAGCAATAAGATCCTAGTCATCTTTGAAGATTTGTATTTTTTTATAAGAGAATCTTTAATAAGTAGGTCATGCCAAAATAGTCACACGTGGTCATATAGTAGGCCCCTCCATAAATAAGAAAAGGAAACGCAGGAATGTGATTTGATCCAACAAATGAAGGGAATTTAGTAGGGAAACAAAGATCCATTATATTCGAATATTAATCCAAATGAACCAAAACCCTCAACAACCAGCATTGATGAATTTTGAAAGGAAAATCCAAAAAACGTTAATTTATTTAGGAGTGCAAATCAGTTGCATCAGAGATTTAATTTCACTAACCCTTCTGTCATGCACCGCCATTGCTCATTTCTGAAGGACTTGTACATTCATAACATTTCATGGTCAAGACTCGATCAAGAGCCACCATAATTTCAAATTCTCTCTCACTAGGTCCGATAAACACAACCAACCACACTATCGGAATTAAATATCAACAAAACTTGCTTACCCCAAAACAAAATAGTACTGCGTACCAACACCATCAACATATAAATAGACAGTCAAACTAAGGACACTCCACTGATTATAATTTATTACAACAAGAGATCATGATGAAACTATTGAACCAATCAGATTACTAAAGTTTATGATCTTGCCAATTTTTACTTATTCTTTTTGCATGATCCCAATTTAAATTTTGATTTAATTATACTTTCAGTCATTTAAGATTTATTTAATTTTAATTCTCTAAATATGATTTTTATTTTTAAATATTACATATTAGACACTACAATAATTTTTAAAAGTGGTCCTTGATCCTTTAACTTGAGTATTTTAACTATTAAAATCATATTTTCCAATTTTTAAGAGATTATCTTTGTCAGATTCATTTTGATAATACATACTCAACCCTTAATTTAAAAAAAAAAAATAGAACTGGAAGACATGTAAGCTTAAAAAAAGAAACGATTGAACTTGCCTGAACAGCGCGTCGAAGGGGACGGACGCCGCCTTTGGCAGCGTGTGCGCCAACCCAGGGGGTGTGGCGCCAAGCGACGGTGCCATCACTGCCGGCGACAACCTTCTGAGCTGCGACGACGAGCTCAATCTGCCATTTGTCGGGGAGCATTTGCCATATGACAAAGCAGCCTCTCTCGGAGACTCCGGTGTTGCCGACGTCGTCCACGACCCACATTTCGACCTTACCGGTGGCGAAGATGTTTCGGACGGTGGCGTGGAGGTTGCGGCAGCCGGTGGCGGCGGTGAAGTGTTGGATAATATACTGAGCGGAGGAGGAAAGCTGGTTGAGGGGGGGTTGGGGTTTGGGGTGGGGAGAGACAGGGAAGAGAGGGCAAGCGAGGACGCTGAGTAGGATCTTGAGGTCCGGTTTCTTGTGGAAGAAGTGCGTCTTTATCCAGTTCCAGTTCCGCCATTTCTTGGTCGAGCTGCTTCTCTTCTCTTGTTCGTTTATGGGCTCTTCCGATAATGTCGCTAAACGACCCATCTTCTTCCTCAGATCACTCTCTCTTCTCTCTCTCTCACACACAGACTCTGTGGAATGGGCAAATGTATGTAATATATATGCAAACACTTCTTAAAAGGAACACAACAGCTTCACCTTCTAAACACACGCATCACAAGTGCGTGTCTGACACACCATCCACCCAACCCTACTAGTAAAAAATCTAAATATAATTATTATTAAACATATATAGCTACCATAAACTCTTTCACACTAATATTGATATTGATGAAAAAACTCACTCGCAATGAATACACATAATTATCAAACAACAACGTTTGAAAATAAATGACATAATGCAACCTATATTTAGACAACTAATTATATTTTCATTTTGTTTGTTGTAATTTTATTATAAATACAAAGGTCTATTAAATAAAAATTATAGAGAAAATACAATAATTAAGTTAACTTTCTAAATTATGGTGTCTCAGTCTAATTCATCATGACTTCATATTCAATAAATATATAATTATATTAGTTTAACATAATTATTATAAAAATAAGTAATTTATTATGAATGGATTGGAAAAAAGAAAGTAGTTAGTTGTAAAATGATTAAAGTAGTAAGGATGTAGCAGCAGACAGAAAAGGTGTATATTAAGGATCCTAGGTGGTGCGACGCATAAAGTAGGAGGAGAAAATTGAGAAGGAAAAGAAAATAGAAGTCCTCTTTGAAGATTTATAGAATGAGTGTTGGAACAAGTGTTGCTGCTGCTTCTTCAAAAGGGTTTTGACTCATAGTGGAACTGTTGCTGGTTAACAGCTTTTACCAGTTATTCCGTGCTTTCTTTTTCTTTTGATTGGAGGAAGTACCATGCTATGACCAAATCCACGTTCCTCACACTCTTCTCATGATACTCACTAATAATAATAATAATAATAATAGCACTATTTGATATTTATCCAGACTAGAGTGCATCACCTTCTTTATTTTTAATGGCCAAACATTCTGCATCTTATCTCACAATAGTGATGGAATGCGATGGAAACCAAACATTTTCTAATTTCTAAACTTTAAAATTTAAAATTTTTAACAATTATTTTCTTATGACCAAATGAAATTGTGGTGTCATTAATAGATTTTGTTTAGGAATGATTTTGATAGCATGACAACCAATTTCAGAAAAATATCTCATAAAAAATTGAATAATAAAGAAATTGTGTTAATAAAAATCAATATTTAGTAGTGAATAAAAACTTAAAACAGAATCATATACAAAATAGTTTTAATACAATATTAAAATATTACAAAAGTAAAATCGATATTTAGCTGTATATAGAGATTCGAATGATAAGAAATAATTTGGTGAATAATAAAAGAAAAGTATAGTGTAGGCGCGTGGGGATTTGAAGTAAGAAAGTGGTGGGGTGGTGTATTTGGTAACCTTGAGGAGAAGAAGGAACTTTTAAGGCAATGCAATGCAATGCTGTTGACGTGTCTACATCTTCCACCATTTTCAATAATTCCTTTTCTGCTACTTCCCTTCCATTTCTTTGCTTTCTTTTGCTTCCTAATTTTTGGCAAAGATTTAAGTGTCTTCAACTCACGCACTAATCTTATAGGCTTGCATTTATCCTTCACATTCACTCCATAGGATTACCAAGCTACAACTTCCCACTAAAATGGAAGAACAAACTTGTTCACCAAATACATATTTTGGATTATGCAATTCCCACTAACACAGACAAATCTGCATTCATTTCATCTATCAGGATAGCGACTTCAACATCTTATGAATATCCCAAAAATTTAGTTAAGTTTGTTTCGGTCAAATTTTTTGTTTTTTTAGTGAATTTTTATATTTTTAATGTCCATAGAAATCCAAATAAATGAATATTCAGATGAAAATTTAATATCATTGTTAAACTGACTAATAATAGTGTCTTATATTTTTATTCAAAGTTTTAATATAATTCAGATTAAAAATATTTTTTCTTCTTCTTTTGAATATTCGAATTAAATATGTTTGTACTATAAACCAAAAGGGTAGTTCTACTCTGTAGAATTGCTGACTTTTTATCACATGTGGCCCACACACATTAAATTTTATCGTATCTTCCCATTTTTATTATTTTTCAATGAGTTCGGATTTATTTATTATCTTGTAAATAATTTTTTTTCAATTTGTTATTGTATGATAAACTACGATATTTTATAGAGTGAGACAGTTTTATAAATATTATTTTTATTCGTTTTATTTTAATTTTTTTTTATATTTAATCCTTTTAATTTATTGATTTCTTTTAATCATTTACAAATAGAATATATTTAAAGTAGTTCTTTTTAAGGTATAATTGACTTCTTAACAACTATTTTTTTCATAAAGTTGTGTTAATAATACATTAATTATTCAGATTATTTAATCAAATTGTGCAGATAAAGTTATCAGGATATTAATTGTTTCAAGTCAAACTTTAACAAAATACATCACCAACTCTAAATTTTGAAATACAATTATTACTCCAGATTTTAAGTTTGAAATATATTTTTTTAATAGAGAAAATACTTTCCAAATTTTGGAATTTTAGAATCGGGAATTTACTCGCGCTCTCACGCTCTCAAATTTTCTTTGAATTTCTTTGAATGCGGTGGAATGATTTTTTTTTTCTCAAGCCTGATACTAGGTATGGAAAATGAATAATTTTTGTTTGAGAATATTATTTTTATCAAGTTAAGGTTTTAAGGAAAATAAAAGTGACTCTATTTTTAGAGTAGTAAAAACTTATTGGTTAAATGTTTCTGAATTCGGTGCTAAGATTTTGAGTTTAATTTTAGTGAATTAAGAAAAAAAGTATATATACTAAATATGGTTAGCAAAATCAATAATCACTCTGTATCACAATAATACAGTTAAAAAACAAATAAGATTATAGTAGTATAAATTGACAATCTAAGTTACAAAAAGAGAAAAACTTTTCATAACTGCTTTCATTCTAGTTATGAAAAAGAAGAAGAATTTTGTTTGAGAATGAGAAGGCTCGAACTAGAAGTTAGGTAAATTATTTCTGCTTTTTTTATCAACACATAATTTTTTCCTGGACCACCGCCAAAAATACAAGTTCATGTATTTTGAAAATATTTTAGATTTTATAATTCAAAAAAAATTAACGATATATATTAAATTACACAATTTAAAAATGTATTTTAAATATAATATATTTTCAGATTCAAAAATATATTCTAAATTATATAATCTAAAAACATATTTTAAACTATAAAATTCAACATACTAAAAATATATTTCGAATCGTTTTTGAATTATACAATTAAAAGACTTTCCAGACAACAATCCAAAATACATTTTCGGATTACATGTCAAAATACATTTTCAAGTTACCTAATTAAAAACTGACACATGGGCAAATTTAAAGTTTTGCAACATTCCATAAAGTTGCATGAAAAAACCATGGGAATAATAAATAAAAGAAAGAACAATTAGGGAGTTTCTTTCTGCACCGTACATTTTTCTTCCTGTAACTCGCAGTTTTAAAAATTCCAAAATTGGCCATGATCTTTTATTTTTGAAAGGACATCGTGAGTTGGTTTGACATTATTTTTCTTCTTCGTTCATCTGAGACGTGGTAAGTAAATCATTTTGTTTTTTTGACAAGGGAATGTTTCACAAGAATTTTTTTAATAAATTATTGACTTACAAATTGCTGTAATCCATAAACTTAATTTCTGTTACGAATTGATGAGTCTGAAAGTTATTTTGACTTATGGGTTTCTAAATCCAAAGTGCGGAATGGTGGATCTAATTGATCAATTTACTAACATTTGACCCCATAATTCACTACCCTAACACAAACAAGGAAAGAAAAGCACAGTGAATAACACGTACCCAACACATTATATTTATAGGTCTTTCAGGTATGAAGTGTAGCCTTCAAAGCACCTTATCCTCGTCTGCCACTAGAGCTAAGAGACCATAGTCGAACAACACCATCTTCTCCTCCATTCGCTAATACTCTGGTGCTACCCTCACCAATAATTTATTTGAAAACGACAAGACAGGACCTACTACAGATTTGGCAATCCATAAGCTTATGAGACTCACCAATCAGAAAGATTTACAAAAGTCCTCAATCCAGGATTTATGCAGATTCAATATTCCAGAATGCGAAAAAACAAATGCAAATTAACTGCATTGTTTGGAATCACTAAGTTTGAATTGAGCAAACAGAAATCTGAAAAAAAAAAAAAAACACTTACCTTCTTCTCCAAACAGGGAATCACCAAGAGAAACCACTGGCAATATAAACGTCTTCCTATGCCCAACACTTACCTTCTTCTACAAACAGGGAATCACCAAGAGAAACCACTGCCAATATAAACGTCTTCCTATGCCCAAGAGATCGAATAGCACCACTGTCGCAATTCAGAGAGCAATGGAGTTTGTGTGTGCAGTCTTTGTGAAAAAGAAGAAAGAGTAGAGTGTGGGTCTTATATGCATTTTAGGTTTTTTTAGGAAATATTAGGGATAAGTTTGTCTTTGCATATCATTGTGGGAATGCAAGAAAAAAAACGTAAGGCTGCAGGAAAAAACTGCCGAGCAATCTTGTTCCGGTGAGAAAGAGGCCCAAGATAACTTTGGCACTAAAATCACTGATCAAATGGAGGATGTGGCATAATTGCCACAGAATCAATTAAAGATGGCATTACACTAGATTTCGTACGGCCAATAGACTGACTGATTATTTCATATCTCCTTTTGTCTTGTAACATCGAAAAATTTACAATGAGGAAATCTTAATAATTTTCTCAACGTTTTAAGAGATTCAGTCAAACTTTATTTTTCTTGTCCGTTTGGAGCATATAGTAAGTATAACTTAGATAAGTTGTATCGCATCACATGTTATCCATTGGTAGCCAAACATGTGAATTTCATATAATATCAGCATCAATCCTTACATACCAAAAAGATACTCGAACAAAGATGAATATCAATCTTAAGAGGAAATTGGGAAATTGTTTTGTTTTAAGCTTCCTAAGAATATTACCACCGAGTGCACCATAATATTTCGTTAACAATTCTCAACAGAGAAAAAATATCCTACAATTTCTGTCATCTGTTAACTCAATTTTCCACTCAAATCAAAACGTACGTGCTGGTTGACATATACCCAAAGTGGGGGAAAAATAAAGATTACCGTAACATGATTAGTGGATAGAGCTGATAAAATAATGTCTATGACTCATTTTAGCTTCGAGTTTGAGTTCTGTAAGTGATCTCCAGTATACTCAACAACAAACTGGCCTCGGGCAAGATAGATTAAAGCCGCTCATACAGGTACACAACAATTTGCTGCAACAATTTCTCAAAGAAGGCCATGTTCCTAGCCCTGAAATTATCTTCTTTATACTCCAATGATATTTCCAGCAAACCTAAAACAGAAATTCCTTTCATCAGTGTTTATTTAACGATGTATGCAATACTCAGCAGACTAACCATTTCTCCCCGACATAGCACCGGTATATATTTACAAACATAAATGAAGCAGATTATGTGGATGTTGAGTGCTATTCGCATTACCAATAAAGGTATATGGATCCTAGTTGTTTTCAATCCTTCTGTGCAATTGAATACCAAATACTGCATTTCTCTATCATACTAACATGATTTATTTCTCAGAAAAATAAAGAAAAGCACACACACTCATCCATAAAAGCAGAACCAGGCTTAAGGGAGCAGAAATGTAAATCAATTAAGTTTACTACTATACAACTCTCAAAGAGATGCAACGGTAACACCAAAATGACATTATTATATTGTAGACATTAGCAAAAAATAGTGAAGCCTGTTGGTATGACATGGTTAATAATATCCAAGTTGGTTGCTACTTAATATCTGCAACTTGCAAGTTTAAAAACGTAAGGAACTCTGTTCCATTTTCCCAGTTATGTGAATGAACCACTAAAAAATAGCAAGACGGATATCAGAGTTCAAAATTTGTCAAAAAGAACATCCAATTACCTATCAACCTAAAGCAGACAAGCAATTGCAAATCATCATCTGGCTTCCGTGGATTTTTATAGCTTATATAGAAAATAGACCCATCTGTAAACATTGCTAGAAAGCAGAATGGGATTTCCACTCTACAACTGAACTTTTAAGTTCAGATCCAATCTTTTTTCAAGGTTCAGATAGACAATAAAAAGGGACATCCAGAGGGCATGAGTTAAAATAGTTAAAAAGAACACGGCAAACAGCAGCAATGTTCCACTGTTATGGGCAAGACATATCAAACAAATATTAGAGCCAATAAAGGTTCCTTACAGTGTGATACATAATAAGAGAACCAAGCAATCAAGCTAGTTACAAGTTAGTAAGGAACAGAGCCACTAACCGGGGGAGGAAACAAACTATCTTTGAAGAAAACACCCTGTTGCTTGTATCACACTAACAGCATTCTGCACCAAAAACCTTATTCACTCGCTTCACCCTCGCAGAGTTCATCACTCCATTCACCCTCACAGAGTTCATCACTCGTTTCAATCTCTTCCTCCTCCGATTCCTCACTTCTTAGCTCATCATTCTGGACCAACGAACTGTTGTCCTCGTGTTTCAATGACCCATCCCCACGATAAAGAAGCCCCGTCTGCATGACACGGTAGAACTTATCTCTGTGTCGAACAAGAGGGTGCGGGTCAACCAGTTTCCCACTCTGGTACCCTTCCCTGAGAGTAATAGTGGTCGTTTTACACTTCAATGAGAGGTAAAAAATGCCGGGATACCTGGTGAAAATCCGGGTAAACTTGTGTGGAAGATTCAACTCTTCCCTCAAGCTCCTCAAGTAGTTCCTCTTGGTTTTCTTGTGCAGAGTCAAACTCAAAAGCTCGTGGAGAACCCCGACCACGCGCTTCTCCATCAAATCGCTGTTGGGATCAATCTTGGAGGAATCAGCATAGGGGGAAACATAAGGCAGCTTCTGAAACTCCTCCATCCACGTCTTCACCTTCTTCTGCGCCCCGTACCCCCTCGGAAACCTCATCGGAAAAGCCAACGCCGATTGTCCCCTCTTGAATTCCCGGTAGTGGCTCCCACACTCATTTCTCTCCTGCAGCGCGGAAACAGCGAATTCCTCCGGCCATCGTGCTAGTTTGAGCGAAACGACGCCATTGGGGGACTTGACGAATTCGAAGTCGTTAGGGAAGTTGGGGACGAGGGTTTTCTCGAAGGAGTCAGGTAAGCCGAGGTCCCACTTGAGCGATTGGAGGGAGTACAGGGATAGGGCGCGTGATCGGGTCATCATGAGAAGCTTGGAGAGGCGTTTGACGGCTTCGTTTTGGTGAGTTTGGTGGAGGGCGAGTTCCTGGGAGTGTAGGAAAAGTGCAGTATCGGTAAGGCGGAAGCAGGAGAGGGAGGGCCAGCGCGGGTGCGGGAACTCGTGGAAGAGGGTGGGGTAGCGGCGGAGGAAGCGGAGGACAGGGACGGTGAGGCCGAGAAGCTTCTGCCAGTCTGCCACGGATTTCGCCGTGAGGAAGGCGGTGGAGGAGCGGTTAATGGCGTCCTTCAGGAGGCAGGCCGCTTTGAGATCGGTTTCCTTGTCGATGACGTGGTCGAGGCTTCGATTCTTCACCCATTTCAAACGCACTTTCACTATTCCCCGCCATTGCTGCTTCATCCACGGAATGACACCATTTTTGTTCATCTCCCAACCTGCAACAATCTTCCACAAACCCCTCCATCGTGTTCAGCCATCATCACCGTCTACCAATGGGCCAGTGTCCAATAAAATTATCGGCCCAAAATCTTAGGGATACCGGCCCAACCAAAACAATATTTCTTATTCCTGGAATAATCTAAGCTTTGTAAACACCGATTATCCCATGGAAGAAAAAAATTATAAAAAACACTATAAAAGAAAGCGGGAAAAAAAATGAAAAATAGAGTGAAAATTATGTTTCTTTTAAGGAAAAGCATTAATATTATAATATTATTTTGTTCTATTATTTTTTACAATTGATATTTTATATTTAAAAAATCAAATTTGAAAAAAATACCACATCCTCAGTCATGAAAGATTTTTAATATTAAAGAAGGTTAAAATATAAAACATAATGAATTATATTGTAGTAATTTTTTTCTCATCACATTTTTATATTGAAAAAGTGAGATTCATACCATTTTTATTCTTACATAGAAACTACTTTTTTTTCTCACCTTCTTTCTCATTTTTTTCATTTCTACTGAATTCACCCTTATAATCAATTTACGAAGCTAATTTTTTTTTAATTATATATATATATATATATATAGAAATACCTGTATACTTTAATGTATCATATAAGAAAAAAATTCCAGCACAAACCAGCTTTATTTTATACGATTTACACTTACAAATCACAAATTATTAAATGTACAAAGGTTGTGGAAAAAAATATTGAAAAGTACGTTTTTTAACGTCAAACCATACACATTTTAAATTTGTTGTCCGTCTTCTGAATATTAAACTTATTCTTTTAATATGTGTTACTTCAACTTATTAATCTACAATAATACATAATGAAAATTTTCTTCAACCTTTTTACCAAAATTACTTTTAAATATAATTATTTTTCTTAATTAGATATATAATAATTACTGTAACCCTTCCCTTTTTTTTCAATATCTTTATATTAAATAAATAAAAGGTAAATTAAAATATATTTTTTTTAAATTGTGTTTTTATAAATTTTTAATTATAATATCTAATAATGATCACTCGAAAAAAAATTAATACTTTCAAAAAATCCAAAATACAGAAAAGATATTGTGTTATTCTATACTTATATATAAAGAAAAAATTTTATTATAATTTTTTTTTATACAAATTTGTTGATATTTTATCTTTTAATTAATATTTTATTTTATTATTGAAAGACAATACGCACTACATTTAATATTTTTATTATTTAAAAAATAGTCAAATTGAATTTTGAATTGAAAAGTGGTTTTATGGGCAATTACTTTAATTTTTTTAAAATATAATAGGGATTTAAATAAAATTCTATAAATATCTCATCAATACAATTTAATTTTTATAAAATTAATAAATTTTAAATTTGATTTTATTAATATTAATGGTTATGACATATGAGAAATTATGCTCGTTTTCAGGATAAGACTAAAGTTTCTAGGGCTATTTCGATTATTAAATATTTAACTCGTCTAGTGGGTAATTCGTCTAAAGCTTCAATGAAGAATGATATGTTGAATTTCAACGTGATCAAGTTTTTTGGTATTAATACTCATACTGGTAAAGTTTTTCGTCCTCTTTCGGTTAGATGAGAGTTTCCTTCACCATATTAGGTTAAAATTAACATTGGTGAGACTGCTGAGATATTCTGGTCTTGCTATTTGTGGAGGTATTTTCCGGGGAAGTATGGAGGAATTTATTGGAGCTTTCTCTGCGTTTTTTTAAATTCAGACTGCTTTGGTTGCTGAGTTTTATGGGATTATACATACTATGGATGAAGCTCAAAAAATTGGGCTTACTAATGTCTGGCTAAAATGTGATTTTGCTTTGGTTTATGCTACTTTTACTGCTAGGACCAATGTTCCTTGGATGCTTCGTAATCGATGGAATACTTACTTGTCTTAATTACTGTGGAAAAATCAGGTTTGGGGTTATTCATATTTTTCGTGAAGGGAATGCGTGTGCTGATAAGTTGGCTAATTTAGCATTTATTCATAGAAAATCTTTTCATTGGTATAATAGGCTACCATCTAAATGTTCATAGAATTCTCTATGAATAGGTATAGTCTACCTATGGATCGTTTTTGTTAACATATGGATTTTGGTCTAGTTCTCTTATATTTTTGTATTTTCTTTCTTTTTTTTTCTTTTTAATAATATTTTTTTTTCATGTGATGGCAAATGATTGTTGTTACTTGAGGTGTGAGCATGAGATGTCAAATTACATAGTGATGCCTAATATGAAAGTTTTTATTTAAAAAAAGAAATTATAATTTTGTTTTGTTTTGTTTTGAAAACGGTTTTTCAAAAGTTAAGTATACTGCAAAATAAAATTATATAAATAAATATATATAAATTTCATATTGTTATAGTTATTGGAAATGAGAGACGTAAATAATAAATTATTATAAAAGAATAAAAATAAAAAAAAAAATGGGAATTGTTATGACATTATATAATAAAAACTTTATTTTAAATTTATTCATTTTATAAAAAAATAAATTGCAATGAGATATTTATAAAATTTTACTTAAATTCCTCTTATATATTCAGATAATTAAAAGTATCACATTCAAAATTCAATTGTGTAAAAAAATAAATTACAATAAGATATTTATAAAATTTTACTTAAATTCCTATAAAGGAACTCTAAATCAAATCACATTGAAAATTCAATTCAATTTAACTATGTTCAGGAATAATACATTTGGTAGTGTTAATCTAAGAAAGATGAGGGAAAGAGTAAAAAAAAGTCTGGAATGCTGTTATGTCACCTTTTGAAACTATATAAGTTGATATGAACAAGAGAGAAATATTGGATTCTGTTATGGTTCAAGAAGGTTAGTTTGTTCCACACCTTAAAAACTAATAGTGATTTGTGTTTCATTAATTCTTTTTATACATACTAGCGAACACCGTATATATATATATTTAATATTAATTTTTAATAGGAATAATTAAATAAATATGAATATAAATGAGAAGAAACATAAATTATCTAAATGATATATTGTGAAAAACATAGTTTTTTATATACAAATGTCATGCAATATGATAAATTTATAAATATCATGTAATTTACATATCTCATCCAATTTACATAGCCAACATAATAGTTAACCATGAATTTGGTGTCTTAAAAAGTTTAATAATAAAATATAAAACTTGATATATATATATATATATATATATATATATATATATATATATATATATATATATATTATATAGAAAAAATTATATTATATATGTCGTGGTTTTTCTCTAAAATATATAGAGACTCGAGAAATCTG
>Ga0123342_1002336_pt1 | contig 31502 bp, 17 predicted proteins | sample Turbeawhitnodule_FD_89960 | JGI IMG/M metagenome (GOLD analysis project Ga0123342, IMG submission 89960) | Root nodule microbial communities of legume samples collected from Mexico - Turtle bean Mexico white nodule | ecosystem: Host-associated > Plants > Roots > Nodule | place: Mexico: Nepantla... | reverse complement strand
CTACTGCACTGGGTACTATTAATACCCAGCCTTCCCTGTACATCATGCACTGAATCATATAATAAAGATTACTCATTCTCTATCTTTCTTCTCTCAATCTCTCCTTCTCTCTATACTCTTATATAGACGACTCCTGATCAACAAATTGCAGAGGTTGCTCCATGTAGACTTCTTCACTGAGATCACCATGTAGAAATCCATTTTTGATGTGAAGCTGAAAAAGTGTCCAATGGTGAATAGTGCTATACAAGTTTTTGCTATAGCTTGCAACCACGTGGTGATGTAAGTTTTTCATGGAGGAGCATTGTGGTTGCTTTGGATGTCAAAGAATAGCATCGCGGAACAGATCTGGTGGAAGTTGAGGATTGTCAGAGCAACACCATTGTGAAACGAATGATTAGCAATGACACCTGAGCGAATTGAAGAAGTCTCGAGTTTGCGTGATCTGACCTAGTCCATGACAATGAAACACTAATCTTCTTTCCTATTTTCTTATTTTTCCAATTGGAGTAAGCCCAAGTGTTTTTTCATTTAAAAAAATGAGTTGGGCCATACTACCTTTCCCAAACAAAACATTACAACATAATGTTGACCTAGTCTCCTTCATTATAGTCCAGTCCCGCTGCTGCCGTCGCTGCTTTTGCTGACATTGTTGTTGTTTCCACTGGCACTGCCATTGCCGCTATTTCGTCTGTCACTGTGGATTGCATCTCCACCCTACTCACATTGAACTTGCAACTCCTTGATTGTGTTTTGTTGTTATTTTAAGTTTTGAACTTGATATTTGCAGGGCTTTAATTTGATTTTATTGTTATTTGAATTTCTTAACTGTGATATTATTATTAGTTACAAATTGTCTTTCGTTATTTTTGTAATTTTTTTAAATTATCTATATGTATATATTGTATTTTTGTATATTATTGATATGTATATATATTTTTTGTTTGCGATGTTTTTGCCATAACCCGTTATGGTATCCAATATATTCTTATAAAGGATTTATGGATCTTCGAAATTTTGTTATCTGATTCGGTAACCTTGGTGGTGAATAGCTGCTATGGAAAAGAGAAGTCAAATAGATGTCATTTTGATAACATGTGAGAAAGTATCAATATAATCTTTGCTACAATTTTTGTGTAGCCTTTGACAACCAATCGAGCTTTATAGTATTGATATTTCCATGAGGTTTTGTTTTAAGACTATACAAGCAACGATACCCAACCATTGATTTGCTAGCTAGAAGAGAACCAACTCCCAAGTACTACTACTTTGAAGGTCACATATCTTATCAATCATTCCATGTCGTCACTATGGCTGAGATAAAACTTCACTTAGAGACATAGGAATAGGATTAGAAGATAACAAGGACAAACAAACATAGTCTGTGATGGAAAACCGATGATAAAAGAGGATTGTGTAGTGGGGAGAAGGTAATGAGTTGAACATGTACCTTTTTGAATAGCAATAGGCTAATCATTTTAAGAGGAAACTAGATTCGATATTGGAGATGGTGTCGGTGAAGGATGTGAGCTAACTTCCACTATATGATTGTAAAAGAAACCAATAATTTCTTCTAAAATGTGCTTTATAATAAGGACTCGAGGGAGTCTATATTTTACTTTGAAGGGGATGGTTGGGATTTTAAAACATACTATTTCATCTGTCTCCATTTACTTATTTTTCTTGTTCCTCTTTTTTCTTTATTTTCATGAATTTTCCTTGTTTTCTTATTTTCATTAATTGTCCTTGTTTCCCTAATAATAATCTCCAAACTCTCAGGATTGAATCAACCCTCTTGTGTATAGATACATGTATTAATCACTCAACAATACATGAGAGAAATTAATCTTTGCTCAATAATTCTCATTGTTTACTCTTTGTTTTTGCTTTGACATGGGTAGATAATTTCTTCTCACTGGACCACTTTCTTCTTTTTTTTATATAAAACTTTCATATTAGGCATTACTATGCAACTTGACATTTTAACTAGGCTAACACCCCAAGTAACAACAATCATTTGCACATAAAAAATATTATTAAAAGAAAAAAGAAAATACAAAAAGAAAGATAATACAAAAAAAAAATATGGAGAGATTAAACCAAAACTCATATGTTAACAAAAACGATATATTGATAAAGAACTCTAAGAATAGACTAGATGAGAGTCTATTATACCAATGAAAAGAATCTCTATGAATGAATCTTAAGTTAGTCAGCTTATCCGCACACGCATTCCCTTCACGAAAAATATGAGTAACCCTAAACCTTATTTTCCCACAGTAATTAAGACAAGTGTTCCACCGATTACGAAGCATCCACGAAACGTTACTCCTAACAGTTCATGCACCACTAACCAAGGAAGAATCACATTCAAGCCATACCTTACTAAGACCTATCTTTTGAGTTTACTCCATAGCATATATAACTCCATAAAACTCAGCAATCAAAGCAGTCTGAACTTCAATAAACGTAGAAAAACCACCAATAAACTCCCTCATACTTCCACGGAAAATACCTCCACAAGTAGCAAGACCAGAATAACATCTAACCGCACCATCAGTGTTAATTTTAACCCAGCCTGGTGAAGGAAACTCTCATCTAACAAGAAGAGAAAGAAGAACTTTACCACTATGAGTATTAATACTAAAATATGAATCACGTTGAAATCCAACATATTATTTTTCATTAAAGCTTTAGACGAATTTCTCACTAGACACGTGAAATCTTTAATTTTGATACAACTATGATTTTTTTATTAGAAATATAAATTGCATGCATCTGTTCTTTTGGTTTCCACTAGATTCATATTAGTGTTGAGTTCACAATTTTCCTTCTAAAGGGAGTTGGAATGAAAATTTAAAGCTAGTGACTTGTACACCCTAACATATTAAAATATTTTGATTATCAAAAAAGGTTTAACCAGATAACATTTATGTTCTTTTGATTGTGTCCTCTATGGACATGCTTTGAGGACAAGAATATAAGGCTTTATGTTTTTCTGGTCACTAACTGATTGGCACGACTGATTTGCTAGATTGTATGTTTAGGCACAAGACATTTTTGGTTGGACTGTGCATATTCCATTCTCAGGTTACTGCTTAATTGGTTTAGCCTTATCTTTGCATTTGTTTGCTTTCCTTCAGGCTACATTGAGACTAAAAAGAAGTCTGGTGTTCTTTATACCTTATTTGAATATTCGATGCAATCGAGTTGCCCAACCATTTGCCTTGAAGCCCTTCAGGTAATTTCTTTGGTTTGGTTAATTTTTTATTCATTTGCATCTATAAATGGAGAGGATGGTATATATGGTTTGTGGAATGTGATTTTTAATGAACCTTTCATTTTTAGTTTCAATTATTTAACCAAAATCCATGTTGATAATGAGTCCAAGTATAAATGATATGTATAGGGAGGCAACTAATTATAAAATTTACAACTTATACTATTACTAAGACAATTATAGTTAAAAAAAAGAAACTATATTTCCAGGGTTTTTTTTTCAAATAGAACTGAAATAATGTAACAAAGAATGAAATTCATGTGTTTCTACTCTCTCCCTCAAGTTTGGGGAATATATATATATATATATATATATATCATTCTTGCATCGTTGGAAAGATGTTAGAAATGTTTAGCTATCACTTGGTTGATATATATACTTGTCGATTGAAACTATAATGGATATATGTTGTTGCTATAAGGTCATTGATCAACTTCTTTGTAATGTGATAGTCAATCTTTGTGCTTTATTTTGCCAAAGTTGCTTGTATTGTGAACAATGTTAATGATAGATTTATTATCATAAACAAGCTTGATTTTTTATACTTGATCATGTGTTAACCAGAACTACGTCTAATTCTTGATGAAGTTTCACTGGGTAGACTATCAGTGCAAATACAGAGCAAGTATTCTTTGAATCTCAAACCACTCTTGACTATACATACAACCCAATATATTTTGGAAAGCAATCATTCAAAGACTGAGTATTATTTCGCCCGCAGCCACTCCTTGCTAAAATTGAGTATTGCTTAGATTCCAACCACTCCTAACAAAGACAGGGTATTGTTTGGACTGTAGTCACTTCAGTGCAAGATAAGTTCACTTCTAGATAGCCAAAGAACACAACAATGTTCTATCAACGAGCTAGATTAAGCTTAAGATTTCAACTTTATAGTTGTTCATAAGATCATTAGTTCTTCAACTTTACTCTTCCAAGATATCTTTTGTAAATAAAGATTTATGTAAGACAAAGAGAAGTCCTTCATTCTTTGTGTGCGTATGTCCTTGTAGACTTGAGGGTTGCATTAAATGTTCTCCATGAAACATTGCATAATTCTATTTGAAGGAATGTTTTGATATTGAACATAACTTATCAGGTCTAGGTTACATTATATTTATTTCAACTAGGGTAAAAGTCAAGATCGTACAAAGTGGATAAACTATGCAACAATGACCGAGGTGAAGTTGTTGGCGTGTGGCAGTTCTGACACAATTCTTGAGAAATCTTTTGATGTTGTTATTCCTTGGAGATATTCTTTGTGGTTAGATGAAGAAACATTCTCTGCAAACATACTAAAAACATTAGTAGATTAAGAGTTCTACTATGTAAGCTTTTGAAACACATCTAATCGTCCATCTTAAGCATAATCTTATCAGACATGATATGTACGCAAGGTGCTTTGCATCTATTGGCGTCAAACAAAACATTTGCGTCTATATTCATCAAATGAAACATTTTGTTTGTCATGCTAAGACAAATTAAGGTTTTAACACCATTGTAAGCACTTAATTAAAATAACTCGCGGTTTGTTGATTTTTTCTCTGACAATCTCCCCTTTTTTGATTGTTAAGTAACACATTTTAAACAATATCATTTTCGAAAGATTTTTATTAGATCAAGTTTTCACAAACATTTTTAATTAAAACCCTCTCAAGACACATAAAAAGTAGTTTAGGACAAGTTTGATGGGGTTGAAACTTTATCACCTAATGTTCATTATAGATGATTATAATCAGGAGATATAATCTTGTTCAATGTGATTACAAATTATAGTGCATAAAGAATCAACAAATAAAAGAATCCAGGCTTTTATAACTTTGTATGTTTCATATATCAAAGCATAGAGCAATGGAAAAAGTGAAACTAAAGAAACATCGTCTTTTTCTTCTTCTTGGCTCCTTGTTAACCAAATATCATTTGTTGAGCTTCCCCTTAACTTAGCATCTTTTAAAGTTCTTCTTTATCGAAGCTCCCCTTCAACTAGAGATCTCCTTCTCTTTTAAACTTAATGTCTTTTAACTTTCTCTTCTCTTATACTTTTCTCCCACTATATGTTTTAAATTTTAACTTTCTATCCCTTAAGGGCCATAAAAAAAAGAGAAAAATGACCTTAGTCCAATAGAGGATAACTTTTGCCACTTTAAAACTTGTTCTACTTCTATCACTAAAGCAGTGGGAAGATGAGGCTTGGTTTGCAAAGCCAGAAGCCATTATGAAGATGCTTGCTACTTTATAGCTTTCCTTAGGACTTAGTCATGTTGTAGGAGGGAGAATTGGAGGAGGACACTTCAGGTTTCAAAAGCAACCTTGTGATGCATGTTCAAAAACAACCTTCATGTGTTTGATGTTGTCTGTCATGATGCAATAATTGTCTGTAATGACTATCAGGACCTGATAGTCTCACCACAAATTTAACAAACACATTAAAACTAAACTAACGATCATGTTGTCTGATTAAGAACGTCTATAAAACCTATCATTCTTAAATATGTTTTAAAATGAATTAAAATGTTCTTCAGGTAAAGCCTTTGTAAATATCGAACCATTAGTGATTTGTTTTCACAAACTTTAGTTTAAAAACATTTTTATGAACATAATCACAAATGAAATGATATCTTACCTCAATTTGCTTAGCCTTAGAATGTTGTATAGGATTTTTCGATAGATTGATTGCACTAGTGTTGTCACAATATATTAGTATATTGCATTCAATGCTAGAGTAATCTTTCATCTAATACTTCACCTATAGCTGTTGCGAAAAACTTGTACCAAGCATATATTCAACCTCTATTGTACAAAAAGCGATTGAGTTTTGCCTCTTGCTTGACCATGAGACTAGACAAGGTTCAAGAAAGTGGCAGCCTCCATTTGTGCTTTTTCTGTTGACATGATCTCCAGCATAGTTCGTGTCGAAGAAGCCTTCTAATTTGTAACTTTTTTTTTTCCGTTATAACACAGATTAGTAGACCCAATAAGGTACCGAAAAATCTGCTTGGCAGGCTTCGAATGAGACTCTTTTATGATCTATGTGAAACCTTGCACATAGACACTATGCATTATATCAGGTCTGCTTGCTCATTGAGACACACTATGCATTATATCATGGGTTTTGCTTCTATTATACCATTTTGCTAAGGTGTGTGAGGGCTGGTGGACTTGTGTAAAATACGATGTGAACTTAAAAAAAGTATGAAAGTTGGAAGAAAAATATTCTTTAGCATTATCATTCCTCAAAACTTTGATAACCTTTCCAAATTGATTTTTGATTTCATTAAAGAAAGAACAAAAAAACAATTTAGATCAATCTTTCCTTAAATAAACCCAAGTTCATTGAGAATGTTTGTCAATAAAAATCACAAAATACGAAAATCTAAAAGATGGGAGTCGACGAGGACCCCAAATGTCAAAATGAATTATTGAAGAGATAACGTTATATTTTGTTTCGGATCCTTTTGGAAAGGGAGATCTAACATGTTTCCTCTGTTGACATGACTCACACTCTAGGACTTGAAGATTGCCAAGGTTAGGAACCATTTTCTTCAATTTTGATAGGTGTGGGGATGACTCTTCAAGAATTGTCCAATATCATGTAGTGGACCTTCTATTGTAGTCGTAGACCTTGCTTAGTTAGCATCGGAGTAAAGCTTCATGAATTCTGTTTCTTTTATATAAAATTCTTGTTCCTAGTGGTTGCAACAAGGTGAGTGGCCTATAGGTGCACTACATCTGGGCCATGCATAAATTTACTAATAAAACTTGTAGTAAATTCACATCTTCTAGTATTTCTGCAATGACTACTACATGAAAATTATTGCCATAGCCCGCCATGCAAAACTCACCAGGTAATGGGGATAAAACAGCAGCCAGTCAGAAATCTGCCATCCGTTTTTTAACTACACTGGTTCAAACTATAGGAATAACTGAAACTACTAAAATGAAATAATTTTGAAAAAAATTGTACAAAATTGAAACGAGGAAATAAATATCTCATACTACAACAACTGTACAAACAAAAACTCAAGGTAATAAAATAGTATCATGTGTTCCAACATAAAGTCTTGTGATTGTATTAAAATATTGTTACTGTCAGCTTTGTATAATTTTTTTTTCTGCCAAAGTTTAGTGAAATTTAATGACTTACTGCAAATTGAAGATTAAGGGTAGTATTGGTGTTAACTTGGAGCTTGATTCTGAAAGATTAATGGTATCTTGCCTTTCTTATTTTGTCATCGACAGTTTCATAGATGTTTTAAACATCAAGCTGTTTTCAAATTTAAAAGTAGTAGTTATTGATGGACATGTATTTTTCTATTGATGTTTAAATAGTAAGTTGGTGAGTGCTTCTATGCCAGTTTATTGATGTATTCAGATTAACTTTCTACAGGCACTTAAATCTGCATTCCACAATTATCCTAACATAGTTACTGCTTGTTGGGAACAAGTTTCTGCTATTGTGTATCACTTCATTAGCACTGCTTGCGTTGAAGCTCCTTCCAGGCAATCAAGTGAACATGTTGGTAGCCCTACTACATTTATTAATGAAAAAGTTACTATCGCTGCTATTAAGGTAGCAACTTTTCTTTTCCCTGAACTGATCTTAATCCCCTTTCTGTTAGATTTATTGGTGTAGAATCAGAAGTCAATTCGAGTTTGAAAATGCATGTGTTGTATGCATTGAAGTTAGTTGGTGTCTTTGCATTCCTTTCTACCATAAAGATTTTGGATTTGTTTGAATAAATTTCTCCATAGAGACTTCTGCGAAAAGAAAATAAGAAGAATAAATGAATGAAGATTTTTATAAGCTACAAGTAGCTTATGCATAAACTAACTTGTAGAGGCTCTTTTGTTTAACTTCTCCAAATTTAGATTTTTCACTAATGCATCTATTCTTAGTTCATTGAGAAACATATTTCACTTTTTTCTTCTTATTTTGTTCTTGTAGAAGGGCTTATGGAGAAAGTTAAACAAACAAACCTTATGTTCTTTCTATAGTCTGTTATACTAGTTCTATTGTTCATTTGGTCTGTTTGATTTACCTGAAACTAATGGACTAGCCAGCATTAAATTGTTCATTGTTTGATTATAAAAGTGCTTATGGAGAAGCACAAAACAAGGGATAAAGTGTTGGATGAAAAATAATTCACCTAGTAGACCAAGGAATAACCTTTTTGGTGTTGCACATGCGAAAATAAAAGATGCCCAATCTACTCCCTGCCTGTCCTAAACACTGTCAATAGATGTGGACTGAGTTAGTAAGGTCCAGCTGATTTTTGGAACCAATGTCATCTAATTTGGCTATGGTATGCCAATTTTCACATGCTGGGCTAATATTTTTGTAGTCGGTATCACAGTTGAGTTGAGGCAGCTAAGGTGGAAAAACTGTGATGCTAATTGAGTTTGTGTTAATGGTATCTATCCCCTGAACATTAATGGACATTTCTTTCCAACTATTTTTATTCAATTTGAAATTAAAATAATTTTGTCTTTTTCACCCAAAACCTATTTGATATGTTTCTCATTTGTTGTTGAGGGCATAAACTTGCTTCTGATGTGATTTTATTTTTGGTTCTTTTGTTTTGAGTTAGAAGTGCTTTTATTAATACCATTACATTTTTTCTTGTGACATGGTGTCAATTGTGTCTCGTACTAGCACTTTTATATTCTTTTCATTTGCATAGAAAAGTGTCAAATTTCCTTTTTTGACTTTTTTATTAATTGTCAACACTTGGATGCAATTCTTTGAACATTAATCAACTTCTCTTTTCAATGTTGTTTGTTCCATTTCAAATTAAAATAAGTTTCGTGTTCTCTCAAATCCTAATTCTCTCAATTTGATATGTTTCTCACTTAATGTTGTGACCATGAACTTGCTTCCAGTGAGCTTTTATATACTTTTATTTTTATTTTTTTATTTTAGGATATTCTATTAACACCATTTCATTTTTCTTGTGGCATGATTTCGTGTTTCTTGTACTATTACTTGTATATACTTTTCATCTAAGTTTTATTTTGACGAAACTTAGATGGAATTCCTTGCGTGTTTTGGTGCCATTCTCCAATTAGGATTGAAGTTTTGCCATGATAACCTATGGTCACCTATAATACTGACCTTTATCATATAATTATTTGAAAATCCAATTCTGATTGGAGAACAGCAAAAGCACCTGAGGAACTGTTGCCTTTATCTAAATTTTTGCCATTCTTATTTTAAATATTATTTTGGCTTGAATTGATATCATTTTAGAGACATGATTTCTTGTATCTATTTGAATAATGAGAATTTATTTTAATATTTTAAGGTTCTAGATGAGAGTCTTCGGGCAGTCTCTGGATTTCAAGGAACAGAAGATCTTTCAGATGATAAATTAATGGATATTCCTTTTGCATCTGATTGCATTAGGATGAAGAAAGTGTCATCTGCTCCATCGTATGATGTGGAGGGAAAAGATGATGTTATTGTAAACTTTGAAGCTAGTGATTCAGGAATTCAACAATGGTGTGAGGCAATTGAGAAGCATATGCCTCTTACCTTGTGTCACTCTTCAGCAATGGTGAGAATTTTCATTTCTTATGTAATAGTTTTTTGTTTTTTTTATACTAAATAATTGAGTCTTGTTTGCTAACTTGAATCAGTGATCTTGTTCAGATATCTTGAATCTTTTCATTTTTTAAATTACCTTTCTTTCTCTCTAAATTGAATATTATGAGAACGTATTAGTAGTTTCATTCACAAATTGGCTAGATCTATACAAAGTCAGATGTTGCATAACAGAAACAAAAATGGAGAATAAAAGGAGAGAGAAGCAAGCCACTGGTATTGTTAATCAGCGAAAGTAGACCTCTTAGAGACAGACTGACCTTTAAATTTCTATTTACCATACACAAAATTAATTGTCTTCTCTGCTTCACCTCTGCTACCTTACTAAATATACGCCTTTCATTCCATAAGATTCACAAGTGATAATGATAACCAACTGCCCCCAATAATCACCATTTTTCTCCTTTTCCTCTGCGACACTCTCAACCCCTCATTCATATTTGGATCTGCCACAACATCAGAAGGCCAGCCTACTTCAGGCCAACGACTACCTCTAATTCTTTTGGGTTAATGTCCATCATGTCAAAAGGAAACGAGCTGCATTCACATCACATGCTAATTGTTGAGATCATGTTTCAAAATATTTCTTATCATGGAGAACATGATTAGCTTATGGTGTTCAAAATAGCTGAAAGGTTAAGTTGTTAGGTGAAGACACATGAATGGTTTTTATCATGTCTCTAGCATTGCCTATCTTGGACAAGCCCACCAATCTTACATTGAAACTCAACTTTTTTTTAGAAAAATCAGGTGGGATATAAATCTAAACCAGTTATGAATGTTTTTATATTACATTGTAGTCTTTTACACACCCAAAAATCCTCCATATAATATTGTAAAAACAGGTGAAATACACAAGAAGGAAGGGTTGAATTGTGCATTTAAAACTTTTGAGAAGTTTTTGCTAAACGTTTGATAAATGTGACAAAATAAGTTTAATGCTGGACAAATGCATTGTCGAGTGAGTTTTTTTAAGAGTAGTGTTTTATCAAGAATGTAAGATGCAACTTCAAGTTGACTATCAAAAACACTTTAAATAGCAAACATTTATTTCGACGATGTTTTGTCGAGCTGCTAACTCCTCCTTTCACATTTGTTTTTCACCTTCATCATTTTCTGCAATAATCATCTTATGTACATAGACCAAAAGAAGTGTCAACTTAGCACCATGCAAATATTTTATGAAGATTATCGGATAATTCTCTATTTTTGTCTGTCAGACAATAAGCTAGAATCTTTGGATTTGCTACCAAGTAAAGGAATTTATGACCTCTAATCATGTTTTCAACTTTTTCATTTAAAAAAACTCGTCTCATTTGTTTGTCAGAAACAAAGTGTGAAAATTATGGCTAAAAAGGACCTTAGGTGAGTTGAAGATTAATTTGTAGGGACCCATGAGGCTCTATTGTGATAATAAGTTAGCAATAGACATTGCACATAATCCCATTCAACATGACAAAACAAAACATACTAAAATAGATAGACACTTCATTAAGGAAAAATTAGAAGAAGGTTTAGTATGCATGTCATACATTCTTCCAAGTAACAGGTGGCGAATGTGCTGACACAAGGACTCAATACCTCATACTTCCATAATCTCATAACCAAGCTGGGAATGGAGTGCACTTCTTCCTCAACTTGTTAGGGGGGTGTTGAAATATGGGTGTAAATGTTGCACATTTACTGTACAATAAATATAGATTGATTGGATAATAACTATAGATTTTTTGTAAGAAATCCCAAAAGTTAAGGGATTGAGGGATTAGGAGTTTATTTAGTAGATATGCTCCAGCTTTAGAGTCTTTATGTAGACAGATTTATTTCCTTTATTTCAGGAGATTTATTATCTTTATTAGGATTTTGTTTTTCCTTTAAATACCAATGTAACAATGTATTGTTTCTCATTTAGATCAAGAAAGGTAATTCCATAATTATTGCTTATTACTATACATTTTTTCACACTTCCAAGATCAAACTGGGTGCTTGTGTGTGTTGACAAGAAAAGTAATTCCATAACTTATTACTATACATTTTTTCACACTTCCAAGATCAAACTGGGTGATTGTGTGTCGATAAATTTTGCCACAGACAAAGTTCTATGTCTAATAAGCTTCATCCCAAACTTTCAGCATGTTACTGCGGACCATATTTTGTTCTTAAGCAATTCGGAGAAGTGACTTTCTAATTAGAATTATCAGAGCAAGCTCGGATTCATCCCATGTTCCACGTATCTCAACATAAGAAAGCCATCGGGGATCATTTGGTGGATGTTGCTCTACCTCTAGAATTGCAAGGAACTACAAAAGTGTTCATCCTAGCTTACATTCAGGGAAGACGTACAATCACTAAAGATGCTGCACCAGTATAACATGTGTTAGTTCAATGGAAGGGAAAAACATATGAGGAATCCACGTTGAAAAATTTATCTACTATTCAAATCAATTTCTTAATTTTAACCTAAAGGGCAAGGTTAATTCTGAGGAGGGAAGTATTGATAGACAAAAGACAATAACTAAGAATGTTTACATAAGACAGGATTGCAGGTTTATTATAGGAGGAGGTTTAAACACAATAACTAAGAATACTTTTGTAAGGTAGTTTTTACAGCTTAGTATGGAAAGAAGGAGAGTAATAGGACAAATGGGAGTATGGAAAGTTGTATAGAGCCTTAGGGTGGACAGAGTATTTCTATGACGAGCCATAGGCTCTGGAAGTGGTAGAAGTTTGTCTCAATATGCATGTATACTATTTTGTGCTTGTGTTTTTCAAATATTTGTGATTTTCTTTTCCAGTTTCCTAACAGTGTACCTGTTTCTGCTTTTCCTTTAAAGGTGAGAGCTGCATCAATTACATGTTTTGCGGGCATGACTTCTTCTGTGTTCATGTGTTTCACTAAGGAGAAACAGGACTTTATATTGTCGTCTTTAGTAAGTATTTATAGAAATCATTCTCATTGCTATCTGATTGGAGTATTGTATCGAATAGATTACCATGCTGCTGAAATGAATTTACTAACTAGCTAAAATTTTGTAGGTACATGCTGCTGTACGTGATAATGTGCCATCAGTGAGATCTTCTGCTTGTCGAGCCATTGGTATCATTTCATGTTTTCCACAAGTGTGTCAGAGGTTATACTAAAACTTGTACTGTGAATATTATGATTTCTTTTTGAAACATATATCTGATTCACTAGAGAAAATCTAAAAAGTTCAATAATCTCTGTAGTGCAGAGGTACTTGAGAAGTTTATCCATGCTGTTGAGATCAACACTCGAGATGCACTTATCTCTGTAAGTTCGGCTTCAGTTTCTGAGTCTACACTTTCCTACATACTTTTTTTAATTAATTAGTAATCCATTGTTTTCCGTAAAGCAGGTTAGGATAACAGCTTCATGGGCATTGGCAAATATATGTGATGCTATTTGTCACTCTGAAAGAATCCCCCCATTTGGACAGCAGATGGGTGAGCTTGATTTGATGTCCTTGATTGAATGGTCAACCATTTGGTGTCAAGACAAAATTTCAATGTTCTTTTTGTAATCTCCTTATTTGCCACCTTTTTATGTAGGTTCAATCTCCAATCCCCAGCTGATTGTATTGTTGAGTGAATGTGCTTTGCATCTTACTAAGGATGGAGACAAGGTATCTTTTATTTATGTTTTGTATTTCTTTAAATTTGAATTTCTTTATTGAAAAAATGTCATTTTTGAAGGGAGTAACTAGAGACATGATTGAATTTGTGTCAATGTACTCAACATATTGTATTATTATATGAATAGTTATGGAGAAAATAATTGCCTAATTGCTACAGTTATATAAATCCCCAAAAATTGCCTATTTACCATTGTTAGTGTTGTATTAAGTTGGTTATAATTGTTTTATCAACTTTTATTTTACGTCTTTTTTTCTTTTCTTTCTCAAAAAAAAGTCTGATTTCTTTATTAATGTTTTCACTCTACAAAGTCTATGACTAAACTTCAGTTTAAACTTCCTTTAAAAAGCTTTCAAGTTCATTGGGTTGATGAGTTCATATCCTTGCCTTAAGATTCTTGCATATGGGAATTCAAAACAAGATTATTTGTTCTCATACTCATGATCAAAATGGTGTTGATGAAAAGAAACACAAACATGTTGATCTTGGTCTTACATAGCTATGCTTCTCTTCCTCTAATTATGTGGGATGATGCCTTCACCACTGTTGTCTATTTTATTAATAGACTTCTCACAACCTCTTAACAAACTTGATATTAGAAAGATAATGCAGTTTTATACTATTAGGCTTCTCCTGATTTTCAATTCTTAAAGACCATTTGGTTGAGCTTGTTTTCTAGTGTTAGGCTTTAGAACAAACACAAATTTGATTTTCGATCTCATGAGCGTGTTTCTTAGCTATTCTCCATCTAACAGAGTACAAATGTCTCTCTCCTATGGGTAAATGTGCATTTCCGATGTTATCTTTAATGACTCTGTTTCTCTACCATTCATTCAGATATTTGGGGACCTAGACATGTCACATTGTTTGGTTTTAGATGATTTGTAACCTTTAGTGATAAATTCTCACATTGTACTTAGGTTTATTTAATAAGACAGATCTGAACTTTTGTCCATATTTATGCCTTTTAATGGGATTAAGAACCAATTTCTAAACATAATTAAAGTCTTCCGAAGTGACAAAGCTAAATAGTGTATTTTACATCAAGCCACTTGTCCTCACACACCCACAACAAAATGTCATTGCCAAGAGGAAGAATAGACATCTCATTGAAAAACTACACAATCTCTAATGTTAAAATACAAATGTTCCTCTATTTGGAATGCATATTTGAATTCTATTATCCAAAAATGTATTTTGGATTGTACAATCTGAAATGTATTTCCAGAATATGCGATCTGGAAACATAGGATTGCGTAATCCATAAACATATTCCAGATTGTATTTTTGAATTCGGAAACATGTTCTGGATTGCACAATTCACAATGTATTTCTAGAAATATATTTTGAATTGCTTAATCCGGAGATGTATTCCGGATTTTCAATTTGAATTATGTAACCCGAAATGCATATTTGGATGACGTAATTTGGAATGCATTTTTGAATTCTATTATCTAAAAATGTATTTTGAATTGTACTATCTGAAATATGCAATCTGGAAACATAGGATTGCGTAATCCAGAAACATATTTCAGATTGTATAATTTTGAATATGTTATAGATTTGTAATCTAAAACACTTTAATTTTGAATTGCATAATCCGGAATAGATTTTTGGATTGTATAATCAATAATAGATTTCCAAATTATGCAATTCAAAATGTTTCCAACCCATGGATAATATACTCTATTGCTATAAATCCTAGAATTTCTAGTTCACATAATTAAAGATTGCCTAATTACCGTAATCCAAGTTATCTTCAATATCTAACGGGGAAACCATTCTATAGGATTTAGGTAAATTGTATATTGATTATTGGCCTCTGATTTGCACATGTGTTTCTGGATTCTTTTATTTATTTTTTTCTTTTTTCAATTACCAGGTTAAATCTAATGCTGTTAGGGCTCTCGGGTATATTTCGAGAATCTTAAAATGTTCAACATCAAAATTTCAAGACACACGAATGGACCATCATAACCACATGAATGAAGCATTTCTCAATACTAAAAATGTAATGGCTTGTCAACAGCATTGTTTACAAGATTTGAATAGGCTGGAGAGAATAGTTCATGCATTTATTGCTTCCATAACTACGGGGAACGTTAAGGTACCATAATCTTATATTGTCTCGTTATTATCTGAATATTTTGGTTTCTTGGTATCAATGCACTCTATCCCTCTTGAAGATGGAATCTCTCTTACTAGGTCCAGTGGAATGTTTGTCATGCTCTTGGCAACCTGTTCCTCAACGAGACATTAAGGCTGCAAGATATGGAGTGGTACGTTAAAATGAAGCACATGCTTCTTATGTTTATCATGTACAATACATTACATATATTTATTCTTCTTGCATGCAATTGGTAGCTTATACGAAATAATTTGTATCAGACCTTGACTAGAAAGACTCATTTTGTCCTCCGTAACTGGCCCCTCCTAATTCAACAGTTTTTCTGAAATTATTTCTCATGGTCTGCCCTTTAAAGAGGCTACATAGATCCCCAACAATTATCCTAATTGGTTAAATAAAAATAAAGAAATTCCTAAACGATCCTAATTAATAAAATAAAAACAAAGAGATTCCCTTAAAGGGATCTTATCTAAAATATCTTAATTAAAGAGTTATCTGAAATGAGAGCTTCACTAAGGAAATGAAAAATAAAAATTTAATAAATTAAGATTTAAATAAAAAATACTATAGTCCTAATTGGTGGTCCCATGCAACATTAGTGATAAAGATATGGAGTCAATGATGGAATCCTTGTGTGTCTTGAGCACAACACAAGAATATTATATATATTTACATATATATATGCACACACAACAATATTAAACACATATGGGCCTAGACTCATAGAAAAATACTTCTAACACTCCCTCAAAGGCTAATTCTCCCTGCACCATATCAATTCTAACGTGCACCCAACATAAAATTTAAACCCGAAAGTTCCCTTGTCATCTTTATTTTCAAAAAATGGCATCAAATGAAAAACACAAACACACACAATGACTTCCGGATTTATGCATCCTAAACACCATTGCTTTCTGGATTTCCATATTTGGAACAGTTACGGATATCCAACTCTGGAAGCAATCAATTCTTCTTTAAGCATCCGGACAACACCATCCGGGAAACCTCCGGATTTCCCTATCTAGATTAGAAAAAACATTTATGGATATACAGATCTGGAAGTCACCAGTTTCACGAAAAACTCACCTTCTCCGATGAGCATTGCCTATCACAACCCACGAGCCTTCTCCGATACACACTTCTTCTCCGTCGACAACTCCTTCTCTCCATCGTCTCCGTGCTCACTGGTGTGCCTCAATGAACCCTAGGTAGTGTTTTAAATCAGTAAGGGCAAACGGGACTTTTCATGTGCATGTGTTAGGTGCAGATCTGAATTGATTTGGTGCAGGGAGAATCAGCCTCCCTCAAGTTGTTTCATATAAATGACATGTACTGAGCTTGTTACAAGTATAAGCAATTCTTGGGTCCCTCAAAGATTTGGTGAAGATATACCAATGCTGATTAGAGTTAACAAACTAAGTAGTATGTCTCAAATAAATAAAAAATTGCGTAAAAAAGGACAACTTATCTCAATATATTTCTTCCTCTCATGGAATACTAGATTTGAGGCAATGGTGATGATGACAATGCATGCTAAAATCCAGTGAGAACACAGCTTGGGAGGACTCCAGGCAACACAAGCAAAAAAAAGAGGAAGATGGATGCACTTCAAGCAACCCTAAAAAAAACATAGGTAGGTGATAAAGAATAAGATACAAAACTAGAGTCCCCATGACGGGAGCTTTGCTACCAACTTAAGAAAAGATTTAGTTATATGAGAGGAAGTAGAAGATACAAAATAGTCGGGGGACTATACCAAATCCCACTCGAGGCGTAAACCTATGAAAATGTATATTAAACCTATCTTTGAAGAATTCATATATAATAAAATCCAATAGTATCTCACCACATACTATAGTGTTCTAATGAGTGATCTAAATACATATAGAGTCATTTTGTGAGAAAAAAATGGTTAGGAGAAATCACCACTGACTTTGTTAGCTTCATTGGCCAACTGGCATGTCTTCATAAATCTCTCAAGGGATCTTGTGTACACTTATTTGTAACAATCTTGGTGCATATGGCATATACCCTCCATTTTGTGGGAAAGTATTAAAGGTGTAATTGTCTAAATAGGCAAATTTATTTGTAGGAGTATTTCACTCATGACTTAAAGTTTGTGGAACTGTCTTCAGTTGGATTCATATTTTTCATGTCCAATAACTTGAATATTTTGTGCTATGCTTTCATTTAATATGAGGATGAAACATTCCCTTTCATAAATTGGAACAAAGGATAGATTGGTTGTTTCTGAATTATACAAGGCATTACATTTCTAGTATTATCCATTAGTGTCGTATTAAGAAAGAGGTACTGTAGTTCAATGTGTTTCAGTTTCATTAGATAAATGATGTTTGTTGCCTTGTTTTCGGTAGTCCTGTTTTTCACAGGCTCTATTCTTGAAGATATCATTTTGCAACTTGTTACTTCTGGAACACTGAAATGTAAACTACTGAGCAATGCCTTATGCTTCCATTTTTCAGGTCTCCAGTGGTGTTTGGTACACTTCTGCAGCTACTACATGATTCATCAAATTTTAAAATAAGGATACAAGCTGCAGCAGCATTGGCTGTGCCAGTGTCAGTGCTAGGTAACTGTTTTTCTTATAATGATTTGGGTTCGGACCAAAAATATACCTGCTCCTGAAGTGTTCTTTCCATCATCAACTTCAGATGCCCAATCAGCATTTGAAAAAGGCTTGTAAAGCTAGAGTAGATGCTATTGAAATTGACAAGAAATGTAATTCATTATTAAAGAAATACAAAAGCCCGTGAAAGAGGAGGACTACATAAAGAAAGAAAATTCGTAACAAAATACAACTGTCAAACCACAGACAACAGAAAGCTGTTTCAAAACTATAAACAGACTAAACATTACAAAACAGAGAAAAGCTTATGTTGTAAATAGCAAATTATTAGGATAAAAATATTCTCAATATCTCCGTAGTAATTTAGAAAAATTATCTTTAGAATATCCTATTCCTTTCAACATATTTTTATTTCCTTATTTTAAGGATTTGATTATTACAAATAGAAATGATGAGAATGTAATTGGTATGATTGCTATAAATAAAATAATTCTTTATTTCTTGACATAATCCAAGCTGATATCAGAGCTCCTGAGCCCTATTTTTGTTGCCTTGTTAACAGCCACCATCTTCGTTGTTTGCCATCATCAGAAGTTAGTGGTGGGCTAGAAAGGTGTGCCTCGTTTTGGCAATCACAACACCGACATGTGCATCATCAACAGAGTTGCCACCACTACTAGTATCAACATGAGTGCATGTGTCTTGTCTAGAAAGCCCACTTGTCACCCAGTGATTTCCTAAAACAATAGGTGATGCCTTAGCTCACCCTACTGGTCAATTCCTAGAACGACGAGCGATGCCTCAGCCCACCCTAGTTGAAGACAAGCCAAGCTTGGTGAACTATGTGCTTTTAAGGACAATTGTACTTATATTTTGTTATTTTGCCTCCCGAAAAATCTTTTGTTGGTTGTTGATGGATCTGTATAGTCAAAGTTGTCTCTAATAGCACTAGCGGTTGACTCAAAGCTCGAATAGTCACCAAAGTTTATATTCAGATCTTCTTCAGGTTAGATTATGGTGACATCTTCTCTCTGGCCGCCAAGATGACCTCCATCAAATTATTTTTAGCCATGGCTACTCTAGAACGTTGCCCCTCTATTAGTTGGATGTCAAAATTATCTTCCTACATGGTGATTTGCTGGAGGAAATTATACAGAACAACCTCCTGGTTTTGCTGCTCAAGGGGTTTTCTTGTAGTTTATGTCATCTCCATAGATCTTTATATGGTATTAAACAATCTCCTAAGGCATGGCTTGGTATATTAAGTACCATAGTCCAACAAATTGGTATGACTCATAGTGAGTTGATCATTTTGTGTTTTATCATCATTCAAGGTTGGGTATTTCTACCTGGTAATGTATGTTGTTGACATTGTTCTTAAATGTAGCAATCACCATAGCATTTTACTGATAAAACCACCTTTGTCATCATTTTTAGACAAAAAAATTTTGCAAACTATGATAGTTCTTGGGAATTGAGGTAGCACAACTAGAAAATGGAATTGTAATATCTCAGAGGAAGTACGTATTGGATATTTTGGAGGAGACTGGACTAATGAATTCCAAACCCCTTGACACACATATGGATCCCAATGCTAAACTTCTACAAGTTAAGGGAAGCCACTTTCACCAAATCACTACTAGGTCCTAGAATTGATTATATTTATAACAAGCTTGGTGCATATGATTTATATGTACTAGCTTGAGGAGGAGTGTTAAATGCATTTTACTTGCCAATCTCTATGTGAGCAATGTACATTCTATATATAACATGTTCCTTTGTTCTTCTTGAGACACAAGATTTCCTTCATATGACTAACATTTACTCCTAAAACCTCAAAGGTGTACTATACTGAGTATCTGATGTGTAATATGATATTATTGCCAGGAATTTCTACTGGAATCTGCCAAGTGTTATTTGTTTTTGAAATCTGAAACCTTAGCTTTTTGAAGTAATTGAACCTGTCTATTAGTATTCATCAAATCAACTACTGGCTCATTTAACCATTTGAGTTCAAAAGTAAACTAATTTGCTTTGCAACATTGTATTTTCCTTTATTTTCATTTACCTTATTACTTATTTTGGTGTAAATTGTTTTGTACAAATAACTTTTCCTTCATTCAAACAATTTTCTGTTCATAGCTTCATCTGAATATAACTTGTTTTTGGTTTTTGCAGATTATGGCCAATCATTCTCAAAGATTGTGCAATCTGTTGAGCATCTACTGGAGAATATGGATGAGGACCAAATTTCAGGGCCATCAAATTTCAAGTACCGGGTTTCATTAAAAAAGCAGGTAACTACTTCTTATTCATCAATCACACATGGAATTAATCATTTGGATTGGTAAGTGAAATAGGCATGAAACTGTGTAAATTTACAAACCTTGTTTTATTTCATTATCAATTAATAGAATTGCTCTTTTTTTCTAGAAATCTCTCAATCTCTAAACTATTATGTTATCTATTATGAATAAGGCAAAAATCTATTATAATTACGATTTTCTAGATTATATACGTATTATTATTGTTCACTCAGGAGAAAATATTTTGATAAGCTACAATAGGATTTTATAATTATTGCAAGTGTGTTGTTGGAAGATCTTATAGATCTCTTTGTAATTATTACTTTGGGGTATGAGTTCTCTATATATGGATACCTATGTACTGTTTTATTGGATCAATTCTAAAATATCTTTTCTCTCAAGCAGTTTAATCTTTTCTCTCATTGTCGTCTTAGTTGCGGTTCACTCTTTTAGATATACGTATTAATATTGTTCACTCGGGAGAAAATATTTTGATAAGCTACAGTAGAACTTTATTATTATTGCAAGTGTGTTGTTGGAAGATTTTATAGATCTCTTTGTAATTATTACTTTAGGGTATAGTTCAATTTAAGTTGTCCAAATAATTTTTTATGTTGAGTTTAGTTCGAGTGAATTATTATTTTAGTTTACTTTAGATTTTTGACAATTTATTTCTGTTCAACATTTTGAACACCCTAGTTCTGTAATCAAGCTATTATAATTTCATAAGAGATGAGATATTACTATATCAGATCGGACTAATATCTTTGATTTCAAAACTAAGAGTACTATATTTAAAGTTTAAAATTTGAATGAACTTACGAGGTATTCTTATTATTTTAACTTTGTTATTTAATTAGGGAGTTGTGACATTGCTTTCTTGCTCTGCTGCTTCTGTCATTACTTAACTGAACTAACCATGTTTTGGATGCAGCTTACCTTGACAATGTTACACGTTCTAAGCTTTACCTCAAACTCAAATGATCAACAACTGAAAGATTTTCTTGTGATGGTAAGCATTTTATCGTGAATGAAAAAATATAGTTAAGCACATGCAGAGGGAATTACTTTTTCAGTAGCTATTGTCCAAGAGCAATAAATGATAACTGTTTGAAGAAAATAATTCTGTCTCTCGATTTATTAACAACCAAAAAGTATAATATACAGCCAAAACAGCTTCTTCCAATAAATGGTTTGGGAGATTTGTGATGGAAATGAGATAGGGCAGCCTATACTTGAAATATGAGAAAATGTAAAATGTTCTGTAGTTTAAAAATAAAACTAGACCGAAGAACTTTTGAAGTAGCAGTATATCCTAATAATCATCTTGTATATGTTTGTGTTCTGAACTAAAAGTATATTCTTCTTGTGTATGTACGACGCTGACATTGCATTTGCAATTTCAGTTTTTTTTTTTAATGTTGTAATTTCTTGCAGATTATATGATCCTGTCTTTTCTAATCATCTTTGATGGAAATTTGACTAATCAATTTTCCTTCTGCTTCATTTGTGTAATAGAAAGCCTTGATTCTTGAAGATTGGTTCAAGGGATTATGCTCATCCGGTGAGGGCATGCATGATGTTCAAGATAAGAGCATTGCAGACAGAAAGAGAGTAATGATATGTAGTGCGTTACAGTCATTGATTGAATTATACAGAGAAAAACAACAGGATGCAATAGCTGAGAAGTTTGAGAAATTGAAGAACAATGTGTGAAGGAGCTGTAAAATGGCAATGTTGGAAAATATGGGCTATATGGGAGCGAACTACCAGTCCTGTAGACAAGAATTTATTTAAGGCACTCTCTTGATGTATCATAATATGATCGGTTTTTAATGCATATTTTTGGCATTTGTAACCATTTTGTGAAATTCTCTCAAATTTCTACATAATTTATGAGAAAATTATCATACCCAAGCATATAAATCATGATTTTGAGCATAAAATAAATATCTTTTAAATGTTCTAGACTTTTATTACTACATCTGTTTTGAAAAATGATAATTAAGTACCATGCAAAATATACGTTTTAATTTGTTTTACGACTTTTTTTTTAAAAAAGAATATTGTTTATAATTTAAAAAAATTATTTTTGTAGATGAATTGAATGTCTCTTCGTTAAAAATGTGTTAATGGATTGCTAAATTGATTTTTTTTAAATCGATCAGATTTTTAACTAATTAAAATGAATTAATAGATTTTTTAAAATTTAATTTATTATAATTTGAAATGAATTTTATAAATATCCATATAGTTTGATTGACTTAAAACCCTTTAGAATTTTAAAGATCTTGTACACCATACCATTATATCTTTATGTTACTCTTACATGATAAAAAAAATATCAGGATGATGTCCAGGCACAAGACACAGTCAATCACATGACATCTTTAAAGAGTATAGTCCCTTATTTTCATGTTCAATCCTCTCTTATTATTCAAAGTCATGTTGTCCTTCAATGACAATTTTCTATGAATTAAATCTCAAATATTTTTCTTAATGAAGTTTGTACGAAAATTTGGTATGAATTGTAGTGAAGTCGGTCATAAGGTCATTGTTGAATATATATATATATATATATATATATATATATATATTTTGTACTTATAAGTAATGATAATCATGACATTTTACAAGTAAAACAACACATTTGTGACTATTTTAGACTAAAGACCTTGACAAACTGATACTTCTTGGAGGTAACACAATTTAATAAAGAAATTGTTATCTTTTAAAGGTATGGATTGGATATTTTGAAAAAAATTGAGTTAATGAATTGAAAGTCAATTACACATCCAAGGATCCTAGTATTAAACTCTTACCTAATAAGGGAGAAGCTTTTGTCAGATTTCGAGAACAAAAGATTAGTTGGAAATTGAACTATATTAAGTTATTAATATTGAAATTTCCTTTATAGTCAGTTTGGTGAATCAATTTAGTCAATTTCTTAATTCTCCATGTGCAAATTATTAGAATGTGATCTGTATATTGAAGTACATTAAAGATTGTTCTGAAAAATGATTATTATATGAACACAATAATCATGTTAAATTTGTATGTTATTTAGATGTTATGTTGACTGGGCAGGATCTCCATCTGATAGGAGATCCACTTTCAAATATTGTATCTCCATTAGTGATAATTTGATCTCTTGGAAGAGTAGGAAACAAAATGTTGTGATAGTGAAAAAACATAATATAGAGTTATGATCTTAATTACTTGTTAGCTTCTTTGACTTAAACAATTACTTAAATAATTGAAATTTAACAAGGTCACTCGAATGACACTTATATGTGACAATTAAATTATTCTTCATATTAGCTCAAATTCAATATTTCATTATAAAATCAAATATATTGAGATTGATTGTCATATTATTTAATAAAAGATTTTATCAGGAATATCTGAGTTTATTAATTTGAATGATCAAATTTAATTATTTTTGCTTGTGATGAGCTTGGTTGTGAATGACGCATTAAATGCACTCCGTGCAACCTTAAATATTTTTTTTCTTTTTTTATGTAATGTCATACTAGTTGGATGTACTTATCTTTTCTTGAACAATGTGTTTCTATTTGAATTTGTCTAAAGTGCACAGTTGTACAAAACAAATAGTCTTTTCAAAGTAGTGTCAGAGAATTTGTTGAAAAAAAAAGTTTTAGCTCTTTATCCAATGTATAATTTTATGTGATTTGTGTTTGAAATATTGGTCATTCTTGGCAGACAAAAATAACAGACATTTCTTACAACACAGAATAACACACATCACTAACCACTTGGATTGCAATACCACATGTCCCACAGAGATCCTTTTAATTTTGTGCAATGTCATAATAGTTGAATGTACTTATCTTTTATTGAACAATGTGTCTTTACTTGAATCTGTCTAAAGTACATAGTTGTACAAAACAAATAGTCTTTCCAAAATTGACTATGTTACTGATAGAATTTATTGAAAAAAATAGTTTTTACTCTTTATCCAATAGACAATTTTATGTAACTTATAGTTAGATTGATTATTAACAAAAAAATTAAAGACATTCCTTCCTACATAGAATAACACACTGCTAACCACTTGAATTACATTACCACATGTCACACATAAATTTTGTAATTTTGTAATGTTATGGACAATAACTACACCCTTTAGAATATCTGATGACTTTAAAATAATTTTATTCTTATGCCCTATTTTTTCAACAATAATAATAAACCATTGATTTATCATTTATTTCTCCCCAACCTTGTACTTGTGCGGGATCATCTTCTTTAATTATTATTATTATGTGATGAAACTTTCTTTTTTTCTCATTAGTTAAGGCTTTTTGATTTCTTTAATCACATAGTCTTTTTTTACCATGACTATTATACTGTGTAAAAATATATTGTTTTATTCATTAGATTACTATGCACGAATTTGTATATGAATGCATCTAATAATTGGATATAAAAAAAATAAAATAATAACATTATATTTTTGCATTGCATTACTATATATTTGCATTATAAAAAAGATAATGTTGGACCTTTTGGTTCTTTATTTCAGAGAATAAAATAAATATAAGCAGCTCTTACCAAAATGTCATTATTTTATTGATTTTGAAGCTACTATTTTATAAATATAATTATTTTCTTATTGTATAATTAGATATTACTTCCTTTTATGTGTAAAAATCTTACTTTTCAATATAATCATCACTTTATTTATTTTCTTATGTTTTATTTTTTTAAACTAAAGGTTTAATTTTTGTCTCAATATTTACATTTCATTGTTTTTTTTATAACTTTCAAGTTCTTTACTATCTTAAATCCCATTTTTTCAGTCTTAATTGATAATTTCATTTTTTTAATTCTAAATTTAAATCGTTTAAATAATATTTCAAATCTAAACAAAATAACACAAAAACAAATAAATAATATAAAAACATGTATTACAAAATATATAAAATAATAAAATGTTACTAGATAATAAAATCCAATAATATGATAAAAATACAGACACATAAATGTTCTGTTTGAAGAACTGTTGTACTTCCACTAACACAATTGTAGTTTTCTAGAACATGGTCCCTCTTTCCTCAATTTATTTATGATAGAAGTTGACCTTCTCTATCTTTTTTCCCGCCACCAAAATTTTCTCCAAATCCAAATTTCCCTCCAAATACAAATCCTGTTAAATTTACTATTTTGTCTGCTCTCTTACAACAACAACAATAACCCAGAATCAGATTCTCTAACTTTTATTTTTCCTTTATTTTTACAAGGTACTTTTTTATCACATATTTTTTTTTTTTGGATAAAATTTGATTTCTTTAACTATTTAATTAATAAGTATTGAATCATGTTATTCATGCATTGTTATAACTATTTACAATAAATTATTAATGTCTTGTTTTAGATACTATGAATGAAAAAAAGAATATTTTTTGGTATTTATTTAAGGTACACAGTGTTGTGTGTGTTTGGGCATGAGATGAGAGTGAAGAAAAGTAAGTATATATTATAGTTGGAATTGATGTGAGAGAAGAGAAACCAGTGACACAGATCTAATGAAGCGGTTTTACTCCGACAGCCGCCGCATCATTCTTCTGATCGACGTTTGGAGTGTGGAGGATCCCTACCGGAGAAAACAGTTAGTTTCGTTTCTGGAAACCCTACACTCTTTTCCTCCTCTTTCTTCTTCCCTCTTTGCCTTCAAATTCTTCTTCTCTTCTCTCTCCCCTCTTCTCTCCTTCTCAAAGCTTCAACCTTTCCTACCAAACCCCTCTCTCTCCTTCGACCTCCCTTCCTCCGCCCTCCCACTGCTCTCCCACGCCCTCTCCTCCCTCCCTCCCTCCGCTCTCCACCCTCATTCCGCCGCCCCCAACGCCCTCCACCTCGCTCACTCCCTCTCGCAACTCCTCCACGACCATTCCTGGGACCATCCTTCCCCCCACATCGTCCCTCCCAATTTGCTCCTCCTTTTCTCCCCCTCTTTCACTTCATTCACTTCCCTCGCCTCTTTCCTCAACGCCGATCCTGCTCTTCTTTCCCATGATGCCAATTCCTTCTGTCACACTGTCTCTTCCTTCTTTGCCAATGTTGCTCGCTCATTCACCTCCAGGGGAATTCACTGTACTTGGATTAGCGTTGGGGGAGAAAATATTGAGACAAACTCCCCTAGCGATGAGGATGGGGCTAGAGAAGCTTCTTCTTTGCTTCGGACTGCGGTTCGGGGGCTCGGCTGGGGCTTTTGCTCGCTGGATTCGCTTCTTCTTGGTTCTGGGCTTGTTCCGTTTGGGCTGGTTTATCCCTTGATTGGGGTTTCGTTGAGTTGTTGTTCTAGGGGTGTTGGCGTTAGTGGGCAGTTGAGGCTTTCGATCTTGGATGTGAATGAGAGTCCCATTGAGTATGATTGTTGTGATCTTGAGTTTGTTGATGTGAAGGGCAATTTGAATATTTTAGGTGGAGGGGATGAAAGGAGGGAGGGTTTTTGGAAGATGTGTTTGGGTGGAGGTGTGAAATTGGAGGTTAAGGTTGTGCGGAAGTGTGATGGGTTTGTTTGGACGGAGGACCGGTTGTCTGATTCGGTTCTAGTGCGTGAGGATTTCAGGGGAATGAAGAAGAAAGAGAAGGTGGGTTTGAATGATTTTTTTGCTGATAGGGTTCTTGAGCTTGTTGCTGCTGAGTTTGGTTGTGAGTGGCGGCGAAAACAAGTGCCCATTTGGGAGATGGTGCTGAGTTTTCTGTTTAAAGAAGATTGTTGGGCGTTGGTGGCTGTTTCTAATGGCAAGGGTGAGTCATGTATTGGTATTCTGAGACCTTTTACTGTGCTTGCTGGTCTCTTGACTGTGTTGGGGGATCCACATGGGGCTAGTGGTTTTGGTGAAGCAAATATTGGGCAATATGTAAAGATGGTGGATCATGTTGTTTGCAAATCTGATTCCAAATTTAATGAGGAGTTGTTGAGTTCTCGGGGTAAGAAGAGTGATGTGGCCGTTGAGTGTCCTCGGAGTAAGAAGAGGATAAATTTGAATACACTTCGAGACCTCACGTGGAGCTCATTCTGCAAGTCAGTGTTAGAACCGTTAGAGACTGATTTGCTTGATGTTTATTGTGCCATAGAAGCTAACAAGTCTAAAAAGTTGAAATTTTTGAAATGCTGGATGAAACAGATGAAGAAATCTAGCTGTTCTGATATAACTTTGTCAGAAAAGCTCAAGCCAAATTCGATAGTAGCGGAACTGGGTAGCGGTAAGTTGAATGACTTGCCTCAAAATGATGAACCACCACTGTCCTCATTTGCTTCAGCTGAAATTAATCCGGAGCCAGAGGCTTTGCAAATACAGGAGGATGCTGTGTTAGACTTTAGGTCAGAAACATCTGAAACATTTTTCAGTAATCTTGCTGATAGGATCAAACGGGGAATTGAATCAAAAGTCGTAGACATGGGGGCTTTGGCAGAGCGACTAGTAAATTCTTGTATATACTGGCTATGTCAGAAGGTTGATAAAGAAACTGTTTCTCAGGGTCAGTCTCCTTTGAAAGATCATGATACTAGTGGAGGAATGATTGCATCTGAGCTAATAAAGCTTCTATTAAGGGAGCCGAAGGAGATAGCCGCTGAGCATAAAAGCCAAAATCCATTATCTCAGTCTCAGACATTTGATTCTGGACCTACCACACCTATTGCAGAGCATGTAGTTAGAGAGTATCCTTCAATTAAGTTTCTCATAATTTATGTGATGCAATTTTTTTTTATTATTCTAATCAGCTGTAATTGTAGCAACATGTGTTTCTTGATTTTGGCTTTTTCCTTAGTGAACATTAGATATGAACTGCAGATTTTATTTCGAACGGAGATTTTACAATCAGAGGTTGGAAATGAAGTTGAAGATTCCTGCAAACAGAAGTTTGTAAAACAAATATGCCTGCTTTTAGAGAACATTCAGTGTCACATGGAAGTGGGATTCTTTGGTGATTGGACTCTTGAAAATTATGTGACAAAGTTAATAAAAGACAGGTACAAGTTTATACAAGTCACTGAGATGTTTTAGATTGATATATCTTCCGAAAATAACGTGCTTTTGCACAAATTATGGAATTTTGTGGAGTTAGTGGCTTCTATTTAGAATATGAACAATAACTCAATTTATTTTCATTTCTTGCAATTGTACTTACATATAACATTTTTATGCTTGCTTGCCAATATGCTAAGTACCAGAGATGAAGTTGAAAATTTAACAAAAAAAGTGATGGGTTTGAAAATGGTTTCCCTAAAGCATTACTTCTGTATGGATATAACACAACCTTTTCTGAGTTGTTGCAAAATTCCTTTTGCTCTCATCCCCACTTTTATTTGTTCAGACTCCAAACCTGAAATAAGAAACCCTTGTTATGAGTTTCTATTCATTTATCCCTTTTTCCTCTAAAGAAATTAAATTCACATTGCATGAAATATTGAAAGATTGTTGATTTATGAAAGTGAAATCCCCAAAATGCAGGTATGCACTCACTCTTGAAGATGTGGTTCAGAAAATATACTCCAAAATGGACCTGATGCTGTTTGCCGATGAAGATGAAACACCAAATAGTTTACTCAACAGTGAGGACAGCAACAAATCCTTGAACAGAAAAGCATACAGAGATGTGGTATTTGAAAATGATGTCAGTAATGAACCTACTTCAGCAGAAAATGAGCCCTTTCAGTTGCAAAAGGATGTCAGTGGAAGATTGCCAAGGATCGTAGATGACCGTGATAGAAAACTAATTGAAGCTAAAGAGAAGAGAGTGAGAGCTCTAAGATTGTCATCTTTTACAAGTTCGATGCCTGTTTTACGAAGAGTGAGGGCGCCAACGCAGAAGAGTGTGAAATCCAAGACAGATCTGCTTCAAAGGGTGCGAAAAAGGAAGGAACGAGAAAGGGGAAATTATGGGACTGTATGTGAGACCCCAATGACAGTAAATAAGCATTCAAACTCAAGGGCACAGGGTTCTGATCATGACCATGGTCTGGCTGATGGAAGTAAACCATATGGCTCAGTTTCTAAGGCATTGTTCAAGGATGATCTTTGACTTGAGTAAACCGGGCTTTTTCCATAGAAAAACTGTATATGCTTCTCTGCAGAACAGAATAACAGGATCTTCAGCCTTTGAAAAAGAAGGATGGAAAGTAAATGACTGGAGTTGGAGTTAAATTTTGCTTTCCCAGTGTTCTTGTAACTAACACAATCAATATATTCGCATCAATATGGTTCTTATTGTTAGAATAGGTCAATTTGTCTGTACATCCCTCTGATAAAAGGCTTTTTTTTTTTATTGTATCTACCTGTTACTAGGCATAGCCTTTGTTTTGAGATTAACTTCTGATCTGATGTAAGAACTTCTACATATATATACATGAATGAGCTGAAGGATAAATCAATCACTTAAGATTTTTTCTCACTGTTCATTTTCAAGTTGGCATCAAAGTGGAGTGATCCCGCTTGTTTGTCTTTGTGTGGTAAAAATACTGTTTCTCATTGCCGTCTGCTGCCGTGTATATAAATAAGTGAATTTATCATTCATTCGTACACAAGAGAAATTAGTCTTCACTCAAAGAATTCTCAATGTTCTCTTTTTTTAGCTTTGACTTGGGTAGATAATTTCTTCGCAGTGAATGCCTTGCTCTGTGGGTGGTTATTACCGTTCTATAATTCTCTTATTTTTTTCTGTTAGAAATACAAATTACATGTTTCTGTTCTTTTAGTCTGTTAGATTCAGACTGTTGCTGATGAAATCACAAGTTGCAACTTTTCCTTTTAAATGGAGTTGGAATGAAAATTTGAAAGCTAGCGATCTTTACACCCACCCTAACATACGAAAATATTTTGATTTTCATAAAAGTTGTAACCATATATAATTTATGTTCCTTTGATTGTATCCTCTATTAACATTCTTTGACAAAGAATCATTTGCTTTGCTTTTGGATATTGATCAACAACAATATGTGCAATAAGTCACTAAGTGATTTGTATAGATTGCATGTTTAGCCACAGTACATCACTTGTTGGGTTGTTCATGTTCCATTTTCAGGTTACTGTTTCAGTGGTTTAGCTTCATGTTTTCAATTGTTGGCTTTCCTTCAGGTTATATTGAGGCTGAAAGAAGTCTGGTGTTCTTTCTACCTCATTTGAATATTCAATGCAATTGAGTTTCTTGATCATTTGCCTTGATGCCCTTCAGGTAATCTTTTTGGCATAGATAGATGAATTGTTTATTCGTTAGCTACTAATAAATGGATATGATGATGTATATGGTTTCTGGAATTTGCTTTTTGATGAGCATGTCATTTTTGGTTTCAATTCTTTAACATATGCCCATGTTGATTATGAGTACAGATATACTGTTACTGTGATAATTATAGTTAAAAAATGAAACTAAATTTCAGGGATTGTTTTATAAATGAAACTGAAATAATCTAACAAGGAAAGAAGTTCATGTGTTCTACACTCTCCCTCAAGTGTGGTGTGGAGAATAGATCTCTATCATTCCTAGCTCGTTGAAAAGATCTTAGAAATCTCTTGCTTAATATAAATTATGCTATGCTATACAAATATAAATATATAAAATTATTTTTAATAATGATTTCCATTATTATCAATAAAAAAATAATATATTTTAAAAAAAAAATAGATATTTAGAACATAACATAAATATTAACTAGTTGTCAAAATATATAATATAAAGTTATTACATTTGATTCGGAAAGAGATAAAGACATGTTAATTTGTTTGTAATGTTAATTTGTTTGTAATTATGTAAAAATGAAGAACATAATAATGTTAATTAGAAAAATAAAAAATATCTCCACTAATAACATTTTAATCCTTGTTAGAATTTAAATATTTAAATAAATTTTGTATTCTCATTAATAAATCAAAATCTAGATTATTATTATAAATATATTTTTAGGTATATAAGTATTTTTATGT
>Ga0123342_1002335_pt1 | contig 31511 bp, 18 predicted proteins | sample Turbeawhitnodule_FD_89960 | JGI IMG/M metagenome (GOLD analysis project Ga0123342, IMG submission 89960) | Root nodule microbial communities of legume samples collected from Mexico - Turtle bean Mexico white nodule | ecosystem: Host-associated > Plants > Roots > Nodule | place: Mexico: Nepantla... | reverse complement strand
TATTTAAATTATTTAAATGTTATATAAAATATTTGTTTATTTTAAATTTATTTTATTTATATATTGTCATAACTATTTTATTTTTGAAATTATGATATAAATTAGTTAAATTAAATTTATTAAATAGATGATAATAATATTAAATTTATTAAATATTAATATTAATACTAATAATATTAATAATAATATTAATTATAATATTAATTATAATATTAATTATAATATTAATAATAATGTTAATTATAATAGTAATTATAATGTTGATTATAATATTAATTATAATGTTGATTATAATATTAATTATAATGTTAATTATAATATTAATTATAATGTTAATTATAATAGTAATTATAATGTTAATAATAATTTAATAATATGAGTATAATTTATTTTATTATTATTAATGTTAATTATATTAATATGTATAAATTATATTAATAATAACTAAAATATAAATGATAATATGATCAAAGAATTTGTCTGGTCTAGTGGTTAATGCTTCCTAAATCACTGGAAGGACTTGAGTTTAAATCCGGTTCCAGTTTCCTGGAGTGTTGGTTTGATGATTCTCGCTCCTTTTATGAAATTGTCGTTGAGTTCTACCTGAGATGTTTTTTGTCATTTTGATGATTTTTATTCAAGGAATTAAGGCTTATGTTTTCATCATCACCTCTTTTGTTTTCAGATGATAAAAAAAATGACAACGACAATTGCTATTGAAGATGTGAAAAGGGAGATGAAAATATTGCATCAAACCTTAAATCACCAATGCATTAATAATCTTACAAAGACATTTTTTTGTGTTATTTTATGACATTAGTTCTTGTTCTACAATATTCTGTTATGGGTTTTTGTTATCATTTTTATGTTTGTAAAAGTTTATAGTAATTTTAATCTACTTCAACTCTTTCTTTAACTTTCCAACTTACATAGGCAAATGCTCAAAACCATGGTTTTATCACTTATGTGCACTCTCATCTGACTATCATTAGGGCTGCTAGTGGTTAGCGGTAATTAAGAAACTGTAATTGAACTTTTTTTAATTGCTATTATTATTAACTTGAAAAGAAAATTAATGATATTGTATGCTTATTTTTTTAATATATCTTATTAAATATTTTTATCATTACATAAATGTAAAGATAAATTATTAATATATTTTTATTTTATTTTATAATTTTTAAAAATAATATAATTTAATATTAATGCTTCGTATAATTAGAAAAATACACATTGTTACATTTATGTGTGTGAAGATTAGTGGATTTTACAATAAATAAATAATAATGTAAATATTTATTTTTAAAAAAAATCTATGATGATTATTATAATATTTAATATAAAAAGTCTGGTTTACTATAATAGATAGTTCTGATGAAAACCTACGTAAAAAATTATATTTTCTATGACTATATTAATCTTAAAAAGTTTTGTTTGAATAATAAATTCAACTTATTATAAAAGTTCTTACATACAAAATGCAAAGTTTCTATATTCTATATCACCATCATCAGAATGTTATAAAAAGTCTTATAGAACCGTATACGCATCATAGTTATAAATTTTATTGAGCCATTACGAATTCCATGACTTGTTATTACATTCAAAGAGGTACATTAAACTAGTGAAATTTTCAATAATGGGTGGTAAAGATTTTTCTAAAATCACTTAATTCAATGAATAGAAAAGGACAGAACACTACACAAATCATAAATATTCATTCATATCCATATACATAACATGAAACACTTTAACATATAATAATTCAACAAACTTCAAGACATCACTGACATGCATATCCAACATTATTGCACCCAAAGGAAGGATCAAGATAAACATATCCCTCTACTCAAACTTCACACAGATATATTATTATTCTTATTATTCAGATAAGAACTTGACCTTAAGCAAAGCTCATTATTTCTTCTTCTTCTTCTTCTTTTTATTTTACACATAGCTTTTTGGAGCTATGCCTTAAGAAGATGAGCATCGATATCTGTGGTGCATTTGTGGAGGTACTCGATGTAGCCATATGGAGGATCAACATCTTCACGAAGCCTCTCATATTCAACAATCCATTTGATGACAGCACCACCATTCTCCTTATCAGTAGCTTCAAATATCAGATTGAGGAGCTTGTATTGGTGATCCAGGTCTCCACCGAAGAGCTTGAAGATGATTGTTTTCTTTGCTTCATCATATTCCAAACTCTCCTGACATGTCGTAACCTTGCCATCTGTTTTTTAAGCAATCAAAACAAATGACATAAACAATCTTGGAATATTATATAAATAAAACTTCATGGCAAGAATTTCTGTAAAAGAAACTAATTTGAAGAAAAAAATATCAATAGAATTAATTAAAGTGGAATATTTAAGATGTTGTATATAATAAATAATGAAGAATTAATTATCATTTCGTAGATAGAAAATATCAATAAATTATTTTAAAATTATTTTACAATTTAAAAATAATTAGTTTTCAAATTATGCTTTTTGCAATGAATAAGCTTTTGAACTAGTTGAATAATTATTTAAAATTAGTAAACAAAATTTTAGTTATTTTTAATTAATTTTTAATTATTTAAGTTATATTAATTCTTTAAATTTAGTGCTTATTACACTACAAGAAAGTCATGAAATAAAAATTAATCTATAGAGACAAAAAATAATTAGTTGTTATAGCGATTAAATTAGAGATCATTTTAGATACTAAAAAAATTTTGGTTTCTAAATTAATTTCTTGTTAAATGGTTTTTAAATTGGTATTTAATTAGCAACCAATGTTTTTGTTACCAATTATTTAGATTCTAAATTTGATAGTAAAAACCTTGATTGCTAATTAGACATTAATTTAGAAACAATTTAACAATAATAAAAACTATTAGAAACCAAAAAAATTTTAGTCTTTAAAATTATCTCTACTTTAGCCATTATATCAACTAATTATTTTTTGTCTTTAAAATTTGGTTTTTATTTCATGATTTTCTTTGTAGTGTTACTTCAATCTCTAATAACAATATTTTCAGCTTTAATTATTTTTATAATTTTTTTTTCAACTTTAACATTGATGTCTACTCTTCAAGATTTGATGTTTTATACGACAATTAATGTTCATTAATATTAAATCTCTTAGTATATTCTCTATAGTAAAATCTCAGCAGTAGTATTCAAGTTTGTCTTGTGACTGGCTCAAATTGAGACAAACATATTCTGTTGTGGAAAAATTTAAGAGTAGTTAGGATCATGGTAAACTCAAGTAGACATGTCATGCTAATTTATATAGGAACTCTCAGGTATTAAAATTACGATGAAATCGTGTAATTTTGAAAATTTCTCATGAAATCAGCTACTTCTTTAAAAAAAAACAGTAAAACTTTTATGAATGTAAGTAGATAGAATATAGTTTCTATCATTAAAAAGTTTTAAGAAAATAATCACTAGAACAGAGAGAACTGTGGAGGCAAACTATGTTAAAAGTTAGGGTAAAAACATAGTTGAATTTACCTATGATATAAGTCCATTGTTTGATGGACTCATTGTGGTGCCAGTCATGGCCATCATGCAGTTTGGCTTTGTGGATTCTATCAGTAATGTTCTGAACATGATGCAGTTGCTTAGTGAAGAAGCTGAACATCTTTGCAGCAGTTGCATGAACCCCAGTTTCAGAGCTGATTCTACCAGAAAGTGACATGGTGATAAAGAAAAAAAGCAAGAATATGAAGCAGACAAAGAAGGGTGGGAGATGGTGAAGAATAACATTGCCCCTTATCCACTTATATATAGCAACAACACTTAGCCACCCATACCAATCAACCAATTCATTAAATTTTGTGGTCCATTTTCATACCCTACAATAAAGAAAATACCTAATCAGATTTTGTGTGAGAATCTAGATCCATATCTAATACCATATATCTATTATTATTTTATTTACTATAAACCACAATCACAAGGCTTTCAAAACCACATGAGAATATCGTTTTTCCCGCTTAAAACCCTTTCACATGCATGTCTACGTAAGGCTGTTCCATATAAAAAAACAATAAAGCACTTATTCAGGGTCTTGTCATTCGCAGAAAATTAGGTGGTGTGAGTCATTATTGTCATCACTATAGATTATTAAATTTTGATAAATTTAAATGCTTTTTATACTTGCTATTAAAGGGAAAATTGCTTTTTAGACAACTCAGACTTCACTCTACATTTTATTAAATATTAATATTTTAATCATTTTTAATTCTTTTAATTTTAAAAATTATTTTAACATTTTACATTTTACATTATATTTTCACTAAAAGATTTTCTTATTTCTTTTATTATAAATATTAATGTTTTTTGGGTGTAAAGTGAAGTAGCATCACCCTTATATAAAATATAAAACGTGCTCTGATTTTGAAATCCCCTTTTTTGTACATTTATATAAAAAAATATGCCTCCACATAGAACGTGCTTTGAAATTCTGTTTCACTAAAAAAAATATATTAAATAAAACTTAATTTTAAAATTAAAATAATTAATTATTGTTTGATTAAATTAAAAATTATTTTATAAATTAAAAAATTTATAAGTATATAAATAATTTTTATCATTATTAAAAATTTATAAAATAGTTTTTAAATTGGTATTTAATGATTAGTTATTAATATTTTAACTATTTATTATTTTATATTTTAAATTAGTTTTTTAAGATAATTTAAAATCTAGAATATCAATTTAAAAATTATTGTAAATATTTATTAATAATAAAAAATATTATATATAAAAATAATTTTTTAATTTTTAAATAATTATCTAATTTAATTAATATTATAATTAATTATTTTTAATCTTTGAATTTAATTATTATTTAATATTTTTTATAATATTTTGTACAGTTCAATAAAATATGTCTTCAATAGAACGTGTTTTGAAACCATGCCCTAGTATTTTGTGCACTTCTCTCATTGCTAATTTGCCCCCACATAACTAATTTTTCTGTCAACTTACTTAGGAAGTAGAGGTTCTAAAGTGACTGGTATATTCAACTTTTTCTCCATACCCCTTCAATTTCTATATCCAATTAGATCAAATTTATCCTTTCTTTCTGCACATACAAATGATACCCAAAACATTATTTTAAGCTCCTATGTTGTCCACCCATTCAATCTCATTAGTAGCCCCACATACCAAAACATTTTTTTGAATTAATCTTCTCTCTCTTTTATCAGTAAAGAATAAATAAAATAAAATAAGACACTTTCAGGGTGTCTCAATCCTTATACAAAAATAACCTATACTAAACTTCTTAACATTCAACCAACTGGGAATCTAACATACTCTACGAAACATCAACCAGGGTGATATAGACATGACAAGACTGATATAGGTATGATCACATCAAAATACAATTACATCATCCCTCCAAATGAGACACGTTCTCACAAAATAAGAAAAAATAAATACCACCAAACACCTTTCTTCAACAATTGAATACGATCTTTGCCAACAAGTAGAAGTAACTCAAACACCCAAGAGTTATAAATATCAAACCAAACCTGTAAGAAAACTACAGAAGCCAAAAACCTACACTAAATCACACAAAAACTTCCAAACCTAGTCAAGACCTTAAACATAAATTACCTAACATCAATTTCTCAAATACCTCATATAACATAAAGGTTCCAAACATCAATCCGAGTAAGAGAAATCAACCAATCGTTCCTTTATCGTAGCCCAATACCAGGTATTCCTTTGTACCACAGTAAAAACCTCAACTACATCAACTCATCCATTCTTAAAAACAACCATATTCCTATGATTCTAAATTTCACCTATAATACCAACCCAAATCCCCCCAACACCTAATAGTAGTATGTTTCAAACTTGTAGGTTTAAACATCTTAAAGTACATTTGTGCATCACAATGAAATACTGAAGAGAACCCCAACCACTCGAAACAAAGCCTCCAAATTTTCTAAGAAACCCTATATTCAAAGAAGAGATGACTTACCGACTCCTCTTCCACACCGCAGAGAGGACAACGATTACACAATAGAGAAATTAACATTGTCAGTATTAGTTTTTTTATTACAGACCATGTTTGCACTCTCATTTCTTATTAATTCTTTTATATAATTTTTTTTATGTGATGAAAGTAATTCTATCATTTTGTTAAACCATGGTAATAAGTCTTACGTATGCCAGCCATAATAATGACTTCTTATTAACTTTTGCATGTCACACTAATGCAATATGTTTAGGGTTATGCTTTTTAATGCTAGAAAAGCAAAATGAAAAATGAAAAATAAAAAATAAAAAATGAAATTATTTAGATTGAGGAAAAGAAATGGTGAGTGAAAAAAATCTAAAAAGTTGAGGTTGGTGTAATAAAATAAATTTTTAGTATATATTTTAAAATAAATTTTAAACTAATTTTTAAAAATAATTTAATATAGAAATACGTTTTAACATAGAAATTAAAATTAAAAAAATTAATTAAAATAAAATTTATTATTAAATCTTAGTAAATAAAAAAATTATATTTAAAATAATAATATATTAAATGAATTACTTCATAAAATTTAAATATAAAATTTAAATTATTTTATTTTATATTATGTTTTAAACAAGAAAATGCTGGCCACAAAAAAAAAAGAATCGAACAGAGAGTAAAAGCATGGAACAAAGGTGAAACAGACCTCTAGATTGGGACTGAGGACGACAACATATAAAAAAAATGTAGGACACAATGACGAGAAAAAAAATATGAATACCAAACAAGTCCAGACATATTCACATTTTGATTTTGATAGGACACAATGACAAGAAAAAGAATCAGGATACTAAAAAATCGAGACATATTCACATTTTAATTTTGATAAATATTGTATCATATATAAAAATCATTAAATAATAATTAAATTTATAAAATAATTTTTAAATTATATCTAAATTAGCTATCAAGATTTTATTAATATTTTAAATTTTAAATTTATTTTTAAAAAATTAATAAAATCAATTTATCATATAAAGTAGTTAGTATTAAAATCTTAGTCTGACCAATTTAAAAACGGTTTTATAAATTTTTATTAGTAATAAAAATTACTTTAAATATCAATAATTTTTTATTTTATAAAATGGTATTTAATTTAGTCAAGATATAATAATTAATTATTATGGTATCTAAAATTAATTTCTATTTAATGATTTTCTTATAATGATATATATATATATATATATAATTTATATTATCATAATACTATAAAATATATTTTTTAAAATTTTAAATATATACATGGTAAGATAAAAAGATTTCTCAATTTTCTATACTAACTCCTATAGTCTTATTTCCGTATAATACAAGCATTACAAATTATAAGAACAAACATAAGCAAAAATGTACAGTAAAAGTAGAGTTTTTAAAACTTTCAATACAATTATATAGCAAGTAAACATTGAATAATCATCTCATAATTTACATTACAACATATTAATCGATAATCAAGTGTTTATTCTCAATTCTCATATAACATTCACTACTCATGTTAAAAATTCATTAGCATATAACAACAAACATTTGACTTTATTTTAGGAAGACTTATGCATCCAAATTAAACATATATGCACATGTCTCAACATCAAGAAATTTATTCTTTTATGAGAGGGTAATTTCCTTGTGACATACTCAATACAATTTTTTTCACACCCCCAATAGGTCATAGAAACTTCCTTCAACACCTAAACACCTTTTTCTATGTGATACCAGTATATCAGGAGAGTTAGGACAATCTATTCCACAGAGTCCCAAAATCAATACACCCTCTTAACATCTAGACACAGTACCCTCTCCGTGAAAAAACCTATGTCCACATCATAACACATACTATGAATTAATAAACATAAATAAGTATTTTCTTCTTAATTCATGAAATTTCTCACAACAATGTTCACATATATATAATATATATAAAATCAACAATTCATAAAAGATTCAAGCAATACATGTATCGTGACAACATCCAATTACAAGGAACATCACTCAAAAAGTTTTAAAAGTTACTTAAACGTGAAATTTTAAAAGTGAAGAGCATGCATTCTCGCTCAACGAGTAAGAGGCTTGCCTAGCAAGCTATTTAGGGAATCCTTGTTTCACTTAGTGAGGCTCTATCATTCAAATATCAAAACTCTTAGATTTTTAGATCAAACAATTTCTTTCATCGACTAAATCTTTGGGACCAAATTCGATTGGGCAGCTTGACTCTAATCACTACTAGTGATTCAATAGTTATATCTCTGATAATTAATTTGATAAAGGATGAGGTCAAAAATCTAGAGAAAAGATAGAGGGAAAAATGTTTTTATATAAAGTGGTAGTTATATTAAAATAAAATTTAAATAAATAGTTTTTTATTTAAAATAATTTTTTATCTAAATAATAAAAATGTGTATGTATCATCTAAATAATATCACTTTATTTTTAGACTAGTTTCTAAATCCTTATACATCTAAAAAATTTCTTAAATAATTAATTAAATCCATATAACAAGTATTTATTATGACATTAACTTTTAACTATTCTAATAAATTATGCGAATTAAATTAATACCTAACATAGGAAATATTTAAATTTATAATTATTACTATGATAGGTAAATACAAATTGCTATTATAAGTCAACTTTTTAGATAGTGATAGATTACTTAACCATTAATTCTAATCAAAATGTCTGATATTAGGTCTACATTTTATAATCTAATATTCAAATTTTGAAGACCGACCAAATGCCACCATATCATGTAATTCAAGATTTGGATTATAATTAAAAACTTATTTTTATTTATTTATTTAATTTATAAGATTATTAATTCATATAAATAAATGAATGATAAATATCTTGTTTTACTGTTTTATATTATTTTTATTTCATTTAATTTGTATCATCATCATTTTTTTTTGTTTTTCATTCCCATACAATTTTTAAATCATGCCAATAAATTGCATTTTTTTATGATTAATATTAACAACGTGTGTTAACGTGTCCCATTGTAAAAAATACGTCATGTCAATCGTGTCATGACGTAATAATTTGACGATGTCGCTAAAAATGTAATAACTTAATATTTGCAATATTACACTGAAAAAATATGTCATATATCAATTGTGCAATCATTATAATTTTGGTTTTTGCAGTGAAATTATTATTATTATTATTAGAATTAGATTTACATGCTTAATAAAAAAAAGAGTGTGTCATCATATCAATCATGTCATCACAATGATAATAGACTATAAATGAAAAGATATGTGATCAAATGAAATTTATAAAAGAAGTAAAAAATTAAAGATAATGGGGGATTAAGCTTTGGAAGGTTAGTTGGATTGTTGGAGATGGTTTTCAAAGATTTGTTGAAATAGGTAAGAAAGATAATAACATTTATTTCCAAGTTGATGATTGTATTGCATACGTGGATGGATGAAATGACATTTAATAGTAGTTGTACGATAAATTCGTGTCTTGGTACGATGATTTGTGTTAGATTTGTTCTATGAATGAATTGGTATTGGTAGTAGAAGAAACTTAGAACTGTTAGAGAACTTTTAGAAAACATCTTCTACTTCATTTTTCAGTTGAATACGACTCAGGCAGCCTTTTTATTATTCAGTTCAGTTTCAAGTAATAAATAATTATTGTATTTATTCTTGCATAACTCTTTTAAGTTATAATTATTATTTATCAATAAGGAAAAATAAATAAATATGAATTTGTACCCGTATAGGCAAAGAGGGTTTAGATAGTATCTAAAACTGGTTGTACAAATTGTTGACGTGGCGATGATTTCCTCGCTCCTTCCTTCGAGTCTCCTTTCTCAAATGTCGGCACTTGGTCGGGGTTGACCTGAAAAAGGTACTCCGACAATCAAGTAAGTACTCTATGTAAAGAGTGTATATTTGTAAACTGATTAAAGCATACCTTACACCTCTGCAAATGGTTTATTTATAGTGTTGGTCATGGACCGTTATGATGGGTTGAATATCAGTTGTTTACCGATGTGTATCGTGATCCCTGATTTATATAGAGATATCCTTGTATATAGGTTTGTTGGTATATTTTAAGAATATTTGTATCATCTTTCAGTTAATCAGTATTTAGTTGATTTGTCAGAGATATTTCCTGCATAATCCGCGACATAAATGTGACTCATAAAGGGCTCTCATAATTGTCGTTGACATAATTTATTAAGTGCTTTAAATGTGCTTTGGTGGGGTCGGTCGGTCACTGAGGTCGAATGACTGACTCGTCCCGCACCGACCGGTACAAAATCACTTCAGGAATGGTCCAACCCTGTACAAAACTCAACAAAAACGTACAACACCTCCCCTAAAAGCTTAAGCGAACAACGATTCTTTCACTTCGAATTCTCCCTTGAATTGACAGACAACAAGTTGTGAGTCACTTCTTCAAATAAGTTTTTTGGCCTCCATATCTAGTGCTAGATTGAGACCGACTATAATGGCCTCGTACTCGACCTGATTATTGGATGTTTTGAACTCGAACTTTAAGGCTTGCTCGAGGAGGATATCGCCTGGTCCCTCGACCACCACCCATGCACTACATGATCTGCTGTTATAGGACCCATTGACATGCAAGATCCACTATGAGTCCTCCTCTTCGGTTGGATGAGGGTTGAGCTCAGCTGCAAAGTTGGCCAAAGCCTGAGATTTAATTACCCCCTCGGCTAATATTGAATATGAAATTCGGATAACTCAACGACCCATCCAATCATCCGTCCAGCCAAATCCGACTTTTCTAGTATCTTCATTATCGGATAGTCGGTCTTGACTATTATACAATGATTTTGAAAATACATGCACATTCTCCATGTTGTCATCACTAAGGCCAGGACTACTTTTTCGATCATCTTGTAACGTATCTCGGCACTGTGAAGTACCCTACTGATAAAATAAATTGGTAGATCATCCTTTTCCACTTTTTGTACCAATGTTCCATTAACCGCGTCTTCTGAGACAACGAGGTAAATTATTATGGGCTTTGTGGCTTTCGGCTTCTGAATAAGTATTTTGGCCTCCACATCTAGTGCTAGATTGAGACAGGCTATAATGGCCTCGTACTCGACCTCATTATTGGATATTTTGAACTTAAACTTTAATTCTTGCTCGAGGAGGAGATCGCTTGGTCCCTCGAGCACCACCTATGCACTACATGATCTGTTGTTATAGGACCCATCGACATGCAAGATCCATTGTGAGTCCTCCTCTTCGGTCGGATGAGGGTTGAGCTCGACTGCAAAGTTGGCCAAAGCCTGAGATTTAATTACCCCCTGAGATGATATTGAATCTGAAATTCGGATAACTCAATGACCCATCCAATCATCCGTCCAACCAAATCTAACTTTTCTAGTATCTTCATTATCGGATAGTCGGTCTTGACTATTATACAATGATTTTGAAAATACATGCACATTCTCCGTGTTGTCATCACCAAGGCCAGGACTACCTTTTCGATCATATGGTAACGTATCTAGGCACCGTGAAGTACCTTGTTGATAAAATAAATTGGTAGCTCTTCCTTTTCAACTTTTTGTACCAATGTTCCACTAACCGCGTCTTTTGAGACAACGAGGTAAATTATTATGGGCTTTGTGGCTTTCGACTTTTGAATAACTGGGGGACACCAAGAAAGCTTTTAATTGAAGAAAAATCCCTTCACACTCGCTTGTCCATTGGAACTTAGCCTTATTGCGTGAAATTGTACGATGGGCTTGGTTATGCTGGTAGCCTTGGTACGAACCTAGAAAGGTTGTTAGTCGCTCGACCAATCTTCGAATTTCTTTGACGTTCTCAAGACTAACCATGTTGGTGATCGCCCTACATTTCTCCAGGTTTGCCTCTATGCCACGATGAGTGAGCATAAAACCTAAAAACTTTTCTCCTTCTATCCTAAACGCACACTTGTCAGGGTTGAGTTGCATGTCGTAGTTTCGAATAGCTTGAAACACCTCCTGTAGGTCTTGGATGTGTTGTTGGCATGAGTCAAATTTGACCACAATGTCGTCTACATAAACCTCGACATTACGGTCGAGCATCCCTTATAAAATGTAGTCCATTAGCCTTTGATAGGTGGCCCCTGAATTTTTGAGGTCGAACAACATGACTTCATAATAGAAATATTCACAATCTTTCATAAACGTCGTGTTTTCTTTATCTCTTGGGTGCATCTGGATTTGTTATATCCGGAGTATGCATCCAAAAAACTTAGAATGTTGTGGCTGGCCGCTCCATCGACGAGGTGGTCGATGCTTAGTAGAGGGTAAGAGTCCTTTCGACAAGCTTTTTGAGGTCAATGTAATCAGTGCACATTCTCCATTTGCTATTGGACTTTTTTACCATGACCACATTGGCCAACCAGGTGGTGTAGTGTGCTTTTTTGATGAAGCCAATTTTTACTAACTTCTCAACCTATTGTCGTGCGGCATCACGTTTCTCTTCACCCATCTTTTGTTTCTTTTGAGTGATTGGTTTAGCCTTTTTATAGACGGAGAGACGATGTGTAATGATGTTCGGACTCACTCCGGGTAAATTTGAAGTTGTCTAAGTAAACAAATCAACATTATCAATTAACGTTTGACTTACCAGGTTGTTGTCGTCTGGTTTCAGGGAAGTCTCCATATGTGCTGCATGCTCTTCATCCTAGAGGGGTAGCGGGCGAAGGTCCTTGCTTGGTTCAATAAGGGCTTCGTTGAGCCAAGGGTCAAGATTAACCAGGGCGACCATGTGTTCTCTTGACTTTCTATCACGGAATCGATCCCTGGTCGGTTCCCTAGATCTTGGTGAGTGTCCCCTCCTTCCCATGGACCGCTCACGCGGTGAGGCCTTGTACATCCGACTAGTCGGTTTAACCTTTAAACTTGTGACATAGCATTCGTGAGTTGTCTTCTGATCGACATGGACAGTAATGATGTCACTTGTTACCGATGGAAACTTCATTGCAATGTGGGGAGTGAACATTATTGCCTTTAAACGGTTAATGGACGATCGACCGAGCAATATATTATAAGAGGATTTGCGTTTACTATGAGATATATGATTTTTATTGTATTGCAAATGTACCCTTCTTCCCCCAAATGTGGTGTACAAGTTAATGAATTATTGTGTGTCCGCTCTCTCACTAGAAAATCCAACAATCTGGTCGTTGTAGGGCTGAATTTCTAATTCTAGAATCCTCATTTTCTTGAAAGTCCTCCAGTACAGGATGTCAACCGAGCTGCCTTGATTCACCAAAAACTTAGAGATGGCAAAATTTTCAATCTCCACGGTAATGACCAAGGGGTCGTTCTGGGTTGGGTCGATAGTGGTGAAGTCGCCATTTGTAAAAGTTATTGGTGGAATCCTCGATCAACCCTTGGTAGTTATTGAGTGGACTGACCGAATGGTTCGAATATGCTTCTTCCTGACGGAACTGGAACATCCTCCTCCAACAAATCCTCCAGCGATATTGTTTACTTTCCCCGTAGCGTGTTTGGGACTTTTGCTTTCCAGGGAAGGACTTCTACGTAATCGTCCCTTTCTTCGACTGATGCTTCCGAGCGGGATCGTACCGGCTATGGTATTGATGACCTCCCAGGTGCCACGTCTCGATCGATCGTTCCTTCGAGAACTCTCGCTTTGCGACCGAGTCCTATGTACAAGACTTTCACTCCTTTTTTTTTCTTAGAAGGGTGTTGGTCATCGTCAAAACGACATGATCCTTCTCGTCCATGTCGTGTATACTGCTTTTCCGTTCCTTGGGAGGATATCTCTCCTTTTGTGGGGATTGGTGTGCATAAGTGAAAACCCTCGGTCGTGTGGTCGTAGTTGCGATGGTACCGACAATGTTTAGACATATCGGCATTTGTCGGACTTTACAATTGTTTTAAGGTCAGGAGTAGTTCACCTTGTAGGGTTTCGTCCATAATTTTACCCCTTACAGCATTCAATGGGGTGTAGGTATGAAACTGAGATCCTTGTGTTTCTTTGAACCTGTCCGACCGATTGGATGTGGATTGGTTTCCTCTGTCTTTCTCTTTTACTTTATCTCCTCCATTCTCGACCCGGACACTTCTGTGGAAGTCGCGCATAAGAATAGAAAATGCAACTAATGAGACATGCCTTAAGCATAAGAATAACAAAAAGAATTTGTCTAACACATTGTTTATTACATTGATTGAAAATTTGTTTCGAAGTCTAAAATGAAGAGTGACCAAGTCTAGAATGACAAAGATTAAAAGTTGGTAAAGATTTCACTAAAGAAGTATTATTAGCATAAAAACCCAAATGTTGAAACGCATGGAAAATATACAACTTATCCTTAATTTTTTCTTGAAAAACAATTTTCTTGGAGGCCTTATTTTCAACATAGCATTTCTTATGATAAAATTCAAAATACACATTATTATCTTTGGCAAATTTTGAAACATTGATAAGAATTTTGTTAATTTCAAGAACATGAAACAAATGATTTAAATAAAAGGTCGTGTTCATGTGTGGTATAGTAAAGCAAACATTTCAAACATGTTTGATAAGCATACCTGAGTCATTATCAATTTTAATTATGTCATTACACATTAAACATTAAGAATTGTTAGAATGAAAAGACATTTTTCCTCCCTATTTTAAGAGTTGTTGATGCAAATGTGATTTTGTTGATGATTTGACAAAGACTATGAACCAAAAGTAATAATAGCTTGTAAAGGAGATAAAAAAAAACCATGTTTCTCAAACTGCAATTCTTGTGTAAGAAGAAGTGCCTCAATCTGGTCCTGGATTAGGACAAGTTATCTTGAATTATGTTAATCATGTTGTGTTGAGAGATGTTTGTTATATCTTGAGAACCACTTCAACTACGTCAACAAAATGGTCTTTAGATGGTCGAACCGTTTTCAACCTTTAAGCAGTGTGTGTCGAGATCCCCTCTATCACTTACTTAACAAATACTTTTACTCAAAAATTCTAAATTTTGAGTGATTATCTTGTGTCAACGAAAAATTATATCTAATGGATGTTGAGTTTAAAGATCACTACAAAAAAAATATAATATTTCGTGGACCAAAAACGGACGCATAAACGTCGGATTTTCGTTAGCCAAACCTACGCATATTAAAATACTTTGCGTCGGTTTGACCTACGAAAATCGCACCTACACCTAGCACACACATACATATGAAAGTTAAATCACCGTTTTCTTGTACTGAATGTTTTCTATAATGAATTTAAAATAAAATTTGATTAACTAGGTCACAACCGTATGAGCTAAACCAAATTCTGAACTTATTAAATGTATATAAAACGATTAGTTGTTATTTTGATATAAAAAAACATCTCGTGGATAGCAAGAGTTGATAAACTTTTATATATTTGGTTTTTGATTGATAAAGGTATACTAATTAAATTCCTGAACTTCTGGATAATAATACATTCCAATTACAATAAAGATATTTGGGAATTCAAACTTAATTAAAACAATTCAGAAACATAACGTAATGCATCCATGTTTATTCAACACATAAAAAGGACTATCACATGAATTTATTGTACATATATATAATGACTTCATCCATAGCCAATCTCCATTAATTATTTGATATTTGTTATTATTTTGTTCATAAGTTTTGGAGCTATGCCTTGAGAAGATTGCCATCAACATCTCTGCTTCCATTGTGCAAATATTCGAGGAACCCAAATGGAGGATGAACTTCCTCACTGGTAGTTTCGTATTCAATGATCCATTTGATGATGGAACCACCTTCATCCTTATGAATTGCTTCAAATATTACCTTTAAAACCCTAAACTTGTGATCGAATTCTTCACCGAAGACCTTGTAGGTTATTGTTTTGTTTGCTTCATCAATGGATTCAATACTCTCGTGATATGTTGTCACCTTACCATCTGGTGTTTTACAAGTAATAATCAATACCAACAACATAGACATAAAGAGTTACAAAATACATTAATCTCTTTGGTAGTTCTTTTAGCTTCAATGTTAATTTCTTTAATTAAAGCCATTAAGAAATTGACCTTAATAATAGTTTGTTCATTATATTTCTTTTTTTATTAGTAAAAATAAATTAATCAATATGCTCCATATCATGAGTGATCCAACCATTTTACAAAACGTCTCGTTTCAAGAGAGAGATCCTACAAGTTTACTAAAAACTGTCAACTCAAAATCAACCTGTTTGTTTAAATGAGAAGTGGTTGATCATATTGAAGTATTTTCTCTGGCTCAGGTCAAGGTTCGGTCTTGGATCAACTCAAAATTACTGTCAGTGAGTTTCTCATTCTCTGAATGGTGTCTTGAACCCTTGGTATGTATGTACTCGATTTCATGTTGGTGTGTTGTTTTATTCTTCAGTCATTAGTGTTGGAAAAAGAAGTAGATGATTAATCTGTGGATTTTAGGTACGAAGGTAGAAAGTAACTTTTATCTTTTATTCTATGTATGAGGGTTGGACCACCCTTTAAGTGGATTGATTTAATTTAATTGTTTATTGTCGATAAAAAAAAAACTAAAAAGAAAACCCCACAAAACCAATCAACTCAAAATTATCAAAGACTCTAGATCATAAACAAACAAGTCAACGGATCAAAATAACAGTCATAAAAAGAAAAACATGCAGAAACAAATTTTGTTGTAACACATGATCAAACATTTAATTGAACTAAAGAATTTTTTTTTTCAAAATGATCAATCACTCCATCTTTAAATACGTGTTTATTTGTATTTTGACTGTATATATATAATGCTACTTGTCTCTATATAAGGATTGAATATTTACCTATGGTACTAGTCCAGTGTTTGATGGACTCATTGTGGTGCCAGTCATCACCATGGTGCAGTTTGGTTCCGTGGACTCTATCAGTAAGGTTTTGAACATCATGGAGTTGTGTTGCGAAGAGGTTGAACCACTTTGCAGCAGTTGCATGAACCCTAATTTCAGTGCTGATTTTACCAGCAAGTGACATTATGATCAACCAACAAGAAAGTATAATATATGGAACAAACAAGAAGTGTGAGAGATGGAGAAGAATGCCACCATATCCCACTTATATAGGAACTTAATTAAACTTTGGGTCCAAATATAAAACTCTAAAACATGGAGAAGAGAATTATTTTTTATTAAAAATTATTCGTAAGATTGATCTGTAGTGTGAGGCACAAATTTCCAGAATGACATATTAAAAGATGATATATTTTTTAATATTCTTTGTAAAAGAATTCCAAATTATCGGTAGTTATTTTATTTTACTTTTTTTAATTTTAATTTGTTTCTTAATCATATATGGTGGAAGACTAGAAGTCCACATCTGGTGGATAATAATTATAACTAATTAAAATGGTTTTAGAAGCAACCTTTGAAGTCATTAAAAAGATTGCTACAATAATTCTAAATCAACTTAATATACTGTAATTAAACTAATACAAACTTAATTATAATATTTTTATTGATTCACGTCCATTCCTGCCTAGACATAATGCATATATATAAAGAAGTTGACTTTAGGACAATAAATATTATATTTTTTAATAATATTTATCATTCACAATTATTAAAACTAAGATCCTGTGAAGAGAAACAACGAAGAAGAAGCTTAATGTAAATCCATGATTAGGAATGAGATTATTTAAGAACAATTTTAAATAATTATATTTTGATATACTTTATTTTAGATAAAATTATGTGATGATATATTATTAAATGTGAGCTTAACTTTTTATTTTTATATATACAATTACAATGTATTCAAGTTAATTTTAATGTTTTATATTTTATAATAGTATTTGAATTGTAGTTTTGAAGAATTATTTTATTACGCCTTTTGTTTTTGGAGAAAATATAAGGTGGGAGATTTTATACCAACTATTAATTTTAAAGGAATTTAACATATTAATATTATATACATATATATATATATATATATATTAGAATATGCTTACACTAAAATTAATAGGCAGGCATGATATAAGATGCTTATTTGTACCACTATTATTATACGATATTTATTTTTATATAAAAAATGAAATGAGGTTTTTTAATACTAATTATAATACAATCATTGTCTAGTTTTCAACATTATTAAACGTGTTGTTATTATAATACAATAGTAAGAAAAATGTATAATATTTCAGCAATTATTTTATATTTTTTATACATAAAATAATGAACAAAAGTTTTGATACATTTTCCTAATACATTTAAGCATTTAATTTTGTTTTATTCATGTAATGAATCATATTAATTAATGGGACATTTTTCTAATCCGAACTACGGCCACTATAATTCTTTACTTATTTTCATATTTGTAGAAGAATATAAGTTTAATGAAAATATTGAAATTTTAAACAATGTTTTAAAGGTTAGCAGAATGAAAAAACTAACAGGAAAAAAAAATATTATGAATATGTGCGTGTATGAAACAAGAAATACTTATTAGAATGCAGAATTCTTAAAACAATATTTAATTCTTTAACTTCCATTAGAAATATTGATTACGAAAGTCATTTTTCTTAAACTATATGAAAAATATGAGAATTAAATATTAATTAATTTGTTTTCCAACATAAAAAAAATATCATGCATCTCGTGGCTATAAAAACTAGTACAATAAGATAAGACCTTCTTCCCTTAACCACGTGTTAATATTATAACTAAATATTTCTACGTTTTCATAGGCTTCCACGCGAAGCTTTGAGGGATACGTGGTTTGTGCCGAAAGTTATAAATTTCGAACACTTCTCTTAAACAGTGTCCGTGTTAGATAAATATATTGGACATCGATATTTATATGACACTCTTAGAGTAGGTATTAGTGAGGTGTCTAATTCAAAAAAAATATTTGTTAGATTTCTGACAATTCTAGCACGGGGTCTAACAAAAATTTAAAAAGAGAAATATATTAATTTTCTAAAAATTCAAATTTATTGTATTAAATTTTATTATGATTATAAAAATAAGGAACAAATCATTTTGAACCAGTCATGAACAACATTTTCTGTTCCAAAAAAAACTAAAACATACTTAGTCCACATAAATCTTTATCGTCAATTTATATAATTCACAATTATATAATATATACATCCGTATTCTCATGCCCTATATTTTAAAAATTATACGTATCTTCTTGTCTGTGTCTATGTCGTATCAGTGTCTCGTGTCAGTATCTGTGTTACATAAGTTGGAAGGCTTGGTGTTGCGCGTTTGGACAACACTTAGGGTTGGGTGAGAGTCTATGTAGCACTAACACGAACACTAATATCATATAGATATGAATACGAAAATATGTATAATATTTAAAATATAAGATATGAGAATACGGATCTATATATTATATAATTATGAATTATATAAATTGATAATAAAGATTTGTGTGTACAAGTATGTTCAATTTTTTAGTAGAAAGATGTTTCTTATGGCAGGTTCAAAAACATTTATTCCTTATTTTTGCAATCACAATAAAAATTTATACAATAAATTTGAGTTTTTAAAAAATTAATGTATTTCTCATTTTTAAAATTGTGTAATTAACATGTTATAATTGTCAGAAATCGAACAAATATTTTTTGAATTGAACACTTTACCAATACATACTCTACGAATGTCGTACAAATATCGGTGTTCGATATATATATTTCATACGAATATACTATTTAAGAAACGTATCCGAGCTTGATAGGTGGTCTCGCCTTGCGTGTTGGTTGACGTAGATTGCTGGGTGCTTCCTGCAGTTTCTACAGTCCGCAGTTCACGTGGCTGTTTAGTTGGCTATGCTTGCTGTGGGCAATTTGTAGCTAACGTTAACAGGTTGCCTTGTGTGGAATATTTTTTGTTATGTGGTAAGATAGGTAACGACAATTCTGGGATTTTAAAATATTTGGAGTTTCTTAAAGAATAATATTCTTTTTTAAATAAGTAGCTAAACATCTAATAATGTTTGTACCATTTTTTTTTTTTTTGCAATTGTCAATTTGTGTATTAATAGTGAATTAATTGCAGTTCAAATTTTTAAAAATATTTATTTGGTTGGTCTGTAATATTGCCAAAAAAAAACATTTTTATGATAAGATTATTCTAACTATAGGTAAAAAAAAAACCTCTAATTCATTTAGATATTTTTTTAAAAAAATAATAATGTTTGGAATTTGTTAGGTCCGTGGGGATCATTCCCTTTGAAAAATGATTTTATAAGTTTGATTTTGATTTTCTTCGGGATATGAGAAGAATTCATTTTGGGGTCTTGGAATCTCAATTTGGAGATTTTGAGAGATTTTGTTTGAAGTAAAGATTTTGTTTATGCTTCCTTGAAACTTATCAAAGTACAATATTGGATTAAGATTCAAGGTTCTCCTTAGAAATATTGGCAGTCAAAGACTATTTTTTATATTACTAGAGGGATTGGTACTTCGCTAGCCCTTAATAATTGCACTATGAATAAATCTAGAGGATTCTTTCCTAGGATCCTAGTTGATATTGACATGTTATCAACCTTGCCTAATCAAATTTTGGTGGAAAAATGTCTGACTTTGCTTTTATTGCAAATATTGAATATGAGAAGTTGCTTTCATTTTGCTCCTCATACTGGTCAAGATTTATCTAAATGTAGGAGACACTAGAAGACATTAGGAGACAGTCGGACACCAATTGTTATTTTTTATCAACAAAGAATAAATGAAATAAAAAGGGATATTTAAGGTATACCTCAACCTTTGTGCAAAAAAGCTACTGCACGTAATCCATCAAAAAACAAGCCAAATCTAGAAAAAACACGTCCATACCAATATGGAACAATCATTAGTCTATAACAAAATATGCTAGTTTAGAATCCAAACAAAGATCCAAAACTTGCACATATATGACATGTTAAAAATTCATAAGGCCATAGTCCCAACACAATATAGTGAGCCCGATCGGAGATCAATTATAACACAAGTAAAAATGTTTTGCCTAAACTTGTGGTTGTTCAATATAAATTTGTTATTGCTCAGTCTAAGGAAGCTAACATCTATAATAGCCAACATGAATAAGTTTCTCAAAAGAGGGAAATGGGGGATAAGCTGATTTAACAATTCGTTGAGAATGTTATAATCTCTGTTGTTGTTGTATTTGTTAAGGATATTGTTGTAGCTCTTGTTGCTTCTGTTGATTTGTTGTTCATAAAGTTAATAAAGATTTATATGTTGTTGATAACCCTATTGATGATATAGGGACTAGGTTTGTATCTCAGGATAATAATATGATATGCCCTCGTTGGAGAGTGTCCATGATTAAGAAGATTTGCTACAAGAAATAACATCTTGTTTATTGATAATTTGCGATCTATTGAAGGATCCACTCAACTTAAGTTTGCAGCTAATAATTTTGTTGTTGATAAACGAGTTGTTCCTTCTAAAACTGTTTCTAATGATCTAGCCTTTCAAAATTGTTTTGAATCCCTTTTAGGTTTGGAGAATGTAGTGGCAATGACCAGTTACAATACTCAAGCTAAGCTGGCTTTGAATAAAAATGTTGCATCTCATGATCTAAATGATGTTACTTTGGGTGTTGCAACGAGTCCAAGAACACAGGTGTTTTCTGATTCTACTATTCTTGTTGTGTTTGATGCAGTTGTCGCTCAGAAGTCTACTCCTCTTTTGATTATTGCACCTGATGCAGATATTGCTCTAGAGTCTTATGTTGTCCCAACTTTAGTTGCAGCTTTGGTGAAGGATGTTGTTGGTCTTTTGGAAAAAAACTTCCTAAAAGAATGCGAAATTGTTGTTAAGTATTTGAAGGGTAAAGCTAATATGGAAGACTCTCTTAGTGATAATGAAGACGATGTTGTTCAAACTACTTGAAGGCCTAAGCATCCTAGAAAGAAACCTACCAAGAAGAAATGAGTTTTGTGTAAGTTTTTATGTATATATGTAGTTGTTGGTTTAATTTTTTTGTTTGTCTCATAATTTCTCTTTGAAGCTCTTTCTAAAAGGATGTTTAAATCCTATGTTATTATTGATCTAGATTTAAATTTTTTTTCTTATATATGTACGAATTTGACCTAATTCTTCATACTTACTTTGTATTCTTTTTATTGTTTAAAATATTTTTTTATGTAATAACAGTGGTTAAAAAAAAAAATGTAATAACAGTGGTGCAATGTCTAACATAATATTTAAATAAAATATTTCTATGTAAGAACACTTTCATAGCCAAAATCTTGATGCATCTCTTCGAAAAGATATTTCTCCTAATCTCATATTTAAATTGGTAGGTATGATATGCTGATGTTTTTTATATTTTAATTTTATTTTATATTTTATTTATATTTATTATTATTATCATTTAAAAATAATATTTTATTATTTGAAAAGTGTATTGAATATTTATTTAAGAAAAACGTGGTTATTAAAATATCATTTTTCCGTGGAGAGTCCATTACATGAGATTTCAACAGAAAAATAATTAGAGTCTCGCTGTATTTAATAATTCTTGCGACTATCTATTATCTTGTTATATCTTAATATATATATATATATATATATATATATATATATATATGAAAATATTATAAACAGGTGATATATTTGATTTATTTCTTTCAGTCATTTAAGTTTAAAATAAGCAACTATACAGACCAAATTTATTTTCATTATACTTTATTTCATTTGGTAAACTAACAAGAAACCTATTACATTATTTTATAATTTTAAATTTTAAATTATATATTTATATATTTTAAATTATTAATCTTATGTTTGTAATTTAATTTATAATTTGTCTCTCAGATAAAATGTCTAATCTATCATTATCGTGAATTAATAAATATTATTATGAATAATATTTTATTTTATTTTATTGATGTAAAAACTTTTATTTTTATTTTATTTTATAATTTAAGAAATTTATTTATTTTCTTATTATAGTACAAAAAAGTAAATAATTTAATTTTATAAATAATATAAAATATTTATTTAATATTGTAAAACCCCCCTCTCTCTCCCCTTCAACCTTTATTTCTTTTTTCTCTCTCAAAAATATTCTCTTTTTCTTCTCTTTAAATTCTTTCTTCCAAACCTTATCACTTTCAGGATGTGATATCACTTTGTAGTTCACTTGTACTATTTGAGGAGCAATGAATCATTTCTAACTTATCAAATTTTTAATCAGGGCAAATTTTTGTTTACATTAAAATAATTACTTGCTTTCTTTTCTTTTTTATTTTCCATCAATTTTTTTAGGACTGGTTAAAAAAATATCATCTCAACTTGGTTAACCTTATACTGAAATTTGGTTATGCTTAGAAATTTTGCTAAGAGAAGTTATTATGTTTCTTATAAAACTTTATGACGGATGATTCAGATGTGAGTGTGACTTAGTCACAAGAATTTTGGTTTCTGTCGGGATTGTGTTTTGTTTGAAAATTGTTTAAGTGTTACAAATTAGGTTTTGGTTAATGGATGATTGTTTTATAATGTTTTGAATTGGATACTCTTGTTGAGAAGTTGATATATTGACTAGATTAGGCATGTTAAAGTATATATATAGTTTCTTAAATTGAGTTTTGAAGTTAGATTAGTAGAGATGGTTCCTATGGCTTTCCATGCTTTAGTTTGTGAGTTTGATGTGAACAAGTGGAATATATATATATATAAATATATATATATATATATATATATATATATTTATTGTTCTCACCAAATCTCTCAATCAAAAGCCTAAAAATATTCTCTCTATGCATTACAACGATCAAGCTAATGAGAGCATCAAAACTAACCGAACAGTACACATATATACATATATACATATTGATTTGAATGATTAAGATTAAATATCACTACAAAAAAATAGTGTTTGTGGTGGTGATTATTTTTATATATATTGTGGTTTTCAAATGTTGTTAGATATGTGAGTGACGTTTTCGTATACCGCCATAGATTTGGGCGTCACAAACTATATTATAACGATTATACGAATTGTCGCTACACCTGCCACTTAATACCTTGTATAAAGTGACATTTTATTGTGATTTTGAAAGGTCTCAATTTGGTTTCACTTTTATTTAAAATGAGACAATGTAACTTCTACTAAATTCAAGTTAACGTCATTGTGAGAGTGGGGATGTGGCATAATAAGCATCAAACATCGTAGAGACAATGAAAATGACATAGATTGATGATGAAAATGACATCAAGAAAATAAAGTCCAAAAATGTGGTAGTTGTAAAGGATGAAGGCGTCAAAAAAGAAGAAGAGGTTGATCAATAAGTATTAGAGGATCAAGAGATAAAAAGTGGTAGCAAAGAGACATGGAGGATAATAAAGAGGAGGCATAAAAGGAAGAGAGGTAGGAAAAGCCGACAAAGACAGAGAGGAACTTGGCCTTGATGGTAATGAATTTCGAGTCCATCTTGTCAAAGAACTTGAAGAAGATGGATAACTTAACAAAAAGTTAGATTTTTGTGAGTAAAGTAATGATAGGGGAGTTGTAGATTGTGGTGCGATCAAGGTGAAAGTGTTCCATATAATTTAGTAATTGGAAAGCTACATTCAAGTTCTAGGAGAGAACGAAAGAATGGAGGAGGAGGTTAACGGAGGGGCAATTGAAAGCAATGTTGTCTTGCATAATGGAGTGGAAGAGGGAGGGGGTGTACGAGAACAAGTTGTAGCTAAAGAGAGAGTAAAGGATGAGGGAGTACATGTACGGGGAAATGTTATGGTGGCTAGTGGTGGATCTTAATCAATTATTTTAGGGGGACTAAAATAATATACTCAAACTACACGTAGTTTTGGTGTCTGAAGACTATTTTACGGCAAGTGAACCGTGTCAAAAGTAATAATGTCCCTAAAAACAAATATTGAACCCATAAGGAACAATTAAATTCTCAAGTATAATATTCACTAAATATAAAACAATATGTGAAAGTTTATTGAAAAGTTCCGTGTATGATGAATTTTCAATAAGTTAAATAAAGCAAAGTAAAAGATTTATGTGAGTCAATTGGAAAAATTGGGATTAGGGTTCATCATTCTCACTCGTTTGTATTTTTTTTTCAAAAGATTATAAGATTCAATTTGGATTGATATTGATGCACATATAAAAATCATTTATATCGATTCCTCTCATACAAAATTATTAAGAGAGTCTCCTAAATATCAATTTCTCGCATAAAAACCCATTATCATTACGAACAAATGTTATAAAGCAATTAACATTTCAAATTTATTCCCAACATTCAAATATGTTAAGCATTATCATTTGGGTCAAATGCTTAGAAGTACTTTGTAGTCAAATCTAAGGATCAAAATCATGAATAATTCAAGCTTTGAGAATAAAATGATAATACCAATCATCAATAAAGAACTAAATACTATAAAGAAATATCACCTCAATACATAAGAGTTTAAACAAATTACTCTCAATCCCAAAGGAAAGAATTAGCCACTTATGTTGATCATTACAAGCATGGAAAGCAAGAAAAGAAGATCCAAGATGTTTCTCCTTGACGACTGCCTCCTTTAGGGTTTTCTATCTCTTTCTATTCTCCCAATGCCTTCTATTTAACATAGTTGGGCTTGAGCTAAGTGACATCAAGTGACATCTCACTTAAGCGAGTTATTACTTGCTTGAGCGAGTTTGACGAGAAAAAATTCAACTTCACTTGAGTGAACTCGCTTGGGTGAGTCTTGGACGAGTTCCTCTTGAGTGATCTTGCTTGGGTCAGTTTGGATGAGTTTTGAATGAGTTTCCAATATTCCAACTTTTCATTTTCATCTTGTTTATTCTCCTTTAGCCCTTTCATCTCCATTTTACCATAAAATCCTAAAATTAACACAAATTTGAAAATAAATTGTTCTCATTCATCTTATAATAACAAAATATGTAAAAATGTTTAAATTCCTAAATCAATGATTAAATTATAGCTATTTTATCAATAAAAATTCATAAGTGTCTATATTTTAATACGAAATATTACTGAAATATGACACTTATAAGTGTTCAATATTCATCCAAAGCAACTACAGTTCATTCTTCACACGTTGAAAGGTAGCATGGATGAGCTTCTCGTCCTCCCACATGCGTACTTCACCACGCTTACTCATGTATGTGAATAAAGGATACGAAATAACTTCATTCTCTTTAATTACCAACAACATTAGCATTTGTCTTTACTCTCAGAGGAAGAAATGTCAGAAGCAATAGATCCGACAATGAAGAAGAAATGTCAGAAGCAATAGATCCGACAATGAAGAAGGGTCGAGACTCATCCCGTCCCTACTATCCACCATTGGTGGTGGGAGTAAGATCGTTTGAAGAAACTGAGCTTATGTAAAGGGTGAATCTAACTAAACTTATGTAAAGGGTGAATCAATTAGATTGAAATAATTTTCAAAATAAGAGATTATGTGAGGAAAAAACGATATCATGCAAGAGATTATACATTTTAAAATCGTTGTTATCTACCACCATATTGAATACTTATTGTTCCATATCATGACTTTATTAAAAATGTTAACGTGAATTTAAATAAAAAAATCACATTAATTAATTTTATATAAAATTAAGATGAAATTAAGACTTTTCAAAACCGTGAGACTAAAAAAATTGTCTTAATATAGGAATTAAAAATCTATTTAACCAAAATAAGAAAGTAGAGATAATATTTTTTTTTAGATTTTTAAATGGTTTAATAATCTTCTTATTTCTCCTATATTGGTTTGTTTCAATTTTGTTTTATTTATTTTAAAAGCTAGTTAATGTAATCTTTTATATCAAATCAATGATAACAACGCTATAATATTAATAAATGACAGAGACAATAAATAATACATCATCAATCAAATGTCAGTATAATAACACTATGATGAATTTAATAGGAAAAAGTACATTGACATGCCTTGGAAGCAAAAAGACAATTAAATCTTATAAATTTTATAAAATCTATAATTTTGAATTTTTTTTCCATTTTTAATTTTAATACTTTAATTAATGCTAATTTGATTCCTGAACTTTTATGAGTAATTTTGATTCTCAAGTTTTAGCTGTTTGTAATTTTAATTTTAATATCAAGTCAATTTCTACTTTTAAATAATAAATTAACAAGGCCAAAAAGTTGTGATGAAAATTTGGTACAGATTGAATATATTTAAAAAATTGAAAATAAAATATAATGGTGAAGAATTGTAAATGAAAGTATTTAGAAAAAACCCAAAATTAAAAAATTGATAAAATAGAAGGGATAGTGGAACCCTAATTGAATCGATTCATAGGTAGCGCAGGGAGTGAGAGTGAGAGGGAGAAGGGGGAAAATGGTGTGCATAAGGAAGGCGACGGTGAAGGACCTTCTGGCGATGCAGGCGTGCAACCTCTTCTGCCTCCCTGAGAACTACCAGATGAAGTACTACCTCTACCACATCCTCTCCTGGCCTCAGCTCCTCTACGTCGCCGAAGACTACAACGGTCGCATCGTCGGCTACGTCCTCGCCAAGATGGAGGAGGAGACCACCGACTGCCACGGCCATATCACCTCCCTCGCCGTCCTCCGCACTCACCGCAAACTCGGTCTCGCCACCAAACTCATGACCGCCGCCCAGAACGCCATGGAACAGGTCCGCCGCTAATAAATAATTTTGTTCAATTTTTACTTTTAAAGATATAATTAATTATTTCTCAGTTTGTGACATGCTAGCATGATGTGTTTTCTCAAGTGTCTTATCAAACTCACAAAATAGTTACTGAAGATTGAACTGAAAGTTTAACGATTTTGTGGATAGTTGAAAATTAAGAGATGGAAATTGCGTTAAAGAAGAACCAGAGTTTAATTAACTGAATTGCGAGAAAATATTACAATTAAGGCAATTGTATTTGCTGTCTTATGTTGGATTCTCCCACACAGGTGTTTGGTGCGGAGTATGTGTCCCTGCACGTGCGCAAGAGCAACCGTGCGGCCTTCAATTTGTACACCGAGACCTTGGGGTACCAGATTCATGATGTGGAGGCTAAGTATTATGCGGACGGAGAAGATGCTTATGACATGAGGAAGCAGCTTAAAGGGAAGCAGCACCACCACCAACATCATCATCATCACCATCACCACCACCACCATCACCACCATGAGCATGGGGGTGGGTGTTGTTCTGGGGATGTGAAGGGGAATGCCAAAGCCACCTGATTGAAGGGTTAACGAGTGTTGGAAAGAAACGAGACTTTGGCTTGAAATAGTAGGCTATGGTTGAATTGTGTTGTGCAAACTTCTTGTAGATTTATTGGGCTGTGTTGTCTTATTTTTGTTAGATTTTTTTGCTTTGCTGGCTTGGTGAGTATAGACACTCCTTCGGCTTCATGATGCTTGAATTAATAACAAGATTGTTGCCTTTCGGTGTCTTTGTTGTTTTGTCATGGGAATTTATTTTATTTTCACTTGAGGACTTTCTGTGTGGAGAGTAGTTAATTGCAGGCACTGTTGAATGGTGTCAAGCCGTGTGGAGCGGCATCTATCTTCTACTGGGGCTTCATTTGTGTTGCACCATGGTTCTAGCATAGCTGCACCTGTTGTGGTCACCACCACTGTCGAACAGTTTTGCTGGGAAAGAGGTATCTTTTGTGCCACTGTATCATTTTAAAATTCGGTTCAAGATCTTTGTGTTTTGGTTTTCATTGAATTAGTGTTGGAGTTTTGAATTACCTTGCAGTTTATTTTATTTGATTGTACTTTATTTTTATTGTTTTTCTTTACTTCCAAGCTAGTTCTAAGCTTTCAGTGCTTGGACACAATTTTTGGTGGAGAATACTTGAATTTTGATAGTGTCAGTGTTTAACTTTGATAGCATAATTTAATTTGGAGTTGTAGACATGCACTTCCCCTGATTCTTCTTGCCTTTTGAAATTCTTGGTCTTCTTGAACTTAGTAGCTCTTCCTTCTTTGGTTGCAGATACCCTGCAGTGCTTAGATTGTTTGATTTTTCTTACTTCATAGGCTTGCTCGGGTTTCTGCTAAATATATCCTAAATTTGGCTTTGATCAAGTGGAATTTCATGATAGCTTGAACCAAACTTGGTAAACTCATGAACAAACAAGGCGTTTAAAATTTAAAAAGTTCTATGATAGGTTCAGCTTGGATAAATGTTTTTTGACCAATTATTAGGAGAATGGAAATATATTAAGATAAATAATTTTGTATTTTGATGGGAAAGTTGTTCAATTAGACATTAAAGTGCTTACATGTGTTAATAACTTACTCTTTGTTATTTGTGTATGAATTACGATAAACATGACTTTATTTTATTCCCTTTTAATTTATTTATTTTTGTATATATTAGAGTGTTACATAAACCACTACAAACATTAATAAAAAAATATAGTTCAAATATGAGAAAAAGTATCATGACATTGGCAAAGAAAACTCATTAATATAGAGTAAAAAATAACAATAATTTACAATAATAAAAAACTAAGAATAAAAAAATACAAAAAAAAAAAAAACCTCAAGTAGTTTTCTTAACAAATTTAATCAAGTCAATGCCACTCTCACTAAAATCAAATTGAGAAGAAAACACGTTTGAAACCGAAATGTATTATTTTTTATTTTGGATTTTTATTTCCGAAATAAAGGGTACTTTTGAAACCTTCTGTCTACAAATTAGCATAAATAATTTAAATATTAATTTAAAAATTATATTTTAAATTTTTATTAATAATAAAAACCACTTTATATACAAATATATTTTAATTTTTGAATTAATATTTAATTTAATTAATTTTAATTTTTAAATTTAGTTGTTATTTAAATTTTTATACAAATATTTTTTAATTTTTAAATTAATATTTAATTTAATTAATATAATAATTAATTAATTTTAATTTTTAAATTTAGTTGTTATTTAATAAATTTATTGAAGTTTATATATTGGTAATTTTCACATTTGCGAGGATAATTTTTAAGCTAAGTCTTGCGGAGATAAAAAATATTGATTTTTTCTTCCACACCTATATTTTAATTTAATTCCATTAAAGGTATGTCAGAGGTTTGGCGGTGATGCATAGACTCTTTAATAATACATTCAATAATAATTTAATTTTATACCTGTCAAAACAATTGTATTACTATAACAGGAATTCGTGTGAACTATAAAAATAGTCACAAACTTCAAAATTTTAAAAAATTTATCGTTAAATTTGAATGAACTAGATTTAGAAATCATGAATATTATGTTGACTATATTTAGTTTAATTTTGAAATTCTTTATTTTTGTTTGAACTCGTAGTTTAAGTATTAGTTCAATTTTGTTGCCTTGAAGGGTTATTTTACATAAAAAAAATATCAATATTGCTAGAAAATATAATTTGAAAATCAATTTTTATAATACAGTCATTCAGTGGAAATTATTAAAAAATAATCATATGATACAGTTTCCGAAAATGAGTTATATAAAAAGCATGTTCAGTGCTATATTTTAAAAATGTATATGTAAATTAGTTATGCATAAAAAATCAAATTTATTCTTGGAATGTTGCAAATATTTGGAACTAATTTTGTCGACAATTATTAACTTTTTTTTTTTCAAAGAATTAAATAAAATAATGGAACACTTTAGGGATGTCCACTCTTATACAAACCCACTAAAAATGGGTTAGGAAAAAGGAAAAATCAAACAAAAAAGAAAGAAAAAGAAAACTTACCTTCTTACAGCTACTTATAAAATCCTGACAGCAAACTAACAAAACAGGTAGATCCACACAACCTTAAACAAGACAGCTGCATAAATCTAACCCCCAAGCCACTTATACATTCTAGCATTACAGAACCTCACACCATCTGCACAAACCAGTTTTGGTTTCCAAAATTCTAACTTCTAAGGTAGCTCCTTTAACCGAATATGTAACTGCTTAAGATTGTGATTGTTCTATAATCTCCCTATGCCCCAGCTTCCATCAACATTCTTCACTCTTCCGCTTCCCATAATCCTCTAACATCTGGAAATGTTAGTTGTTGTCCTCCCGTTTACCTGCACCAAGAAAAACACCTTCCCAGTAACATAGGTAAATAAAAACAGTTTCATCCCAATTGGTATTAATCAATTTACTTATAATTGCTGCAACAACCGACCCTGCATGCAAAAATTGTCAAAGATAGGAAGCATTCACACTTCATTTACCACTTCATAATAGGAATATCTGCTGATTTTTTATCTGATATCCTCCCTATTTTCCTGCAATAAAGAGAAAAAACACCTTCCCCACCTAATCAAAACTTAGATATACAAAACCAGATCCAACCCATAGGTCTTAAGCAATTTGATTTTATAATTGTTGCAGCAGCCAACCAACATGCATGATATAAATAACAATATAAAACATTATCTAATAACCATATTGATGCACGTTATAGGAGATAAAATCCAATCGGAAAATGAAAAAGTGACTTTCCTTTCTTTGTGTTTCATCCAAACCCATGATTGTACTTGTGCCAAAGTGAAAATTTCCTCCACATCTAACTTGGCTTGG
>Ga0123342_1002334_pt1 | contig 31513 bp, 18 predicted proteins | sample Turbeawhitnodule_FD_89960 | JGI IMG/M metagenome (GOLD analysis project Ga0123342, IMG submission 89960) | Root nodule microbial communities of legume samples collected from Mexico - Turtle bean Mexico white nodule | ecosystem: Host-associated > Plants > Roots > Nodule | place: Mexico: Nepantla... | reverse complement strand
AATTTTTGAAAATTTTTTTTAAAAAGAAATATAAAAAAAAAGAATGATAAAAAATTTCCTCCTTTACATTTTTTTTTAAAAAAAAAAATTTAAAAAAAAAACCTGAGTTTTAAAAAAAAAAAAAAAAAAACCAATAATTTTGTGTGTTTGATCCATTTGAATCATAATCGACTTAAGAAAACAGGAATAATTGATCGAAAAATGATAAAAAAAAACAAATTTGCAACAGGTCGATGAAAAATGCATAATGCAATAACTTTTCATTTGTTTCTTAAAGTAAAACATTAATTTTCTTAAGATATAAGACACATAATTGTAACATTTATTTCTCCATATCCATACACTAAATAAATATACGTTAAGAAATTTGGTTTTTTTTTTATATTTTAATTATAATATGTAATAACTGATCAAATTATTTTTTAAAGCTTTAAAACATACAAAGACAAGAACACTATGCCCATGTTTTTTTAGTATATATAGAAAAGAACACATTATTTTTGTATATACATTTTGTATATTTTATTTTATTTTCACACATATTAATATTATTTTCCCTCACAATAGTACATGATATTATAAAACATAATGTATATTTAACAACTACTGTTACTTTTTTTTTAAAAATATAGAAGCATCTAACTACTTTGAGAGATGTCAAATCCCTTACTCAATTCAACAACAACGAAATTTTATATTACGGATTTTTTATCCAAAATGGATTTTTTATTTTTGTTTTCAGATTTTCATTTCCAAAACACAATAATCTCTTTTCTAGATTTTTTTTTCAAAATATATTATTTTTAATTCTAAATTTTTTTATCCGATATAGAATTTTAATTGTTGTTTTCGAATTTTTATTTTCGAAACTCAATAATCACTTCCAGATTTATTTTTTAAATATATTATTTTTAATTTCGGATTTTTATTTCCAGAATTAAGGGTATTTTTGGAAATTAAAAAAATATGTTGGGTGGAGATTAAAAATGATTGGGTGTAGGAAGCATTTGCCCATTTTTAAACTACAATTAATAATTGTATCAAACCAACCCATCAAAATATTTTTTATTTATATTACGATAAATAAGAAAATCAAATCAATTTATTTTAATATTGAGCTATACAGCAGCGAGACGGGAATTGTAATAACAACTTTTAAAACAGAATTTAATAATTAAGTTTGGTTTTGATACTAGAATTATATATTATATATGGTTATATTGTATGTTTTTAGGGAATAATAAGAAGTTACTTTTTTCTGCATCCTCTGCAATCTTTTTCTGGAGTTAGTGAGTGTGTTGGTGTTTTTTGAATGGAGAGTGATGGTGTTCTCTATTGTGAAGAGAAACTTTGAGAGTGAAGGAAGTGTGCGTTACCAGTTCCAATTGTAACGATTGGTAATTGTTAGGAAAAGATGGTGACTACGAAAGAATTGTAGTCTAGGATGGAATCTTATTATAAGAAGAACCTCTCTTATCATTAAGAATATGCGCAACAATCTTTGGAAATGGTGCAAAAGTCAATTGAAGGTCTCACAACAACATTTGTAGCTTTCAAGATAAACAAGAAAGCCATAAGCAATTGGTAGGACCATAATGGGAGCAGAGCACGCTATGGTAGGAATGGAGGTTTGGGGTATGGTAGGAATGGTGAACCGGGGTATGGAAATGATTTCTCTACCTTCTTTTTCTCGAACTTTCCCCATGGTTTTGGAGAAATGGACATGGTTAAGGTATTCCAAAAATGGGCAAGGGTGAAGGAGGTTTTCATATCTCGCAGGGAAACTTGGTGAAGGTATGGATTTTATAAGCTGGGAGAGGAAATTGTGAAGAGGGGTATGTCTGTGGTGAGGGCGAGATTTATGGGTGATAACCTGGTTCTGCATTCTCCAAGAGAAGGGGAGGCTATGGAGAACATTATGAAGTTAAACAAAGGGTGGTTCGAAAGTGTTTTTTCTAGTGTTAGTCCCTGGTCGTTTAGCAGCGGAGCCAGCCATAGAATTGTTTGGGTGAGGTGTTACGGGTTGCCTCTACCTGTGTGGAACAAGGAATGTTTTACGAAAGTGGTTGGAGAACTGTCAAGGGAGGCAGTGGTGGTATCTATAGACAAAGCTACCCTCACTTGGGAGGTTTTGGAATACGCTAGGCTGAAAGTTAGGGTCCAGAATGCCAGAAGTGTTAGATGGGCGAGAAGAATGCAGATCAATGGCCATATGTGTAGTATGCTAGTTGAGGAGGACCCAAACGGTTGTCTCAGATGGGGATGTAAAGAAAATCTTTCCTGGGATGATTCCTTTGATAGCGTTTCTTCCTAAAAAACGTACGTTGAAGAAATTGCTTTCTCTGTGAGAAGTGGCGAGGAGCAAGACCGACTCAGATTTGGTGATGCTCGACGGTCAGTAGTGGAGGAAGGAGGAGGAGACAAGGTAGGAGAAGGTGAACAACCATGGTTTAAGTCAACTATTCTGTTTTTGGAACCTGGAAAAGGTGGACAGGGGAAAGGTAGGATTTCTGCTTCGAAAGGTCCCAGGCAGGGACATAAGGAACAAGATGAAAGTCTTTCTGTCAAATCCCCTGACCAAGTCTGTGAAGGTGCTTCTTTTAGTAACTCTATACTGTATGAGGCAGCTAAAACAATAATAGATGTTGAGTGTTTAATAAATCAAAATTTGCCCTCTAAGATGGTGGGCGGGTGAATAACCTTGAGGCCCATTCCAGTAAGGGTGGACCTAATGCTTTAGCCCAGAAGGAAGAAAATTGTGTAGGGCATAATGGTCTTTTTATGAAAGAGATCGTTGGGCCAGGGGGTACAGCTAGTCCCGATGCTGAAAAGAGAGGAATTGAGGTCTTTGAAGCTTCGTTGAAGAGTGTTAGGCATGAAGACGAAGCACCCTCCCCAGTTAAGAGCCAGGATGGAACCCAAATGTCAATCAGTGGATTGTTACCTAAGAAGTTGGGGCGCAAAGACCAGCCTTGTCGCTACACAGGTCAAACAAGTGCTGACGATGGTATCGTAGAGGTGGTGTCTCCTCCGTCTCGTGATGCGGACGAAACAAGGGCGAAAAGTAGGTCGAATTCCCCACCGTGTAGGCGTAAGAAGAAAGGGATTGCGGAATTGGGGGACTCGTGCCCAAAACCGAGGAGGTTGGTAAGATTAAGTGCGAAACACCCCCAAGGTGGGCCGCTGGCGCACTTCAGAGAGGGTTCGTCTTCTATCTTTATCTCAGACACGGCTATTAGAATTTGTAATTCTCAGTTGTGTGATCCTGGTAATGTGGAGGAACCTGATAGGTTGTGGGAAGTTGGAAAGCAAGTTGGCTTAATATGAAGGGGGGAAGAGAAGGAGGTTGTCATGGAATTCGAGCGTATGGAAGTACGTGATGCAGAGGTATCAGTGGGTTCTAAGTTGGGTGGTAAGAATGTTTCCTATGATAGTTGTCAATCTGAATATTATAGGTATGGGGGGGACCATCAAATCTAGGTATTTGAGTCATGTTATAGCCAGCGAAGGGGCAGAATTTGTGTGCCTACAAGAGACTAAATCAAAGGTTATTACGGAGGCAAAATGCTACTCAGTGTGGGGAAACAATAGAGTAGGGTGGTTGCACAATGAAGGGGAAAACGGATGCGGAAGGTTGCTTTCTATGTGGAATGAAGATGCGTTTAGCTACAGTAGTCATATGATGGGGAAAGGATTCATGGTTATCTTCGAAAGTCATCTTAAATCCAATTTTAGATGTGTTATGGTAAATGTATATGTTGCCTGCACTTTGAATGATAAAAAGATCCTTTGGGAGGAACTATCAAATGTTAAATTGGCATCACAAGAGAAGGTTTGGTGTTTTTGTGGTGATTTCAACGCCGTCAGAAGCCGTAGTGAAAGGAAGGGGACCAGGGTGGGTGTTGACCATTCTAGTGAGATCGTTGGCTTCAACAACTTCATTGATGCCAACCTTCTTCTGGATTTGCCTATTGTGGGTAAGAATTATACATGGTTTAAGTCTAACGGGTCGACAAAAAGTAGAATAGACAGAGTGTTAGTCTCTGAGGAATGGTTGGTAAGATGGCCCATGAGTAAACAATATGTGCAACAAAGGGAAGTCTCTAACTACTGTGCAATAGTGGTGAAGTCAGTGGAGAAGGACTGGGGGCCTAAACCGTTTCGTTCTATTGATGCTTGGTTCCTGGAGAGGGGTTTCTGTGAGATGGTGAAGGAAAAATGGTTATCTTACCCTGTTAAGGGGAACGCTTTTGTGACTTTCAAGGAGAAGTTGAAGAGGTTGAAGGGTGATCTTAAAATCTGGAATAAGGATGTGTTTGGTAATATCCAAACTCACAAGAGAATGATTTTGCAGGAAATAGAGGATTTGGATTGCAAAGATTGTTTGGATGGCCTAAGGGAAGGTGATAGTTTGAAAAGGATTGAATTGGTGAGTCGGTTGAAGGAAATTGATAAGAAGCTAGAGTCTCTTTTTCGGCAGAAGGCTAGAGCAAGTTGGTTCAAGAACGGGGACTCTTGTACAAGATTCTACCACTCGTCTTTGAGATGGAGAAGGCTTAGAAATGAAGTACAGGGGGTGGAGGTAGGGGGCAGTGGAGTGAGGAACCTAGTACTGTGCGCATTGAAGCGAAGAAGCTCTTTGATAGTAGATTTAAGGCCACGAAAGATTTTGGTGTTAGACTTGACATGGTCGATTTTAAGTCCCTATCAAATGAGGACAACTTGAGACTGACAAAGGCCTTCTCAGAGGAAGAAATAAGGGATGTTGTGTGGCTTTATGATGGGTCAAAGTGCCCTGGACCTAACGGGTTCAACCTGAATTTTGTTAAGGAGAGTTGGGAGGTCTTTAAAGATGCGATAGTGGAAGCGATGGTCCTCTTTCATGATTTTGGGTACATCCCAAAGGGTTGTAATGCTTCTTTTGTTGCACTTGTACCAAAAGTAAGGGATCCTTCTAAGCTTGAGCAATATAGACCTATTTCCCTAGTGGGTGTGATGTACAAAGTCATCTCTAAGGTGCTGGCAGAGAGGATTAAGAAAGTTGTTGTTATTGATGAGTGCCAATCAGCTTTCCTCAAAGACAGAGGCATTCTCGATAATGTTCTAACGGCCAATGAGGTGTTAGAGGATCTTAGGAGGCGTCGGATGAGTGGGCTGTGTTTAAAGGTGGATTTAAAAAAAGCTTATGATTCTGTCAGATGGGACTTCCTTTATGACATGCTACACAAAATGGGATTCCATAGTAAATGGATCATGTGGATTAAAGGATGCCTGGCTAGTGCAACTCTGTCTGTGTTGGTTAATGGATGCCCTACGGAGGAATTTTATCTGTCAAGGGGGTTAAGGCAAGGTGATCCCCTTGCCCCTTTTCTCTTTATTGTGGTAGCTGAAGGGCTTGCGGGGTTAGTTAGGCAAGCTGTGAAAGCCAATCTCTACTCTGGCTTAAATATTGGTAGAAAAGAGGTAGAGCTTTGTATTCTTCAGCTCGTTGATGACATGTTGTTCTTATGCCAGGATGCATACTCCAATGTGTTTACTCTAAAGGCTATCCTCAGGGGTTTTGAGGTAGCCTCTGGTCTGAAGATCAACTTCCATAAGTCTAAGCTAGCGGGCATAAATGTCCATAAAAGTAATATGGATTGTTATACGAAGAACCTAAATTGTTCACAGATGGAGGTACCTTTTATCTACTATGGTCTTGTAGTGGGGGGTAATCCGAGGAAGAAAAAGTTTTGGGAGCCTATTCTGAGAAAGCTAAAATCTAGGCTTAGTGTATGGAAAAGGAGATTTCTGTCTATGGCAGGAAGGCTATGTCTTATTAAATCTGTCTTGTCTGCTATTCCGCTTTTGTCCCTGTTTAAAGCTCCGGAGGTGGTTTGTAAGAGTATTATCAGTATCCAGAGGACATTCCTGTGGGGATGGGGTAAGGAGAATATGCCTGTCTCTTGTATAACTTGGAAAGACATATGTAAATTGAAAGGGGAAGGTGGGCTGGACATTAGAGACATTAGAAAGTTCAATTATGCGTTGCTGGCTAAGTGGAAATGGAGGTGTATTTCTGATGATAAAGGGAGATGGAAGGAAGTACTGGATTCAAAGTACGGCCTGGATCCTAGTAGTTTTCATATATCTGTGAAATATCAGTCTTGGTGGTGGAGAGATTTGCTGAAGGTGTGTACAGAAGAAGGAGGAGATGGGTGGTTTCAAGAACAAGTTGGATGGAAAATAGGGAGTGGGGATAAAGTTAGGTTTTGGGAGGATGTGTGGGTTGGTAATTCAAACTTGAAAACCTTGTTCCCAGGATTGTATTCTCTATCGCTGAATCAAGGCCAGAAGGTGGAAGAGGTAGGTGTGTGGGATGACTTGGAGTGGAGATGGACCTTAACCTGGAGGAGAAGCAGATTTGAGTGAGAATCATTATTGGAATCTGAGCTTGATAACCACATTTCCAGGGTCAGATTTAGGAAGGATGTGGAGGATACCCATGTGTGGAGAAGTGATGAATTTGGTTGCTTCTCGGTAAAATTAGCATATGAGTGCTTAGCTAAGCCTGAAAGGGCCCCCCAAAAAGAGGTGTTTATTAACCTTTGGAAGGCGAAGACTTTCCCTAATGCTTGGAGGGCGTTGCTGGGGAGACTCCCAACAAGTTTGTGCTTGAGTAGGAGAGGGATAGTGATGAACACCACAACGTGTGCTCTATGTTTGGCCGAGGAGGAGTCTTGTCAACATCTATTTGTGGAATGTAAACATGCATGGAGGGTATGGAATATGTGCTTTAGATGGATCAGTATCTTGGTCGTCCAACATAACGACATCGCGACCCACTTTGTGGGCTTCTCTTTGACAAATGGTAGTCGAAAACAAAATATGGTCTGGAGAGGGGTGTGGACAACTATAGTACGGAGCCTGGGGGAGCATAGAAATGTCGTGGTGTTCAATGAAGGTGTAGTGGATGAAGAAGAGGTGTTCCATAAGGCCCAACTTAAATCGTGGTTGTGGTTAAAACATAAGGGACATAACTTCTGTTACTTGTTCTCTGATTGGATGTTGAACCCTTGGACCTGTATTAGTAGCTATAAGTAACTTTATGCAGGTTACAATGGAAGATGATGGAAGAGGGAGTCTCGGTGGTATTCATAGATTTGGAGTAAGGATGAAGGTTGGATCAATGACAGGTTGCTCAATAATGAGTTATCAGCTAGGCACAACAAGGAGGAGAAGACAGGGTGCCTCGTAGCTTTTTCACGTTAAGTGTACTCTATAGTTTGCTTGGGGTGCAGTTGCAGCTAGTGAACTGGTTCGCTGTGGAGTGCTGGGTATAAGTCCCGGGATGGCATGGTTTTTTATGCTGGAGTCATCTTGCATGTTTGTGAGCAAGCATTAGGCAACTAGGAGCAGGTTTTGACGATGCTTTTTGTACTGGTGTGGGGAGACAGTAGTATGAGAGGCACAAGATCGTATATCACCTTTGTTATGTTGGACCCTTTCTATGCTGTGATGCTTGTAGGATGGTTTTGAAGTGGACGGTTTGTGAACATAAGGATTGGTGTGGTCGCTGGTGGGAATGGTAAAAGATGTAGGTGCTGGTGCTGGTTGGAGATGTTGTGGAGGTGTTGGAGTCATATGTAGAGGCCACTAAGTTGTCCTGCTGACCTTTTGCTACTTAACCATTGGTTTTTGGCTGTCTTGTACAGCAGCTGAATATGAGTGAAGATTGGAGGCACAAATACGAAGATGTCACGGTATTAAGGTGAAAGGAATGAACAAGAGGGTGTTGGCGTGGGTTAGGTACCTGGATGCAGGGGAAGTCTAAGTCTGTTTAGTGGTGATGGAAGCCAAGGGGTAGGTGTGGTTGCTGTTAGAATGCTGGTGGAGTTTTTTGTTGGCCTTTAAAGTGATGTAGAAAAGAATTCCTGGTACGGCTACTGGTTTTTTGGGTCCTACCAAAACTGTTTAGTATTCTTATCACGTTGGTGCACCTTTTGCTTGCTATTCTTTGTTCTCTTTTAAGCGTTTGTGCTCTTGGGATTAGGTGCAGACTAAGTGTTGTTGTTCAGTTGTTTTTTGGGTGTGTTTATGTAGGTTAAGCCACATATTGGTTGTTTTCTCTAAGCCTTACGAAGAAGTAACTATGTGGTTGATGTATACGGGTTGGGATACCCCTGAAGTATCCCACTTATTTATTTTATTTTATTGCTGATAAAAAAAGAAAGAAAGCCATAACAGAAGCCATAACAAAGGATGATATGCAGGCTAAATCTGTAGAAATGGTTGTTGCACTGGTGAAACGTGCACAAATTCAATTACCTTCATTTGATGGATCAAATTTTCGAAACTGGAAAGCTAAGCAGAACAACTTTTTGAACCCACCTGAGTCTTAAAGAAGTCGGTTGCTGTTATTATCCTCGAACGACAAAGATTTTGCTTGGAAAATACGTTGCGTGCAGAATCCCATCCAAAAGGGTAAATCTTGGCAACAAATCCTTAAAGATGTGGGAGCAGATTTGATTATAGTGGTATTGATGATCCTATAGCTAATTTGACAAGATAGCAAGATGGGATCTTACTTGATTATCTTGAAAGGTTTGACATGTTATTGGCTTAGGTAGCTATTTATGAGGAATTGGCTTGGCATTGAGTTTCTTTATTTCTGGTTTAACGGTAGAGTTAGAATAGTTTGTCAGGGTTCATAGTTCTAAATCTATACATGATGCAATTCATATTGCTAGTTTACATGATGAAATTTTCAAGTTATGGCTCAAAAAGTTTTCCTAGAGAGTCACTTAGTTCTGATTTTAGTGACAAAAATGTAAGAGGGTGATCTATGAAGGTTCAATTGACTCCAGAAGGGAGGGTTGGTGGAGTCCACACTCAATTCGTGAAATATTAGAAAACAAAACGGTAACCAACCAAGAGTATAGAGAGATACACAAAAATTTATACTGGTTTAGCCACCAACAAGGGCTACGTCCTGTACTCTTTAGTAACCCACTTAAGAGTCTTTCACTATCAAGTATTCTACGTCTCTTCAAGTCACTCGTATTCTACACCTTTACAGGTTACAAGTATTCTAAACCTTTTCATGTTCACCAAGTCTTCTCTACTTCTCCAAGTACACCAAACATTCTAACCACTTTAGATACACAAAGTATTCTAACATCTCCAAGTACACCAAACATTCTAACCACTTTAGATATATAAAGTATTCTAACATCTCCAGGTACACCAAGTATTCTAACCCCTCCAGGTACAATGTCCTGATCTCCTGTTGAGATTAAGGACCTCTCAATGCAATGAGAAAAAATCTCGTTCAAAGAGAATAAATAAGGCTCACTGGGTATATTTCGCAATAGTGAATGATTTACAATGATTTCACTCAAAACCCAATTCTCAAAGGTTGTTATCAATTAACAAATATGAAATTCTAGACAGAATTCTAAACACAATAACAACTTTTTTTTTGTATACTGTATATCGTTTCTATTCACTTCTCGTTATTGTGTTCTTCACCCTTGATGTCTTTATATAAACTATTGAATTGTGTACGTTGCAACTTTAGGGTTTCTTCAATTCTTCATATAATTGTTAGATGCTTCATAGATAAACTTCAGCTCTGAATATTCTTCGCGTTTATCGTTTTTCAAAAAAATTCATTATCTTCAACAAATATGAACGTTTGCATTTGATCTTCATAACTTCAGTATCTACTCAATTTGCAATGGATATGGAAACTTTTGTGGTGCTATTTTCACTTTTTGAATCTCTTGAAACATTTTAAAATGTTTCTTTACTCGTATTTGATATGAACGTTGAGGCTAAATCATTTCTGCCTTTGGATATTTTCTTTATTATTTTGTTCACCATCTTCTACGTGTTAGGTATTCAATATAATATAATATTTGCTTTGATGAGATCTTGTGTCTTTCACATGTACTTGAATTTCAAATACTTTCTCTATTTGTATGAACCGTGTCCGTTGAATTTTGACTAACTTTGGACTGGGATATTTCCATTCTTTTCATTCTCTTCTTTGCGGTAGACGTTAAGTATGTAATGTTCTAATATCAACTTTCAATGTGTTACTCTATTTTTTTGAAAGCTTTTATAATGATATATTGTTTAATCAAATATATTCTAAAACATTTAATCCATTAATCTTATTTAAAAATAATATTTTCTATAATTCAAAAATAAGATTTTGAAAACAATAACTAATGTCATAAAACATTCCAAGAATGTAAGAGATTAAGCATGGACATTTCCCTATTTATCATGTTCTGCTTGATGCTTGGACAAAGCTTGTATCAACTCATATGTATAGTTTCCAACGTGCGTTTAATGCTTGAAAACTTATGCATCCATTTTGTGTTGCCCAATGGGTCCCATATGATGTGAGCTTCTAAAGTGTTCTAACACTTAGATAATTTGGCATGGTCATTCTCATCTTTATGATTTGATCCTTCATCTGATGCGTTCTCTTTACCAATTTCATCTAATACGTTCTTTGTTTTGATGAGCACTTCGTCTTTTACGATGCTTTTTCATTTGATGGTCATTTTATGCACAACAATTCTTTTCAATGTTCTTTTTGAATATATCATCCATTTCAAGACTAAACAAGAAGATTGGATCGTCTAATCAACGTGTACATTGTTTCGTCTAACAACCTTTTCTCTTGTTGTATTGTCTAATGAGTCTTGCTCACTTTTTCTTTTTCTTTTTTTCTAATCTTGTGTTACACATGAATGAGCTTTGTCATATCATAATACACCTTATAATGTTTGTTATCATCAAAACATATAGACACTCATGTCATGGGATCTTCTGATGAGTATTGTTTCGTGTATTAACTCAACGATATGTTGCTTCTTCTACTAATAGAACCCTATTACTAAGCTAACAACCTTCAAATTTGGTTTTTGCACGAATGTATTTTTTGCAAATTATGATTTTGGGTAATTTTTTTTACAAAAATGGGTAAGTCGTACACCATGTGGACGACTTTAGAGTGGAAGTCATACCCCACCAATACAACTTAGCCAATTTCATTAAAAAGAACTTGTGTGGCACCCTAACGAGTTTGATTAAACCTGAAATTAATAATTTTAAGTGAAGTCGTATGTGTCATGTACAACTTCCACTCTAAAGTCATTTTTGGTAAAAAAAAAATTACCCAAAATTATAATTTGAAAAAAAAAATCTCTACTTTCATGAAAAATGTTCGAATTCTCTATCAATGACATAGTAAAAATATTCAACGACCAATTTTATCTCTTGAAAAAAAAGTGGTGAACGTATTTCTAAAAGACTATGTAGGTTTTATGGTGATAAGTGGGATAATAAGCAAAAGTGTAAAGTCAAGGGCAAGCTGAATGCTATTTTCAGTACTCGAAAGCACACAACGGTAGAGCTAACATTAAAATTTGACGAGGAGTTGGAAAACAACATCATAGAGTAGAGTATGAATTTAATTAAAGATGAAATAGTTCATATTTCATTGAATGTTTTACAAGGGGTGCTTGGAGGTAATACTTTGCAGATGAAATGTTGGATTAAAAAATAAATTGTGCCATTTTTAATGGATATTGGTAGTAGAAACAAATTTATAAGTGCTAATTGGGTGAAGACACTTAGGCTTAAGTCATATAGTATAAAGAATTTTCCTATGATAGGTGCTTCAGATAAAGAATTAGTTATAACTAGAAGATGTTCTCTAATTGGAATGAAAATTGAATGATCATGTTTTCCAAGTTGATTTCTTGGTGTTGTTTTATGTAGTGTTTTTAAACTATGGGATAAATTTGATGGAATTGTGAGAGAAATGGAGGAGGTTAATTAGAGTGACTATCCCTTTATTATTGGTGCTTAAAAGTGGGATAAGTATACACGAAAAACTAACATGGAAGAAAAGTAAATGGAAGGGAATTATATGATAAGGGGAAACATACACTAAAGGAATTATATGAAGATCATGAGAGCACATGCCAAGTAGGAGAAAAGAAAAGAAAATAAGAAATTAAGATCATAACCCACAAGCTCAAAGAGAGCTTTTAATATTAAGAGTCTTTAGTATTATTTTGTTTCTAGGTCACATTGTAACAAACTAGCTTATAAAGTATGATTTGTTTGATGAACAAAAACAATAAGCTTTTATGTTTCAAAACTCTGTACTGATAAGCTTGTTATAATCTATTCTAAATTTTCACTATAATGATAAAATGATATATCAACAAGATATAATTCAAACTAATGAGAATTTAGTTTATGATTCATTAGTTAGATAGCCCATCAAACTTACTCTTTAAATGTTCATATATATATATATATATAGATGTTGAAAAATGTTTTTGTAAAAACTTGATCTATTGAACATACTTTAAAAAATATCTTGTTTAAACTTAGTGTTTTAAGCACCAACTAAAAGAGGGAGATTGTTAGAGAAAAAATCCAACACCTTAAGATTTTGATTAAGTGTTAACAAAGTATAAAATATAGTTGTGCTTCATCTATAAGACAATATTTTAGTTCAACAAACAAATCATGTTAAACGCAAGTGTTCTATGTGGTAGATAATAAGACATTGTGTAGTCTTTATATACATTTGATAAGGCTTTTACATGATCAGATGATACACACATAGTTTAAGCTAACCTCATATTGCTCAAATATCTATACGCTTACTTTATGTTGCAGGAAATGTTTGTTACTTTTGTTTGCCAAAGAGATTCATTCAAGTTCAAGTACAAGTCAACATCAAGATTTGTTATAGTTTGAAGTAAAAGCTTTTCTTCAATAATTCTTTGATGCTAGCATTGATAAATTTGGAAAAATTATCTTCTTCGTACGACTCTACACTTTAACAAAGTCAAGCATTTCCCAAGAATAGATAGGTACATCTAATCATTGGGGCATTACTTAAAAGAAGAACATTTAATGTTGTATGGAGTGTGTTTAATGCGTCCTACACTATCAAACGACACAAGAAAAGACATTCAGAAGAGTTGAATCTAATCAATGACCAGAAATTTTTTTACAACGACTACTTTATTTAGAGCTTATATAAATCAATTCAAGAAAAAAAAAATGATAGATACCACAATGTATAGTGTTGAAACACTGCTCAAATTTTCCACGCCTATAGAAAGCTTCATAAAGAACACTATTCGTGTTCAAATAGCAAACTAGAAAAGAGTGCACAAATTTTGTATATGTCTTCAGACGATATTTCTCTCTAGTTAGAAACATTGTGATCCGTTGATCACCACTAATAGAATTTCTATATCTTAGATAAGAGTGGTTGTTTAGCAAAAAATACTTGGTTATTAGTCAGAAGTGACCATTATTCAAAGAATACTCAGTTAAGTCAATAGTGACTTGTGAAAGAATATTTGATTAAGTCAGGTGTGGTTTGTGAAAGAATATTTGGTTAAGCTATGAATGACTTGTGAAAGAATCCTTGATTGACCCAATGAAGAAAACACATAACCAATTGGTTTGTATATTCAAAGAAAACAATTCTCAATCGAGAACAAAATTCTAAAACAATTTGAAAGAAGAAAACTACTTGAACAAAACATCATCTAACACGGTTTCATATTCGTTGTTACCCATTTCCAATCATCTTCCAAATGTAAACTTGCATAAGCAAAAGTTGTATAAAAAAGTAGAAGACAAGAAACTAGAAAAACTTGAATAGATAGAACTAAATTTCTTTAAATTGAAAAAATAGAAAACTAACTAATTACCCTATACTTCTAAGTAAGCGTAAATGTAAGTAAATTGAGTTTGTAAAAAGTGTCTAAGTTCCCTATTTATAAGGTTTTGCAACTATAAATGGATCCTTAAACAAATTTGGGCCTAAGAAAATCTAAAGATATCCTATACTAGATTGTCTTCCAGCGACTAGACAATCTAACACACTTTATTCAAAATATTTGTGTGATTTGTTCCTTTTGACTCAACACTTTCAATCTTCATGACCTAATTATCTTCATTAAAGCTCTATAAATTAGAAATATAGTTCAATAAAGATCATCTCAAAAGGTTATCATCATTGAATCAATTGATTAGACGGCCTATACAATTTTTGTCGTTGAAAACAATTTTTATTACAATTCTTTTTTTTAAACAGAAAATGCAAATCTATCCTAAAAATAAAAAATGACAAAGTTAAAAATGTTTAAGGAATTGAATAAGCTTATAAAACCAAGAACAATAAATTGTTATTGTTATCAATATGCTAGATGTAGTTTGTTTATAAGGTCTTCATCAATGGAGTTGGTCCCTCTTAATCCAAGAGTATAAAAAACTTGCCATTGAGGATTTGTGCATCGTTAGTCAAGCAAAGAAGTTCCATGCATAAGATACCACTTTCATTTACTCAGACATTATGTTGCCACATTCTTATCCCAATTACCACAAGGAGTATATCCAAGAAGCATTTCCCCATGTGAACCTCTTTGGATGTGATGACCAAAGTAAAGGCAAAAAAGATAGCAACACAATAGGAAAAAAGAGAAATAATGTTGAAGCCATGGTAAGGTAGAAATTGAAGCAAGATCGAAAACAAACCTGTGACTATGGTAGTTAGAATCGTATGAATTGTAAGATTCAAATTGCGATTTGAATTAAAACATTACTTTGTGAATTCATATCGGAAGATGAATCGTTTTAGGGTTTGAATCATGACATGAATTGAGTGAGTCGTGGAATTTTTCCATTCTGTTTCGTTATTTTCGATTCAATCAAATTTTGAAAAAATTCCAAAAAGGATATAAAAGATCATGATTCCTTTAATTTTTCTTGAAAAATCTCAGGGAAGAAACCGAATAGTTATATAAAGATAAATGTATCCAAAAAAATCACAGATTCAAAGAGATACTTAATCAAAACGTTTAATTTATTTCGAATAATCCCAAAAAACTTAATAAAAAAACGAATAGTCACATATAGATAATCAATTTGCCTATAAATCAAGTCAAGAACAACAACGGAGAAGAAAAGAGAAGAGAGAGAATAAATCGATAGAAAATATAAATTTACCGGCGGTGGAGCAAGTGAGAAGAAGAACAGTGAAAAAAAAAAGTGAGGAACCCGGAAAAAAGTTCAAGTCACCGAAAAAGAAGGATCACGAGAAGAAAATCTTCAAGACAAGAAAAGTTTATTTGGAAAAATCTTCAACCACTTTTAAAAAAAAATTATTTTATTTTATTTATTTAAAAACTGTATTTTAAATAAAAATTGTTTATGTTATTTTTACTCTTTTATAAATACTTATTAAGTTTTTGTTTTTTTTATTTTTATATAAATTTATTTCAGTACTTTTAAAACAAAACTGTATTTTAAAACAAAAACTATTTATGTTACTTTTACTTTTTTATAAATAATTATTTAAGTTTCTGATTATTTTATTTTATTATATTTTATTTTAAAAACTGTATTTTAAAATAAAAATTGTTCATGTTATTTTTACTTTTTTTATAAATAATCATATAAGTTTCTGTTTATTTTTTATTTTATTATATTTTTTTTATAAAAAAACTGTATTTTAAAATAAAAACTGTTTATGTTATTTTACTTTTTATAAATAATTATTTAGGTTTCTGTTTCTTTTATTTTTTATAAAATTATTTCAGTACTTATTTGATTTTATTATATAAGATATTTTTTTAAAACTATATTCTAAAATAAATTCTTATATTTGTTTATTTATGTTACTTGTTTGACTTTGTTGGTAGAGAGAGACAATGAGTCAAAACAAAGTGAAAGAAAGAAACAAATCTTACATGGAATCATTGTGAGAGTGTTCTCCCTCATAAACTTCTAGTCAAGTGTAAATATTGTTCACAAACTTTTTGGGGGTGGTGTTGCAAGAATGAAACATGATATGGCTGGTGCAAAGGAAAATGTCATTGCGTGTACATCAGTTCCAAATGATGTTAAAGACATGTTTATGAAGTCATTAGAGGATAAAGAAAAAGTCAAAGAAGCAAACTGTCAAGATTGTTTTGAAGAAATGGATATCCAAGATCAGAAGAGGACATTGGAGTCATTTTCCAGGAAAGGAAAACAAAAAACCATGAATGAAATGTTTAAAGATAGAGAATTGGTGATTACAGACATTTGTAAATGCATATATGGTAATGCCTTTACCATTTAATTTGGAAAGAAGTTCCTTCTTTGTTAAAATTTATTGTTGAATATGGAAAGGGTCTAAAGTCTCCTACCTATCATGAAGTTAAGGTGTCTTATTTGAGGATGTCAGTTGACAATATCCAAGCTAGTTTGGAGAAATATAAGGTTGAATGGGAGAAATGTGGGTGTACACGTTGATGTGTAATGGTTGGACAGATGGAAAAGGAAGGTCTCTTACGATTTTTTTGGTAAATAGTCCAAGTGGAACAGTTTTCTAAAAATCTATTGATACTAGTAATGTGATCAAGGATAACAAACAAATGTTTGAGCTATTAGATTCTGTGGTAGAAGAAATTGAGGAGGATAATGTTGTGCAAGTTGTGACTGATGGTGCTTCTAATTTTGTGGTAGCAGGAAAAATGTTATAGGAAAAGAGAACAAAATTATTTTGGTCTCCTTGTGCAGCTCAGTGCCTTAATTTAATTCTTAAAGACATTGGTCAGGTCCCAGTATTTTATAATACCATTGCAAATGCAAAAAACATCACAAATTTCATTTATAGGCACACATGGGTCCTAAACTTATATAGAAAGTATTCCAAAAGAAAATAATTAGCTCGACCAGCAGTCACGAGATTTGCAACTGCTTTTCTTACCCTACAATCCATAGCACAACAAAAAAATGTTATTCGAGGTATGTTTGTTTCACAAGAATGGACAGCAAGTAATCATGCTAGTAAAATGAAGGTAAACAAGTGGTGAAAATTTGTTTAAGTGATGATCCATCCAATATTGTTTGAAGTGTGTAGCTCCACTTGTGAAAGTATTAAGGCTTGTAAATGGAGACTCAAAACCTGTTATGCCATATGTTCCTACCGGTTGACTCGAACGGCAGCCTTTGGCCCTTCTATCTTCGCCTGAGAATCGTACTTCCTTGATTAAGAAATCTCTCCGGCCGTTTGCACTCCGACGCTCAAGTCAGTATAAGGGCAAAGAAACACCAAGTGTATAAAGTAGTTTCAGTCTTACAAACTGTGTACCTTGCTAGGGTTCTTGGCACCCTTTATATAGGTTGAAACTAGGGTTTACCTTTGTGTTGTTACCCTTATCTAGGGTTCCTTGGGGAACGTCCTTGCGCCACTATTTACATGATCTTAGCGTATCTGGCACATATAGAACTTCCCTTAACTGGAGTGCAATGAATAACAGAGTGGCCGGCTGGGTACCAACTTGTGCACCTAATCTCTGGCACCATCTATTTTTGCGGGTGCCCTAAGTATTCACGTGCCATGCATGCAACTTTCCTTGGAAACCCTAACCCTAATGGGCCTCCGCGACTCCAAGGATCATTCTCACGTGCCACGCCTGTATGCGCTATACACACCACGTGCATGGATCCCTCGTGACTTAGGCTTCCCTCATACCTGATGTCTTAACTGTTAACTTAGTATAATTCTAGGGTCCACCTTACGTGGCCCACTATAACGTTCAGACCGCCGATGTCCGATCTCTCCCTCTGTTGACAAGGTCTGATGTCGATCTCCAATATCGGGATCTACGGTACCGATGTCTGAAGACTGACCAGTCTCCTTATAGGTGCGTCTGGGGGCACCGGTGTACGATGTCTGAGGTCAATCTCTGGAACTGATGACCGAGGACTGGTCGGGACACCATATATATACATGAAGTTATGGATAAAGCTAAAGAACAAATAGCCTCAAAATTCAAGAATGAAGACTCTTCATACAAAAAGGTGTGGAAAATAATTGATACTCGTTGGAGTTTGCATTTACATAGGCCTTTTCATGCTATTGCTTAGTGCCTTAATCCTAAGCAAGTAACTACTATTATTAATTTATTATCACCTTAATCATTATTGCAAATTAATAATGATTTTTATTTCAATAACTTTTGTTTCATTATGACAAAAATTTCAATGCGGATAGTGAAGTTTCATATGGTTTCTACGAGACCATTGAAAATATGATCCTAAATAGAATGATTAGATTTCAACTTGATCAACAACTTGACAAATTCAAAAAAGCATAAGGATTTTTTGGAAGAAGCATGACAATAGATACCAGGGCTCCTGGTAAAGCATTTAATTAATCCTAAATAATTTCATAAAAAGAATAACAATTTGGATCACAATTTATTAATGTTAGCTTTTTGTTCGAAATTGTAGCTCTTTGGTGGGAAAATTGTGGTAGATAGGGCAAAAAGCTACAAATCTAGTAATAAGAGTTTTAAGTCTAACTTGTAGTGCTACTGAGTGCAAAAGAAATTGGAGCATATTTGATCAAGTGCATGCTAAAAGAAGGAATCGCTTAGAACAACAAAGATTAAATGCTCTAGTCTTTGTTTAAGAATAACCTTCAACTTGAGATGAGACAAAAGGTTAGAGAGGAAAAAGGGGATATTTATGATCCTATATGTTTATCTGACATATAATCAGATGATGAGTGGATTACTGAAAAGGAAGATCCTTGCCTACCTAATGATGTTTCATGGATGGATATACAATCATATTTTTTCTCTTGAAGAGAGCGTTTCAAGTAATAAAAGGAAGAGAGGTCCAAGAAATTTAACTACTAAGGTTAATAGAAAGGGAAAATCTACCATAACTGCAAATGATAACGAGATTGAAGATATGGTTGAATATGTGGGGAAGAGCATGAAATTAGCTCCAAGAGAATGTTATATTAGAGGAAGAAGATTACCTAAGTGACCTTGATCTCGAAGATAATGAATGAAAACATAAGATTAGGATGTAGAATTTAAATATAGAAAGTATTATACATTATATTATGTTTTGTGATTGTGTGGATTGAACATTTTTACTTCATATTTTGATTTTATAGATTGAACATGTATCTTACAATTCATAATAAAATTCGATTCTCGATTAAAAAAATTGAAAAATAATTAATGACTCAGACCATGTTATTTGTGACCACCGTTATTATTTATGCTAAAGTATTTCATTTTATTGTATAAGACATTCTTTTCATTACAATACTCAAATGTAGTCATATTATTACTCATGAATGCAATCTTATACATATAGTATCTTGTACATAAAGTATGTGTCATACATATCTTCTTAGTATCTTACTATATTGCTTGTCTTTTTAGCTCTGGTATTATTTGCTCTGACTAACCTTGCCTTGATTCCTTCCATGCTTTAATACGTTTTACTTTCAAAACTTACCATACTTTTTATCGTAAAATAGATAGATTGTTAAGACTAGACAATCTAGGCTTAATCGGTCTAGACATATTTGATGACTTGTGCACATTATGTTTTTATGATAATAAATAAAACTAAGTTATGAAGTAATTAATAATTAAAACTATACTTTATCTAATGTTTGGTAATAACTTAAAAGCAAAACAATATTAATCTGACCTTCAATGTAATGAACATTACAAATAAGTTCTTGGCGCAATTGATAATCATAATCAGATTTTCATATAAATAAACTAGTTTCTAACGTGTTGTTCATCTCGAAGGAAACTATATAATATGTAATAAACTATATGAACTTTTATATAGTTTAAGTCCAAAATGAATCGAATAAAATAAATCATATTTTATATATCATTAAAAAATGAAATATATTATTTGTTATCAAGAAGATACATTTTTACTATATATTTCCTTTTTTTTTATCATGAATATAACATTCTATCAAATCTAAATAAAATAATAATACTTGTCAAAATATCATTATATTATGATTTAACTTTTGTTAGAGACCTTCCATCGACTAGAAATAAGACTAATTTACAATATATAAGAAGGGGTAATCCTCATCTTACAAGTCAGTTTTGTGAGGATGAGAGACTTTAACTCACTTCTTAATAAGGAATCAACGTTATCTTAGTGAGGTTTGTTGGACCTATTGTTCCAACAACTATCTTGCAGTTGTCAAACCACCCAAATATTTAGATTCCCATTCGAGATGTATATGCCTCGGTGTGAGGGGTGTGTTAGAAATCCTACATCGACTATAGAGTCAATTCATAGTACATAAGTGAGGGAAATCCTCATTGATGGAAAACACTCTTCTTATAGTAGTGATCTTTGTAATTTATTCTTTGGATGGATGATGAAGGAGATTTGAGGAGCGGAAGTATTAAAGAAACTCAAGAGAAGTTTTCATGCATTGAAGTGGAGTTAGGACTTTGTGAGTGTGAGAGGTGAGACCAACTCACTAAGAAAGAGTCTAGGCTAAGTCCTTGTAGGAGACTAATCTAGGGAAAACTTAGGAACAAGTAGAATGATAAAAAATGGACAACATTTCATTACTAATTCCAAGTTAAAAAAAATACAAGAGATGCGCACTTCTATTTATAGGAGACTAAGATGTCTAAAATAAGAATTTTAAACCTAAAACCTTTCCATTTGAAAGGTGACAAGTGGTGTCACATGATCCATGGTCATGATCCTCTCAAATGAGAGGTTGACAAATGTCACATCTTAATTGATGGGGATCCTTTCCATTGAGGAAGAGCCATGTGGACATTCATTCTTCTCATTCAACACCCGTGCTTCCCATGCCAAGTGTCACTTTACAGTACACACACATTCTATTACTATACGCATACATTGTTCTATTAGCCAAAATACAATACCCAAAATTAAATCAAGGCCCAATACATGGCCCAAATAATAACCTAAACTACTTTATACAATTATTTAAACTAAATCCTAGCCCTAAAAGATATTGAGTTGGGCTTGCTGAAGTCAGTTGAGTTCTAGTTTTCTTGTAGTCCTCTTACCAAGGCTCTAGCATTCCTTCATGATATGGAGGTCTTCTTTGATATTCTATATACATTTCGTCCTCCTATAGTTGTCCTCTTTATTGGGCCTACAAAAGATAGACAAAAGCCCAATTAGTCTCATTTATGCTAATAAGTCTCTAAAAAAAGCTCTAGGTATTTATCCTTCTTATTCTGTGGATGTTGCGACTAGACGATTTCCATCACTCGCCTTACCAAGCTAGTTTTGTAGGGTTGAGTTAGACTTAAGTTCACTTCTTAATATGGTATCAGAGCCTATCCTAGCTAGGTTTGTTGGACCTATTGTGTCACTTGCTATCAGAATGCTATCAAACTACCTACAAATATGTAGTTCTATGGAAAAGATGTATATACCATCGGTGTGAAGGACTATGTTGGAGATCCCACATCGATTAAAGATAAGGTCAATTTATAGTATTTAAGTGGGTGAAAACCTCATTCTACAAGATGAAGTTATGAGGATGAGTTATGCTTAAACTCACTTCCTAATAACTTTAAATAGTATTAAAGACAAAGTTTACTTTACTGCGGTCTTATCCTCGTGCACTTAAAAAAAATGGATGTTGAACGAATTACTACATCTACTTTTGCCATATTCAAATAAGTTCACCTATCATATAATTTAGCCGATGTGAAGTTAAAATTTTAATCAAGAAAATCTTATTATATATATCCTCTTTGTAAGAGTTATATATGTAGCTTTTATTCATCATTATTCTTTTTAGGCAAAAGTGACAAATTAGAATACTTAGAGTGCTTAGAATACTATTGTAACTAAAAGTGATATTGAGAATATTTGTTGTGTAATCAATTTGGTTATAATGAAACTCTTAATGTTAAATTAAAAGAAAAACTAAACATACTAGTTGAGTTGTAATATATACTTTAACTTCTTACACTTGTTTGTAATATATACTTTAACTTCTTACACTTGTTCTTGTATGCATAGATGGTTACTCATCAAACCATATGCTTGTATTGTGAAAAAGTTCCAAAAATTTATTAACTTCTCTCCTTCTATAGTCAGCCTACAACTTCCTTAGTGAGAACCATTTATGAGTTAGACATCACTTAGATTTAGTGTCTTTCTCTCTTAGTACATTATGCAACAACAATAGAGAATAACCTCAGTATGTCGAACTTTAATGACTTTGTCCATAATAGATTCAGCTACGAGCTCAAAGGCAATTTCTTGATTCTACATACAATGCATCACTATCACCATTGGTTATGCCATTTACATTATTCAAGAGTACCATGTTTTGAATGGCTACCCTTGTAACGGCAATCCTTACCCAAATTGAAAGTTGACACCTTTATAATAGATCATAAATTATTGGACTCAAAGTGGTTTTGCAAGTAAGATTTCCATGAAAGTTGGACATATATCCTACATGAGAAAAATAGAAAAAGGGAAAAATAGTTCCTCACAAGACTTTATTATATTCATGTAGAAGTGTACAAATAAGAGGTGGATTCAACTAATCTCAAGGTGTTGTTTGGTGACATGCAATGATGTGGACAATTAAAGTGTGCAAATAGTAAGATGATAGTATTTGGTAAATGAATCATCACATTGATGGATCATAGAAAACACACACCATCAAGCACATCCTCATAGGGTAGGTGGTTGTTTCCTTTTCCACATTATTGTTTATTCATTCATATGTTTGCATCCAATTTAATTATTACTAGCAAGTCACTTTTTATGGGTTCCAACACCCCTTTTCAACCATAGAGTTATGATCCTTATCTAGTCCTTTCCACTCCCACCCAAAACTAGCAAAAGTGTGACCCCTTCATAAGATAGAACTTATTTCAGCCATAAGATAGAGAAAGAAGATCAAAGTTTTTTCTAGCACAATATAATAATGAAGGTGGTTTGGGAAAATAATATTCAAAGTGTATTTGTGGTCACCTTAGTCATAGAAACCAAGGGGGAACATGTGCAATGATTTTAGGAAGAGACGGGGATAGTGTTTTGAAGTGTGAGGATTTTCTATTGGAACTATATGCCTTGTGACCATGAGGTTGATAACACTAGTATGGTTATTGTTGTGATTGTTGATAGGAAATGGGATCTTAAAATGTATTTGAATAAACAAATTAATTTAATAACTATTTATGATGTGTGAATCAACAATTTAATTAATTGAGTTTTTAATTTAATGAATTATTATCATAAAATTATTTTCTCTCTTCTTCCTCCCTTACCACTCAAGATGAATACACACTCCAAAAGATATAAAACCATCCTTTTTCATAATTTTCAAGGTTTTTATATTTTGTCAAATAAAATTCTCTATATTTTTATTTTTAAATAAAAAAATATTATTTCATTGCATTATTTCTTTTTTTCATAATAAATATTGTTCTTCTTGTTTTCAATTTAATAAAAAAAATCAGTAATGGAATTTGAATATCTACGCTTTAAAAGCGTTAAAAATAATATCTAAATATAAATAAGGACTTTGTATCATTAGAATTGCGCTACATTGAATTTCTTTAAGAAGTAAATATCTTTTTTCTTGTTACAATCTTATAATATTTTTTGTATCATTTGTTTAATTTATATCGTTTTTATTTTTGTGAAGAGGTCAATAATTATAAATTTTTAATTGTTGGGTTTAATATATTAATTTTAAAATTATAATTTTAAATTTTCCTTTCTCCTAAAAAAACTATATAGCTTCGTCTTATCAGCAATTGTTCATAAAGTGTATCATAATTTCATATTAAAGTTATATATATATATATATATATATATATATATATTATATATATATATTATATATATATATATATTATATATATATATATATATATTATATATATATATATTATCAATATAAATAAATTTTAGTTTAATTCTTTTATAATATTTTTGTTCTTTATCAATATAGTAAATTTATTTTTTCTTGTTATGAAAGTAAACCCTTTAACTCTATTTTTATAGATATATTGCGTTATATATGTCATTGAGTTAAAGTTATATAAAAAAAAGTGATATTTTTTTAACTACATACAACATTTTGATTTAGGTAAGATGATACACGAGAGTGTAATAATTTCAATCAATTTATAAGTAATATAAAATAATATAAGATATCGTCTATACAATTATATAGTTTTTTTTTCCTAATTTGTGGGTCTCTTCTCACCTTGGATTATAGGACATCTCTTCTAACTAGGTCCAAAATCAATCCTGAAGTCAATAAACTAACACCCACAAATAATTGATATTTTTAAAGTTCTTATTTTCAATTGTAAAGTAACTTTTAAATAAAGAAAAAACGGAACTACACATTACATTGTAGGGGATCTTCTAATGTTTCTAATCTGATAAATTTAGTAATCTACATATTGTTGAACTAAGAGAGCGTTTCTTAGAAATTGTTAAAATATATGTAGCTATTTGTCAACATTTATTGAATTGTTTACACATGTTATTGAGAATAAAGATTTTCATGTTTAGATTTTAATAGAATAAGGCTTTTAATTATTTTCTAAGACAATTTAGTTGATTTAATAGTTATAATCGTATATATAGGTGACAAACATTATATTTTTACTAATAATAAAATTTTATTATTGCTTAGAGAATCAAATGTTTAATTTTTTTAGAAGAAATTTTTTTTTAGGTTTATGTTAAACATAAAATGTAAATTTTAAAGTGCATAAAAAAATTGAAATAAGTATTTATGGTTACAACATGTACATATAAAAACTAAATAAATAAACTTTAAAAAAATATATAATATTAATAAAAATGACGTAAAATAAGTCGTGGTAACCAAATATAATAATTAAAATATATATGAAAAATTGAAATTTAGGTCTATTTATCAAAATATATAAAAAAAATATAACTTTAGAATAATTATTAATAAATTTTACTAAAGTGGTGAGACTAGACTTCAAAGAAATATAATAATAATGACCATAATAATACTAAAGAAAACAAGATCTTCACGACCTCCATCTTATCTTAAAGTAAAAAAATAAAGGTAAGTTTTCTCGCATTTGTCAGTCATACAAGACATTAACTAAGTAGGGATGGTAAAATGGGTCAGTCTGCAATCATATAGGAGACTTGGTCATCAAAATGAGAATGAATAGGGAAGTTTCTGGTTGAAACATGGAGCCCAAACTTGAGTGAAACTTTGAAGACAAGCTTCTAAACTAGGGATGACAAGCCCGTGGCCCGCGAAGAAAAACACGGGGTGAGCTGCATATTCCAATTTGTAGGTCTGCTTAGGACCGCTTAGGCCCACCCTGCATAACCCGCAGCCCGTGCGGGCCAAGTACGGGACGGTGCGGGCTGACTCGCATAACTTAAAAATCTAGAAATTTTGTTCTACACTCCCATATTTTCTTCATGCAACCTCATATTTCACATTCTGGATTTTTTATTCACATCTTATTACGCATGTTTCGTGAGAATAATATTGTGAGATCATTTACCTAATGCATCTAAATAAAAAAATAATTAAATTTATTCAAAAAAATTATTTTTTATTAATTTTTAAAAAACAACATTTCTTATGCGGGTGGGTCCACAGACCTGCATGCCAACCCTTATGTGGGGCAGACTAGTAAAATCAGCCCATATATTCGATGTAGAACGGACCAACCCGACCTGCATTTTACGGTCCAAATGCGGAGCGAACCAGCTCGCATTTTCATCCTTATTCTAAACCTAGCTTGAAGTCCAAACTTAAAGAAACTTGGAAGAAAATCTCATACACTTCCCTTGTAGAACCATCCTAGGGTTTCTCTTGGGTCATTACAAGCTCAATTGAAACCCTAGTTAGATTAAGAAAACCCTAATCTAAATTTAATTAGAACACAAGGCCCAAAATAAAATCATATGCTACTTGGCTCAAAATACAAGGTCCAAGATAAATTCATAAAGTATTTTGAACATTTTTAACAAATAGAGTTCTTGTAATCTTGTTGTTCCAAAATCTCTAGATTGACATCTTTTATGGCCCAAAATCTTCTTGTAATTTATTTTTAACAAATATTACCAGATAATATTTTCAAAAAGATGCTAGAAATTGGAAGAATATCTTACAAACTCCATGAAATAAGTTAGATGGTGATTAACTACTTGTGACCTAATTCAAAAGATATGAAAAATCTATGAATACAAGGAACCTTGTACTAATTAAACCCCTTGAGATATGCAAGTACAAAGTCACATGATAAGAAACTAAGAAAGAAATTTTTTTACTTCCTTTAACTTTGATTAACCACCAAAGCGTAACACATGAGATAAGTTAAAAGACAACATTCAAAGGTAAGAAATGGAGATGCACGATTGTCATTATACTAGCTGTGCACGAGTATTTTATAAAAAAAAAAATAAAAGAATTATAATAATTCCTGCAATTATATATGAATATGAATGAAAAATATGTAATTGATGATCTTTGAATATTTTTACTAGTATACATTCTTTCAAGAAAATAAATAAATTAATTACAAAATAAATATTAATATATAAGAAATAAACATTAGTATATAAGAATAAATAAATACTCTAAACATATTAAAATCAATATAAACAATGCATAAAGATAAATAATACACATAGAAATGAAGAAATTTCTTTTAGAATTATTGACATATTTGTTGAACATAGACTTTGATGTCTCCAAATCCAAGTGGATTGCTTGAAGACTCGGTTGTTGTTTGTGTGTTTGTGTTTTGTGTAGTTTCAATTTGTTAATCCACTCTTAGTTATGATCCAAGGTTGCTTGATTCAAGTTCTTTTGAAAAGGATGTTTTCTAAAGAAAGTGGAAAATCAACTTGTTGAATTGTCGTTTCAACCGGTTGTTTTACACTTAGTGTTTTAGAAAAGAATTTGAAAAGGCTTAAAATTGGTTGATCTTACTGTCAAGCCAATTCAACCGATTGTTTCGTGTTTTCCAATCGGTTGATTTTTGAAAATTCTTAACATAATTATGTTAAAGTGGTTTAATCTATTTTAATTATTTTAAAACTGATTTGGCTCTTGCATTAAATGTTTTTAACAACTAATTGGAGTTTACATAATTTGTTTTACACTCTTGGTTATTAGTGATTCATATTATCTCTTTCAAATCAGTTTTCCAAGATTGCTTCAAGCTTTGGATTCTTTCTACGAATGGAATAGGATTGCTTTGTACATTTCATTTTCAATCTGTGATTGAACCAGGTGTTATCATTCCATTTCTCTCTTGACTATTGTATTTCTGTAAGAACTGTTGTTGTGCAGATCCAGAGGCTATTCTGTGATCTGTGGTGCTGTTTTCCAAAGGTGGTGTGTATTCTTGAAGGGTTCAAGATCACCACTTTAGTGTGTGTTGTGTAATCAAGGTGTTTGATTGCTTAGTGGAATTCTCAGAGGTTTTTGAGGACTAAATGTAACTCTTGGTAAAGAATGAACCGGTATAAAACTTTTTGTGTTGATCTTTCACCCCTTATCTCATTTAAATATGTTCTGCTTTGGTTTTTAATAACTGCTGATAAAAACAATCGATTGTTTCGCAAAAACAACCGATTGATTTTCTGGAATCATATTAAAACATATTTGTTTTTTGGATGAACTGATTTCTCCTTCATTGATTTCTCATTGGCTTTCAATCTACCTTTAAAACTTTCGAAAATCTTTCATAAACAATTCAACCCCCTCTTGTTTAAGGCCTACAATTCAAACAATATTGACTAGAAAAAGCACCTTAATTTGAAGAAAAAGGCTTAAGTTTCTAAGAGATTTGTTATCAGCCTTGTAGAAGACAAAAATTTCATTAGCATACAAAATATGAGAAGGAGTAATATAACCTTTAGGACTAGTCATGTTTAAGATCTTCTTCTCTGCCACCAGCTTTATGAAGTCTCTACTGAAAACTTCCTCAACTAAACAGAAAAGTAGAGGAGATAGGGCATCTCCTTGTCTCACCCCTCTACTGCAAGGCAAAAAGCCCACATAACTATCATTGATTCTAATAAAAAGCATAACTGACATAAGAATCTTACAACTCCAGCTGACGAAGGAATGATGGAAACCAAACTTCTTTAGGACCAACAATAAAAAGGTCTAGCTCAAGGTGTCAAACTCTTTATGAATACCAACTTTATAAGCCAAATTACCACCTCTGACCTTTTTAGAAAGCATGTTAATGGTTTTAGAAGCAATATCAATACATTAATAAATTTTCCTACCCTGCACAAAACTATACTAATTAGGAGATATAATTCTAGAAACAACCAAACCAAGTCTATCCACCAGAATCTTGGAAATATTCATCCCGGGAAGAATCCAGTCTTGCTTAAAAAACTATTGGACAACATTACACACATCTTTGCAAATAATCTCCCAACAAGAGTGGTAACAAACACCCCCAAAACAATCTAGACCAGGAGCACGGTTTCCATTAAGATTAAAAACAACAACTTTGATCTCAATATCATTAGGGCACTTAGTCAACATTAAATTTTCCTCAAAAGAAACCATGGCAGGAATGTAAGCACCAATAAATTCTTCAATTAAGCCAGTATTGAGAGAATTTGGATTAGAATCAAAATAAAGAGATTTGTAGAAACCTAGGATATGTTCCTAAATGAGCTTAGGGTCCTCAATGACAAAATTATCTCTTCTGAGTCTGTGGATGCCACTAGAGTTATTTTTTCACTCTGACCACATAATGAAAAAAGGTAGTGTTCTTATTCCCATCTTTGAACCACGCCATCATAGCCTTCTCTTTCTAGAACAAATGTTGACAATGAATAGTTTGATCTAAATCCTCATTAACAATTTTTTCTTGAGGGATAATGACCTCTTTCTCCATATGACTAGCATTATCCATCTTCTGGTGGATATCTGATAAGTTCCATAGTTCACTAATATTTCATGTAAAAGGATAGACACTTATGGATTTTAATTGATAATAGAGTTATAATTCCACCTCTAACTTAGAAATTTGAACCTTTTACATATTTTTGGATTACGAGAGAATAAATACGATTTTTCTCAAGTTTGTGCCAATTTCATAAATCTAGGGGAAGATGGAGATAAAAGGGCTAAAGAGGAATGGACAAGTTAAAGACAAGATGAGAAGACAAAGTTTGAGCATTGAAAACTCGCCCAAACTCACCCAAGCAAGACCACTCCAGAGACAAACTTGTTCTCAGGAGCAAACTCGCACAAGACTCACTTAAGTGAGTTCACTCCAGTGAAGTTGGGCTTTTCCTCGTGAAATCCGCTTAAGCAAACAATATCTCGCTTGAGCGAGATGCCACTTAACCTACATCAAATTAGGTTAAATAGAAGACGTAAGGTAGAACCCTAGGGACCAAAGGGAGGCTCTTCAGAGATAGAAAACCCTAGAGGAAGCAACCTCAAGGAGAAACACCTTGAATCTTCTTTTCTTGATTTCCATGCTTGTAATGGCCAATATGAGTGGCTAAGTCTTCCCTTTGGGATTGGGAGTAATCTACTCAAACTCTTATGTATTGAGGTGATGTTTATTTATAATATTTTGTTCTTGATTGAGATTAGTATTATCATTTTAAAGTTTGAATCCTTATTCATGATTTTGATCCTTAGATTTGACTATAATGTACTCCTAAGCATCAGACCTACATGATAATGCTTAACATATTTGAATTATAGGAATAAATTTGAAACGTTAATTGCTTTATAACATTTGTTTGTAATGATAAGAAAGTTTTTATAAATATACGGCGAATTGATATTTAGGAGACAATCTTAATAATTTTCTATGCTAGGAATCAATATGAATGATTTTTATATATGCATCAATATCAAACATGATGGAATGTTATATGTTTTTATTCATTGAAAAAACAGACGAGTGAGAAGGATTAACCCCAATCCTAATTTTCTCAATTCAATCATATAAATCATTTACCTTTTGTTATTTAAATTTCTTACTTAAATTCATGATACCAACAACCTTTTAAACAAACTTTGGCACATCTTTTAATATTCAGTGAATATTATGCTTGAGATTTTAGAATCGTTCCTTGTGGGTTCAATATCTGTCCTTAGGCACAATTTATTACTTATGACCTAGTACATTTTTTGAATTAAAGAGTCATCAATATCAAAGAGGATTTTCTACTTTAGAATCACCCTAGTGTGGACATTACCAAAAATGGTCTTGTTCTAGCTCTTGACCTCGACTTTCAACCTCTTGAGCTTATACTACAAAATAAACATAGGACAACCAACAACAGGGTTCTTCTAGGAATTTTGAATGAGCTACAGACAAGAAGGATTTTGTAACTACATTGTAAAAAAAACTAAAAGAACTGGACTTATAAAGATAGTCAAGAGAGAATAGGTTAGCAAAAATAGGGGAATGGTCAGAGCAAATTTTAACAAGATCAATTTGATATTTACAGGAGGACCACTCATCCATGCAATCAACATTACATAAAGCTCTTTCAATTTTGTGTAAACCTAATGGAGGACCATCTCAGCCACCTAAATCATCCAGCTCAGAAGAGAAGTGTTAAATAGAAGATTGTTTTTTAAAAGATTCTCTTTCTCAAGCCTTGTAAATTTGTATAGAGTAATTAGAATTTTCTATTTATGTCTTTAAAACTCTGTATTAGACTTTTTGGACCTTGTATTTGGGTTCATTTTTATATTAGAGTTGAAGAGCTTGAAGGGAGGTCTACTTGGCATCCACATAGGCGCCACATGGACACCTACATGGAGCCCTTCCCTTTTTTTTTTTCCAAAGTGACTCTTCCTTTTCCTTCATGATAACTTAGGCGCCTCATGCTCTCCTTTCTCTCCTCCTTATGCCACTGGTCACATCTTGAATGGAAAGCTTTGAGATACATGGACTGCAACATGGCAACCCAGGAATGGAGAGTTTTTAGGTTCCACATGTCACTACATGAATGGAGAGTTTTTGAGTTTCATTAGTCATTTTTCGCTCTATAAATAGAGAGCTCTTCTATTGTCAACGTAAGACTTGATTTGATTAATGAATTTCTGCCATATTGGTTTTCAGAATTTCTCTCAAGTCTCACTTTTCTTTTGCTTTCACTTTCTGAGTGTATAAGCCTTAGAAAAATCTAGAAGGTTGACCTAACCTCCTTCCTAGCCCCATTCTCCAAACCCAAACTCATTCATGTTCTTACCCATTTTTCATTGAATTCTTCCGTTTCCATGTCTTCTCCAATCATTCAAACCATTCTAAACCGAAGAACTTAAGAAAAGAGAGGGAGAACTCCATCAAAATCTCTCCTCCCATTCAAACCAATTAAGGAATTCATTACAAGAAACCTGATTCGAAGCAATCCCTCCTTTGGAATCATCAGCTGAAAGAACAATATTAAAGTCCCCTAATATGTGTTGAACCAAGTGGTGTTCAAGCTTTGAAGAATCCAAACCCTTTGAAGGATGTTGAAGCCTTGGTTGTGCTTCTTGTTGCTGTGCTGGTTTAGTATAGTTCTGGGGTAGTTTGAGTGTTGTAATCCACCCCTTGATCGAATCTAAAGCATAGGCATTCTCAATCTTTGTGAAAGTAAAATGTTTTCAAACTAAGTT
>Ga0123342_1002333_pt1 | contig 31519 bp, 9 predicted proteins | sample Turbeawhitnodule_FD_89960 | JGI IMG/M metagenome (GOLD analysis project Ga0123342, IMG submission 89960) | Root nodule microbial communities of legume samples collected from Mexico - Turtle bean Mexico white nodule | ecosystem: Host-associated > Plants > Roots > Nodule | place: Mexico: Nepantla... | reverse complement strand
ATATATATAAATATAATAATTTTATAATAAAAATAATATATAATAAAAAAATAAAAAATATAATTATATATATATATATATATATATATATATATATATATATATATATATATATATATATAAATCACACTGTTGATTCAACTTTTGTTTGGGATACATTCTCATTTAATTGGTAGTTTGACCTATGTAAAAGTTAAAATTTTGAGCATCAATGTTAATAAAATTATAAAATAATAATATTTATATTGTAAAAAAATTATATTAAAACAAAAAGAGTGTATAAAGGAGAAGGAGGAGTCTTAAACAATAAGGTCCACAAAACGATAAATAGAAAATGACAAATAGATGCATCTTTTTGGAATAAACATATATATATAAGAGAAAGAGAGATGCTAATTTTTTCTTAACACTAATTAGTAAGGCTTTAATTCTGTTGCACGTCTTTCATTAATTATTAATAGGAGAACTTATGGTTTCCATATACTTGCTTTTTCCTTTACAATTATGATGATGATTTGATATGATAATTTCCTAACTTTGTCAATTTATTGAAAATTTTATATGGACACTTTTTATGAGATTTTGAATATTTTTTAATGAATATTTTAACTAAAAAATTGAATTTCTATGATTTTAATATATGTTATTTTTACAAGATCAAATATTTTTCCTATCTGATTTTTCAACTTGTCTTTTTGTCGTCTAGTCTTTCATCTTTTGTCTTATTGACAAGGGTGAGGTACCTGCAAAGATACTCTAATACTTAAGTCAAACGTGATTATGTTCAGGTTACGAGTTCACCTTTTAAATTTTTTTACCTATTTATAGTTTTGTTATTGACCCTTTCCCAGGGGAAGAGATTGTTCTAGGCCTATTTAGGTCCAATATTCACCTAATTGCGTGCTCTTAGGGAGTAATAAGGTTTTACTCGTAATTAATCACATCACATTTGTAACTTACCAGACCGAGAGGTCGAATAGTCGCAACACTATTTTTTTGCTAAGTGACTATTTGTCCTGTCGAAGGACAAAGTGGTGCTCTGCTTGATCATGTACCAAAATGTTTGGATTGTGTGTCAAGGTATGTTCTCGGCGTCGTGTGGCAAGTGTGTTCTCGATGTCTCAGTGCCTGCATTTGTCCCTAGGCTTAAGCGTATGCGAAAAAATGTGTTAAAGAAAAAAAATTATTTCTAGTGTCATGTCATTCGTCCGACAAAAATCGATATGATCTTGAAAGTGAATATTATTATAGATTAAAGGAATTCAGTAAAACTTGGACAAATTTAAAGAATTTTAATATATTGTATATTTATTTTGTATAACCCTATCAACTATATATTCATTTTGAAGTTATTAGAATGTACAATTTTTTTCATCTACAATATATCTTTTGATAATAGATAAGAAATAGAAAAGGATAAATAATTGAGAAATAAAATAGATTAAAATATATTTAATTTAGGAAAAATAGAAATGAGAGTTTGGAATAACTGTATTTGGAAACAACAATAAATATTGAATCAAAACAAGAAATACATAAATTATGGATGCATCATGCTACTTAGTAGCATTATTATGTTGTGTAAGAAACTCATGATTAACCTTGTTTTATATATATAAAATAAAATTGGATATATAAAGAAAATTGTAACAATATTTGTTAAAAATGTAATAATATTTATTGGTAAATAAGAAAGTGATATATAATTGGAAAAATATGTAAGTTTGTGTGTTTAGCTTTTAGTGAACAACCAATGGAGGTGGGTGATGGAGAAAGCTTTAAAGAAAAGGAGAAGATAAAGAAAAAGTGGATGGAGATGGAAGATTAAAAGGCCATTCTAGCTCCCAATCTTTATTTCTTATGGATCTCTCTATCATAGGCCAATAGTGCCCAATAACATAGGGGCTACTGTCCCTAAAACAAACAAAATATTTATTTTATTTCAATCAGAGTTTTTTTTGTATATTTAAAATTTAAAATCACCCTTTTTAGATGAAAACAAAAGCAAAAGGGATGAAGTAAAAATAACTAATTTTGTAAAAAAAAATAAAAAATCTGGCATATATAAATTGTTAACAAATATTTTTTATATGTTATTACTAAAAAGTGATATATAATTGGAAAAATATGTTAATTTGTGTGAAAATATGTTATGGGTAATCTAATATCCGTCCAATAGTGGGTGATATTCAACAAACTCTCGTTAAGATAGACTTTAAATAATTCTAATATCATGTTAAAAAATGAATTTTAAACTTAATTTAATCTCGTAAACTCAACTTGGAAGATAAAGTTTGTACTCACTTATAAAAAAATAAAATATAAAATTAAACTCTGGAATTATCTAATTGATTCAATCTATATAAATCTTTTTTTATTTGTTAATTAAAAGTTCAATTTTAATCCTTTGAGAAGCATCAGATCACCATTTTTAGTCACCACTGCTCTTCCACAACCCCATGATGTATAAATCTTTTTGAATATTGTATTATGCAGCAGTGTCTGATTCAGATCAGAATTGATTAATCCATCATAAGGTAACAATGGGACAGGAGAACAATCTCTGCAATAATTAGAGCAAATTAAAATCATAACAGTTGACCTACTAATGAGAGTCTGAATTATTAAGTTATCAGTTTCAATAAAAATAAGTTTTTTTTTTCAAGAAAAATCAACCCAAGCTACATTCATGTCTCATGCAGGCTGAAGTTTGAATCTTGATGTTGATACAACAATTTTGTTAGTGCATAATCTGTTAGTGTTCTTTGAACATTAAGACTTATCTTGTTTCTGATAAGTTTTTAGTATGCAGTTCACCAAAAAATTTCACTGAAAAAAGGTTCATACGAGCTATAAGAATCTGTGGTAAAGTATATCTATAAATAAACTCAATCTAGCAACCGTATTTGGTTGAGTCAAGATACATAATGCTAGGAACAAAACAGAGTCATCAGAAGAAGATATAGAATAGATTCTTCTACTGCAGTATGATAGTGCTCTTTCTTTAAAGACCAAAATATACCAGTCAACATTACATGATTCGCAATTTCGTCCTTAGATTTCAAAACGAATAACTGTGCAAGATGGTTCTATATCTTCTCAATCTATACCAATTAGTCTCCCCAAATGACAGCTAATCCATTTGACAAAAGTGCCACACACCATTCACAGACAAAATTCTGACCAAACACGTTACTTTAAGTGGCAAAGTTGATCAAACTTTGGACAAATGTGAGCCATGATGAACATTATCTCACATTCACTGTGGGAGATGATTGTGATTACTTGAAATATCAGTCTAATTGAGATGTAAAGTTGCATAATAATATCTAACATGAAAGTTTTTATAAAAAAAAAATATCTCACATGTTAGGAACTTTGCGACCATCTTGCTTGTTTTATAAGTTTTAACAGACTAAATTGCATATTATTGTTACGTTAAAAGTCTTGAGACTATTGGCATTTTCCTTTTGAACTTTGAGCATTGCAAGCAGCTAACTATAAATTGAATTTCAGAAAAATCCTCTTCTACGTTGGTACTCTCCACAATCCTGTTATGATTTTTAGTGATAACATTTTTGGTTTCGATTTACTGAAATTAAACTTCATCTAAATCTTGCGGAATAAGAATATATTAAAGCTTCATATTCACTCATATTCCCTGTATAAGCAAAGACAGGTTGCCAAACTTGAATATTTAAAGCATTATTCTGATGAAGATGTTTAGTGCATGTGCTTTGCGTAATAGGAATGGATTAAGAGAATGAAATAGATTAAATACCAGTTCAATAAGCAAGGTACCAAAACCAGGATCCATAAAAGGAATAAAATCAGTTCATGACTTCATTGTGTTAGGAAATATCAGTGAAGTGCAATTTATAACAAGTCATTAGACATACATGGTATGCTAGGAAAATTGGAAAATCAGGAGCATTGCCATCAAATAAAAGGGTACAAGTGTAAGGGGAAAAAAACATAGCTGCATGCTAGGTTAGAAGAGTGCAACCTACTGAGTTCATAGATCTAACATGTGCAACTTCCATGTGGTTTTTATGCACTTCAATATTCTAAAATGCAACAAAAATGAAATGATAAATAAGAGTACCACTGAATGCTGGTAGCTTCTCCATTCACGTAATTGCCATAGCACCTGCACGGACATTCTCATCATCATATGAGTAATAGTTGGCAAAAAGCTTCCACCTGCTACGGGAGAGTGCAGTTTAAAACTGGGGGTATCTGTGTTGATTTTAACCAGGTTAACCTCTCACTACTGAGGTTATCACATGATATTTAACCTCCAGGATCATTAAAATGTTAATACATGAAATCTTATGAATTTATCAAATATACATTATAAATAGGTTATGAGGACTCTATTTAAAATTTGAGTAGTTAGTAAGAAACCAGAAAAGGGAAAATTGATCATTTGGTGTTAATCCGTATAAAATACAGTTATACTTCCATACAAGTGAGGAAAAGTACGCCCAAATAAACACTAAATCCATAGCAGATTTCATTTATATTTACAACAGACTCTAGGTTTCTACAAAAAATAAAAATTGCCACTTGCAGTATGAACCAAAACACAAAATGAGCAAAACTGTGGTAATATCAGAACCCAATGGAAATGACAAACAAAATATTGACCGTCAGCAAAAGTGGGGTTGATGATGGAGTGACAGAAGTTCATAGGAAAAAAGTGTATATATCTACCAATTTCAAGTGACTGAACACTAGATCAGCACAAAAGTAAAATACAAAACTCTGTCTATAACCTCAGGTTTCATCCTTCCATGGTTTCCTTCGATCTCTTGGTCTCATTATGTGTTTTATATACAGAAAAAAGAAGAGCAAGGACCCTCCAATATCAGATAGGTAGGATACGTAAGTGTCACAAGAATTGTCAACTCTGTCCGGCAACACTCCAAATGTTGAGAACCTATCATTCCTCCTCAACTGTCAAAGGGCTCTGAGTCTTACAATAAAGATCCTATTTTCATGCTTCATCAATGACATTGTCTCTCAGAGAGAAGTTATCAAGCATATCATTATCTGTGTCAACCTGAAGCTCTTTGAACATGGCCATCACTTGTATCATGGTGGGCCGCCGGTAGGGTCTCTCATCTAGACATTCAAAGGCAATTCTCAAATATTGAAATAGTTCACTTTCACTAGATGTTTGCACAATTAAATCAGGATCAAGTATTTCATTAATTCTTTTCTCTTTGTAAAGCTTCTTAGACCAACCAACAAGATTGCTGTCATCACCAAACTCGGAAGAGTCGATTGGTCTTCTCCCTGATAGAAGCTCAAGCAGTATGACACCATAGCTATAGACATCCCCTTTAGCTGTACATCGAAAACTCTGGTAGTACTCGGGGGGTACATAACCCGGTGTTCCGGCAAGTGTGCTGACAGTTAGATGAGTATCGAGGGCATTAACCAATCTTGCCATGCCAAAATCAGAAACCCTAGCCTCGAAGTTTTCATCAAGAAGGATGTTGCTGGACTTCATGTCTCTGTGTATTATGTGAGGAATGCAACTATGATGAAGAAATGCAAGACCTCTTGCTGACCCTATGGCAATCTTCTTTCTTGCACCCCAATCAAGATTCGAACCTCCCCCTTTTGCCCTTTCATGTAAAACAGCCTCAAGACTTCCCCATTTCATGAACTCGTACACAAGAAGCCTCTCCTCCCCAACCTTACAGTAACCCAGCAGCTGAACCAGGTTCCTATGCTTAATCTTACCAATAGTTTCCATCTCAGCCATGAACTCCCTATCTCCCTGACCCGTCACATGAATGAGCTTCTTGATGGCAACAACACAGCCATCTTTCAGCTTCGCCTTGTACACTTCACCAAATCCCCCAGAACCAATCATACTCTCAGCACTGAAGCCATTAGTAGCCTCAAGAAGATGCGCAATCGTCAGCTTCCGCAGAGGCTTCTCAAAGGTGGCAACATTGATGCTCAGAGGCTCAGGAAAGCTGGAAAGCTTCCAACTACTGCTCCCCGAAGTCGGAAGACTCTCTATATACTTTTCTCTGATCTCCTCCTTCCTCTGCCCCCTCCTCACCCTGTACAAAGCCAACACAATCCCAAGCGCAAACAAGAGGAAGCAGAGCAAACCAATGACAACCCCAGCTGCTGCAGGCTGCTTCTTCTTCCAACCCCCAACACCCACTGAGCGATTCCTCGAAGCACCACACTTCGGCAGCGGCAGGCCGCAAAGGCCAGAATTGTTGTCGTATCTAGAAGCTGGAAAAGTAGTCAACTGACCTCCAGAAGGAATGGACCCAGTGAGATTATTATTAGAGACGTCAAGGTCACTGAGAAAAGAAAGGCTCTCCAATGAACCAGGGATGGACCCATTAAGACTATTATGAGACAGATCAAGCACCCCAATTGCTTTCAAACCACCAAAACTATCTGGAATGTTCCCACTCAACCTATTGTGCCCCAAATTCAACACCTGCAAATAGGCCATGACACCCAAATTCCCAGGAATAGTCCCAGACAACAAGTTGTAGGAAAGGTCAAGGTAGATCATGCTCCCATTGGAAGCAAAAGTATACACAGTCCAACCGGAGTAAATTCGAGTCAAGGGGCACGAATGCACCATGGGAAAACCTTCAAGCCTCTCTGTTCTGATATCCTCAAACTCAACCAGCCCACCAGCACCCCTGCAACTAGTCCCACCCTCGTTCCTCACAAACGCAAACTGCTTCCCCGAAACCCTGCCCGGGATAACCAACCCCGCTTGATCAGCAAGCTCAAACGGGATACTCCCAGTTAGGTTATTGCTATTCAAATCTAACCATATCAGCCTCCTACACTCGCCTATCTCCGGTGGAATCCTCCCACTCAGCGAGTTGTTCCCCAGCTGGAGAATCGCCAATGCATTCAAATTCCCAATCCCAGAAGGTATCGCCCCGGTTAACCGGTTGCTCGCCAGCGACACCCATATCATGTTGGTGCAATTAGCAATTGACTTCGGAATTGACCCAGAAATTAAGTTATTGTTGAGAATCAAAGTCTCTAAGTTCCCTCCTTTAACACAAATCCCTTCTGGGATTTCCCCAGTTAGATTATTCGCCCACATAATCAAATCAGCGAGATTAGGCAAAGCCCAAACCTCCCACGGTATCGAACCGTTCAAGCTGTTAAAGCTGAAATCTACCGTTCTCAAACTCTTACAATCACCGACCTGTGACGGCACCGTCCCGGAAAGGTAATTCCCGGCCAGGATCAACTTCTCCAACCCGGAAGGGCAAAACGACGACGGAACATTGCCGTTTAACCGGTTCGAGCTCAAGTCAAGCACCCGAAGCCGTTTCAGGTTAACCAGCGACAACGGAACCGGTCCCGTTATGTTATTAAACGCCGCGTTTAGATACTCAAGACTCTGAAGCTTGCTAACCACGGAAACCAAGAAGTTCCCAGAGAGATAGTTCCTCGCGAGGTTCAAACTCCGCAGAGAAGAACAGTTCACAAAACTCAACGGCAACGCACCAGAAAGCATGTTCTCGGAGAGATCAACTTCCACGAGACTTCCACAGAGGCTTCCGAGCTCGCTCGGAATCTCGCCGTAGAATCTGTTGCGCTCGAGAAACAAAGACTTCAACCTCCACAAACTCCGAAGAATCTCCCCCGGAATCTCCGCTTCGAACTCATTCCGAGAAAGATCCAGAACCTCGAGCCTCTCGCAGCCGCTCAGCCCGCGCGGAAACTCGTCTCGGGAGAGCGCATTGCGCGAGAAGCTCAGCCGCGTGAGGCTCCCGCACGAGACGAAGTCCAACCGCGAGAAGTTGTTGAACGAGAAATCAAGCACCTGAACGGCGTCGTTCACGAGCCGGGGCGGCACCGCCCCGGAGAGAAGGTTGTAAGAGAGGTCCAACGTGGAGAGGTTCGCGCTCCGCGAAACGAGCGACTCGCTGAGTTGACCCGCGAGCCGGTTGTCGGAGAAGTTCAGAAAAACGAGAGCAGAGCCGTTGAGAGCGGAGACGAGAAGACTCACGTCGGAGACGAGGTTCCTGGACAAGTCGAGTTGGGCCAGCGAAAGCCCAAGCCCAATCCCGGGCCCGGAGACGAGCCCATCGGTGATGAGATTATTTGAGAGGTTCAAGTAAGTGAGACGGTTACACGGAGTTAGGTTTGCAAAAGGAAACTTCCCGGAGAAGTTGTTGGAAGAGAGGTCGAGTTTCTGAAGCGCGCAAAACGTCGAAACGCTGAGGTTGAAAGCGTTGAACGAGTTGCCACGTAGGACGAGCGTGTGCAGCGAAGGGAGCGACGTGAGGGTGGGGAGGTGGAGGCTGCCGGAGAGGGCGGCGTCGGCGAGGTCGACGGCGGTGACGCGGCGGGGCTCGCCGGAGCAGGTGACCCCGCGCCACGCGCAGGGAGACGGCGCGTGGGGGAGCCAGTCGGAGAGGAAGGCGCGTGGGTCGGAGGAAACGTGTAACTGCTTGAAGCGCATCAAAAGAAGCGCGTCGGAGGTTGGTGGTGGTTCTGCTTCTGCTTCTGCTGGTGTTGGTGTTGTTACTGTGACGAACAACGCAATGAGAAGAAGAAGGGAGCTGAAGAGTGTTGGTGGTTGTTGTGGTGGTGGTGACCAGGACATGTTCCTCGTGAGGTATGGTTTGGCTCTTTTCATTTGGCTTTTTTGGGGTTTTGAGTGTGGCTTCATGGAAAATTAATCATTGGTTTTAGCTTATGCGTATGCGTAATACCATATCCATATGCTTATGCTTATGCTCCCTTCTCATTCATCAAATATTTCACTGTGCTTCCCTGCGTGCGTCTCTGTCACTCAGAGTCTCTCCAAATCCAAAACTGCAACGAATATCTTTATCTTCTTTTTGTCTTTTCCTTCACCTTTAGGTAAATAATTACACATAGCTTATTCTCTACTTGAGTACTCGTAACCTAAAATGAGACTATTAGGTTAATTAAGAAAAATATATTTAAACTCACATAGTAGGGTGGGAGTTTATACACTTCTCTTAAATAGTGTGTGTTCGTACCAGATAAATCTATGGTGTCGACACTTATAGAATACTTATCAGTAGGGAGTTTATACACATCTCTTAAACAGCGTGTGACGTAACAGAGATACACCTATGATGTCGATACTTGTAAAATACTTATTAGTGAAGTGTTCAATTTAAAAAATATTTGTTGGATTTTTAATAATTAGTTCTAACACAATTTTTAGAAAGAAAAAATACAGTAATTTTTAAAAATTCAAATTTATTTTATAAATTTTTATTATGATTATAAAAATAAGTAATACAATTTTTTTAACCATGAAAAACATCTTCATGTTAAAGAATATCTAAAATATATTTGTACACATAAATATTTATTATCAATTTATATAATTTATAAATATATAATATATAATTCGTGTTTTTGTGTCTTACATTTTAGAAAAATTATACGTATCTTCGTGTCAATATTCGTATGTTGTATGTTCGTGTCAGTATCTGTATGTTCGTGTCAGTATCCGTATGTTGTATGTTCGTGTCAATATCTGTATGTTGATGTCAGTATTCATGTTTGTGTTATATAGCATAGTATATTTCGTGTATGTGTTACATGGCATATTTCACGATAAGTATAATATTTAAAACAAATATAGGAAAATGGAAGATATAGGATTATGAAATAAGGAAAGTGTGAATTTGTTGTCCCGAATTTCAGACTTGTGTGGCTCTACTTGTACCTACCGTGAGCTAATAGGTTTGATTTAGCTGAAATTACGTGAGGGGTGTTGGTGTTTTTAAATGAGAAATATATTATTATATTATAAGTATGAAAGAAAAATATTAATGTAGTTCATTCTTTTAAAAAAGTGGTCCAAACGGGTTTCCGGTTTCAAAGACGCAATTATGAGACAAACTTTGGGTTTTGAAAACGTTGAAACGGGGAAGCCGGTGTGAAAAATTAGAGGAAAGCTACTAGAACCCTAGTTCCTCTCTACCACAAATTACAAAACTTTCCATTTTGAATCATTTGGCAAATAGTTTTGAAAGGAATGGTCTCAATCATGTGGTGGTAGTGTAGTATTTTTGCAGAAGGATATTTAATAGTACATGCTTCAATAATATATCTGAATCATCTACTATTTTTATGAAACTAGTCTTCATAATGAAACACACACATAGATCGTGTGTTTCGGGGAGCTTGCAATAATTCCCCTGTAAAAGTAGTTGGAATTCTCATTTATTATTGCTTTATGTATCCGTGCGGAGGGAAGAGACCCATAATCTATGAAATGGTGCATAGGATGATAAAGTGTTCAATTTAAAAGACAAAAAAAATATATTTTTTTAAAAATTTAAATTTATTATATAAATTTTGAATATCTATTCATATATGTAAAGGATTCTCCTCCTATTTTATTTTTATATTAATATTTAATTTTATTATTGTATTATGGTCATTGTGTTATTTTTTATTCTCCTCTTAACTGTTCTTAATTTTTTTTCTATTTTATCTTTATTTCTCTCTCTTATATAGATACCTACTTTTCACTTTCTCTCTCTACTACTCTTTAACTTCTCATTTTAATGTTATTAAGAGAAATTATTTTTGAAAAATAAAAAAAATACTAAAAAATAAGAAATGCGGATACACAGATTAGCAGGAGAATGAAGATTTGGTAGTTACTTTTCTGATTTAAACTGATATTTTTTTTATTAAAATTGATTTAAAAAAATTTATGATTGTTCAGACGTAACTCAGATATTTAAGTAAAAAAAAATAGAATATTGGTTATATATAGATAGGGAGAAGGGTGTGTGGAAAATAGGTTTTGGAATTTGACAGAGAGTGGGTGCAGCAGGTACGATGTTCAGGTCTTGTCTAGTGGCACTGTGCTAAATAAAAACAATTGCTAGATTTGTGGGGATGTTTCGGCTTTCAAGCAAGACAAATGCACAAACACAGTTCATCATCATGTGCACCAACCTTGGTGGGGTAAGGTAAACAACACAAACACTCGAATCAACAAATTTTCAGATTCATTTTTACACAATATTCTACTTTCACAACTTCAACACTCTATTTTAAGAATTAACACTCTTTATTATTAAACTATTATATTTACTTATCAGTTTGGCAGAAATTTTCTTCGTGTTAGTTTTTTATATGAAAACTCACATATCGAGTAACACTCTAAATTTCAATTATTATCTGTAAAAATATTATTCCAAAAGAATAATGAAAAGCAAACTAGTATGAGAGTATTTTTTATATATATATATAAAACTTCTTATTTTAGGTATCGTTGTGAAACTTCAACATTTCAATTAGATTGACACTTCAAGTAACAACAATTAAAAAAAGAAAATATAAAAAAATAGGAGAGAATTAAACCAAAATTTATATATTAACAAAAACGATTTATAGGTAATCTATACATATTAATAAAAAAAATTCTAAGAAAAGATTAGATGAAAGTTTATTATACCTTGAAAATACTCTTTATGAATAAAACTCAAGTTAGCAAGCATTTTTTTCACAGAATCATAGAAAATTGTGAGAAATCTTAAATTTGATTTTTTTTTACAGTAGTTAAGACTAGAAGTTTCCTTCTTCAAATTAAGTTAAAATAAACACCGATAATGCTAGGGTTTGTCTGATCTTATTATTTGTGGTGATATTTTTAATATGAGTATGAGAATGATTTATAGTTGAAAAAAAGTGTGAGATTATGTTGAGGAAAATGTTGAGCATGAAAAATGGAAAAGGAGAAGGAGAGAAGTGATAATAGGAGAGGAGAGGTGAAGGACAGGTTACGGATAATAAGGTAAAGTGGTGCCCCCACTTCTCAATATTTTCTTACTTTAATTGCTCATTTATCAATGTTCAGTCAAACTTTTGATTTGGATTTGGATTTATGTACCACCCACATCCCACACCTATCTCCTCTTAATCATTTTTTAATTTCAATTACACTTCCATTCAAACACAATTAACAATTACCAAACCACCATGCTCCCACATCACTTTCAAATTCTTTCCCACCACCATATTAAATTTCTCTTTCCAATTTTAATTTTCTTCAAATTACACTTCATCAAATCAAACTTATCACTAAAAACAAAATAATCAAAAAGTAATAATTATCACTATTTTAACTAAATTAAATATTATTTTAGATATTAAAAAAAATGATGCTTAAAGTAGTTTTTATGATTCATAAATTTTTTATAAATTATATTTTAAATTGGTATCTAATTGGTTACTTATATTTTAGTTATTAATTATTTTAAATTCTAAAATTAGTTGCTAAAATTTCAGTATCTAATTAAATACCAATTTAAAAAATAGTTTATAAGTTTTATTAATAATAAAAATTATTTTAAATATTAATAATTTTTTTAGTTTTTAAATTAGTATATAATTTAATTAATATAGTAATTAATTATTTTTTTTAATGTAAATAGCCTAGTTAATTTTTCTAGAATCAAACGTTCAAAGTTTTTATTTTTTTGCAATGTACTCTCTAGTGATTTTCAATGCAATTTTAAATGTGAATTTGTTTCAAAAAAAAAATTCTGTTCATTGGTTCTTTAATTGGCCAAGTTCTTTATTTCTTATTGAGGATAACATGTAAAGTTTATTACTCGTTTAATATCTATAATTATTTTTAATTACTCAAGTAGGTTTTGTAATTATAATAATTTTTTTAAATAAAAACTTTGACGTTAGAAATCATTATGCAACAATAATTTACTTCTATATTTAAAAACGGCTTCTTCTAATTCATACATGCATTTTTTAATTTCCTTTACCCATGGAATTACAGATTTAAAAATTGTATTTGCATATATTAAAATAAGATACTTTTGCATTTCAAAAACAATAAGAAAACGTTTTTATAATTATAAGGATTAAATATTAAAAGAATTATCATAAAAAAACACTTAAAATAATTTTGCCTAAACCATGAAGATTTTCTTCTTTCTAGTGTCATAGTTGTCAGGTTGTTTTCCTCATTACACATGTTTATTCTATTTTTATTTTTATTGAATGTAACATCTCCACCTACTTACGTTATTAAATTATTATGTCATGAAATTTAATATATAAATAAAATTTATATAATTATACTATTATTATGTCATGAAATTCAATATATAAATAAAATTTATATAATTATACTATTATATTATAAAATTACACTAATTATATAATATATATATATAGGTAAATTAGTGCGTGTATGTTATATAATATTATATCTCAATTAAGATAACTAATTTAAATACAAATTTAATATAAAAAAATTTAGATATAAAAAATTTGTAGCTTTTAAATCAACATCTAATTTAATTAATATAATAATAATTAATTATTTTTATCTCTAAATTTAGTTAATATTAAATAAAAAATATTTAGCGTATATCAAGAACAATAATAGGATGTGATAAGTTACATAGGTGAGGCTCTAAGTCCACTAGAAAAAGTGTTATATTATAGTTGTGTGTATGGAAGTGCAAAGAAAGAAAGAAACAAATCCTTCATAGCCACTTCCAAACCAACATTCACAAACTATTTCCACTCAAAGATAAAGGATATCCCATTCACCACTTTTCATGTCATAAAAATCAAACAAAAAAAAGTTTGTGATGAGACAATTCTATATACACATCTTTCCTTTTTCTTTTTTTACATTTTTTTGTTTTTTTTTTCTTAAGCTTACTTTTCTTGAAGTTTACGTTTGTGCATAGAGAGAGTTTCCTTGTGTTTCATTGTCAACTTGTTCCTCTACTATTTTTTCATTTGATTTCAATTATTTACTATGTCACCACTTTCTTCTTATTTAATATGTGGGTATTAGAGCCTAAACTTAAGTAATGTTGATCCACTTGATATACAATTTGTTGTCGCGGGTAGTTTTCGATTTCTTCAAAGTTCTTCTTCTCCTAGGTGTGTCCACCGCCGGTCGGTGGGGTACCTGCGATTGCACTCTGACGTTCAAGTCAGTGTTAGTGATTAGTCTGTTCTCTTAGGGTATGAAAAACGTACCTTTCCCCCCCTCAGAAGTCTCATTTATAGGTTGACTTGGGCCTCCCTTTGCGTTTCGAAGTGTCCTTGACTTATTCAACGTTATTGTAACTGCTTTCTTGTTACGTATTTATTACATTATATTATTAATTCATATCTTCGGTCGTCCGGGGTCTGACCGCTACACTTAATATGCACAATTTAGGTCTTGTACTAAAATGTTAGAGTAATTTCCATATTGGGAAATGATGTTTTGACAATCTTTAGAGTTGTACATAATTTTAGATGTGATGAGTTTATAAATAAATATATATATATATATATAATAAAGGGCAAATTTGTAATTAAATTATATAAAAAAATATTAAAATAATAGTATTGAGAGTTGTAATGTGATTGTATAAAAAGTGTTGGTTGTCAATGTATATTATCTTATAATATTTAGTCACTACAAGAAAATCATTAAATAGAAATCAATTTTAGAGATAAAAAATAATTAGTTGTTATACTGACTAAATTAGAGACCATTTTAAAGACTAAAAAAATTATTGGTTTCTAAATTAATTTCTATTATTGATAAATAGTTTCTAAATTGATATCTAATTAGCTACTAAGGTTTTTCATACCAAATTTAAAATCTAAATAATTGGTAGTTAAAACTTTGATAGCTAATTAGATATCAATTTAAAAATTATTTATCAATAATAGAAACTAATTAGAAACCAATAATTTTGTAGTCTTTAAAATGGTATCTACTTTAGTCAGTATAACAACTTTTCAAGTAGATGATTGTGTTGGAACGGTCAAAGAAATACCCTCAACTTTTTTCAAATCTTATTTTAGTAATTAAAGATTTATTGTGCATTTTTATTACTACAATTACATTAAAAATTGTATTTTAGAGTTGGTTCTCAAATCTTTAAGAAATATAAGAATTAACTTTCGCCTTAAAATATGAAAATAATTATTCATATTTTTAATTCAAAGCATGATTTTTTTAAAGGTAATTCAATTAATTTAATTGAGCACATATTTGTTATACTACTTTCATTTTATCATTATTATTATACAAATATACGTATATGATAATGAAAATATCATAATTATGGAAAAGTGGATGATGATATATGTTTGAATGTTGCATTCATTATTATTGAAATGAAAGAATAATAATATTGTTTTTAAAGTAAATAGAAGATTATGATTAATTACTAATTTTTTTTAAAGAGGTTAGACAATCATTTATTTCTCTCATTTTATTAATGAAAGATTAAATTCTGACATTTTTATTTAGTCTACATGTTAAAATATTTACATATAATTTTTTTTATTTATAACTAGTTTGTAATTTTTTTTGGATATTTTGTGAAATAAATGTGAGACGTACGAAAACGGGTTTGATTAATTATAAGAGTGTTTATTATGTGATTTGTTCAATTTCTATTAAAAATACATTTAAATAAAATATGAAAATTATATGTGAATAAGTTTGGATATATTTGAATATAAAAAAAAATTGAACCACACGAAACCATTTTCTACCGTTTGGATTGGATCAGTTTTATGGTTTTATTTACACTTTTTTTTATTAGTATATGTATTTTGTTTTATCCTTTTTATACTTAAATATCATGATTAATAATTTTATTATCTTCTTCATAATAATTAAATATTTGTTTTCTTTTAACATTTTTTTACGTATTGTAGTTTTTTCTTTCTTTTGTGCAGACAATTATACAATAATGCATGAAAAAAAAAAACATAAACTTAAAAATCAATCATTCTATATTGTTTTCTTCCAATGATCTTTTACTTTTGCTTTAACACATTTCAAAGGTTAATAAGGTAACTATCACATCACCATAACAATTATTCTTTCACATAATTTAATTTATATGTTAAAGCATATTTTGTTACTCCTTTATCATATATTAATAGGCATGAATCAAAGTTAGTAATATTAATTTTTCTTCTTGTTATAGACATTTTTTATATAAGTGAAAAAACAAATGATATAAAAATATTTTAATAATTAATTTTAGTTCGATTTAGTTTGTGTTAATTCTGAAATGTCAAACCATAAACCGATTGAATCATTCAATTTTGAAAAATAAATTCAAATTCATCCAAAAAATGTCACTCTTAATTGATTATCCATGTTTTAGATTGATTTTTTTATATTTGAGTGAAAAATAAAAGAAGTGAAGCTTTTAACATTATTATTTCTCACTTCATTTTCTCCTAAAAATAAGGTGTTTTTCTTCTCATTTATTTAGGTGAGTAGCTTTCTATTCTATACTTTTCTTTGTTTTGTTTTTTTTTTAAATAGGGAAGACAATTTACTAAGATAATAGTTCATACATTTCAAAATAATAGAATGAATCTATCTTACTTTTATGGAATAACTTCTATTGGTACATTAAAGAGCCATAAAAATTGGAAATAAACATTTAATCAACATCCTAAAAATTTAAAATAGAAATATAATATAGAATTACATTACAAGAAAAAAAATACTAAAACTACTAGGAGTTTTGGATGTCTTAGGAAAGGTTTTAAGATGTCCGCTAATAAGAAATTAGAGACCTTGTTTTTTTATGAGATCTTCATGTATAGGTGTTGTTTTGATTCTTTTATTTGCTTCATAGTTTTCTTTTAGGATTCTTTCTTAAAAGGCGTTAAAAACATATGTTCTGATTGGTCTAAATTTGTAATTTTTTTCTTATGTATGAGTTTTGACCTAATTCCATGTACTTGCTTGTTCTATTTCTTAATAATATTTTTTTCATGTCATGTTAGGATGTCTAACATGAAGCTTTACTAAAAAAGTAAAAAAAAAATGAAGCTAGTGTCCTAAGAAAAAAATCGTATAATTCAATCATATAATTATAAATATAGTTTTTTTTCTACGATATTTTTCATGTGATGACAGATGATTGTTGAAATCTTGAATATCAGGCCTACTGAAATGTCAAATTTCATCGTGATGGACATAAATTTTTAATAATAAATCATATAATTCAAATATAGTTTAGTTACATAAGAAATACTTGAAAGAGTATGAGAACATATGTATGCACAAATACAAACACTCAAATCATAAATGCAAACTCTCACAATCATAAACATAAACACTCACAATCATAAACATAAAGGTAAAATACAAATATTTTGAAGGTATTTCAGTTAGTGAAGTTAGAGAATGGCACATGAACTACTATTTGCCTTTTGAAGATCCATTTTAAGCCTTTGAATTTCTTGTTTTGATGAAACTTGGAATGATTCGTATTTTTTCTCAGCATTAACCCTAGCAGCCCTCTCTTCTTCAAACATAATCTTAAGCTTCCCCAATTCTTCCTCCAACTTTGATTGAATCTATATATTAAAATAAAAATTGTTATTTGAAAACTATAAGAATTATTACAATTAAGAAAGCGATAATAAGTTTAATATTCAATAAGTAAATTGAAATTAAATTATGTGAAATCAATATCTTTTTACATATTATTGTTTTTTGAGGTATCAGCCTAGCTGAAATGTCAAATTGCATAATGATGCTTAACATAAAACATTTTATAAAAAAAAAATCTTTTACCATAATAGTCATTTGTTTAAGCTCATTTTCATATCTTCTTCGTAAGCGTCTTTTAATTCTCAATGTTTCTGCTTTTTCAGTTGCTGTTGCTCTCTCCTACAACATCAAATCATGAACTCATAACTCATTCACATTACAAAAATCTCAATATTTTATAAACATTTTCAACATTTATAAACATTTCACCTTCAATCTTTTGAACAACTCATTTGTAAATGGTTGCCCACCATTTTGCTCAATAGTTGAGTCCACAAGATTGAGAAGTTGTTGATTTTGTTCCAATCTCTTATTTTCGTCATTAATTCTATTGTTGAAAAGTAGTTTACGATTGCCACATAAACTCAGTATAACCTACAATGATGTTCAACCTCAATCATGATATAACAAAATATACAGTACAAGAAAATCATTAAATAACAATCAAATTTAGATACAAAAAATAATTAATTATTATATTAACTAAATTATATATTATTTTAGAAACTAAAAAAATTATTGGTATCTAAAATGATTTCTATTATTAATAAAAATTTATAAAACAATTTCCCAATTGATATCTAAAATAGCTAACAAAGTTTTAACCACTAATATTTTAAATTATAAATTAGTTTCTAAAATATTAATAAAGACTAGTTTAAAATATAAAGTAATTAGTAGCTAAAACCTTGGTAATTGATGGTTAGATATCAATTTATAAGTTATTTTATAATTTTTTATTAATAATAAAAACCAATTTAGATACCAATAATTCTCTAGTCTATAAAATAGTTTATAATTTAGTCAATACAATAATTATTTATTTTAGTTTCTAAAATTAGTTTTTATTTAACGATTTTCTTATAATAGTAATAATTAATTGTGGATTTAGAATACAACAAAGAAATTTTCTATGCTCATCATATTAAAGAAATTGTATTATAAAATTATTTTTGGTTCAACAAGATACAATATTATGAGTTTATCTAAATATAATAATTATGAAGTTTAACAAATAAAGTCTATATTAATCTATAGTTATTTTAAGGATGACTTTTTTTTTTCAACATGATCAACTATATAAATTTTACTATAAGTCATATATTATATTAAAAAAACAATAAAAATTTATGTGTAATGAATATATCATTTGATCATGCTACTAAATATGGTTATCTATTATATTTGACAAGTAGATAACATCTATGTTATTATAGTCAAATTCTATATATTTAACAAATATATATAAATATAAATATATAGAGATGAAATCATTCTTATTAGTAATTTATCTTGGAGACTAAAATTAGGAGCAAATAAAAGGTTAGATTATATATATATATATATATATATATATATATATATATATGAGAGGTATATTAATTAACAACTCTTGATATAGTTACTTTTGTTTATAGTTTTTATTTTTTTACCACAAGAGTTTGTAATGGTGAATAATAAGAATGAAATCGATATATATTAATCAAATCAATTATATTATAAGAAACCTGAAGAGCTTGTGGACAGTCGAGACTCAAGTAATCATCAAGTGTTTTTCCATCTGCTTCTAGGTCATCCCCTCCCGTGAAGATCACAAGCATGTATTCAACAATTTTGGGTCCAAATAAAGCTTGTAAGGTAAGAAAAGTAGCTTGTTCTTCTTCAGAAAAACGACTTCTAGTGGTGAACACCAAAATGATAGCATGAATTCCATTTTTAGCCATATCAATACATTTGACTATTTCCTTTCCAGCATCATTAGTTCCATCAAACAGTCCTAAAAATTTGTTTAGTTTTAGATTCATAATCCAATATATTTTTGTTCCCCCAAATATAATTGTTCCTTATTTTAATCCCAATAATTATTTTTCTACTTTTGATCTTCACAATACAAATGCAAAATACAAATTATTTGTTTTTCTACTAATGTTCTTCATGTTTTTTTTTCACAATACAAATAGAAATTACTATATTTTTTTTAATGTTACATACACATATGGACTTAAATAAAAAATATTTACAAATATTAAAAATAAATTTCTCTTCTAGTACATAAAAAAAGGTTACTAATTTGTAAAGATAAAAAAAAATATTTTTGCTAATGGAATGTTAAAACAAAGACAAGAACATGTAATAACAAATTTTGAAAAGGAGTATAAAAACATATGAGAGCTAAACACATAAATCATTAGAAGAAAAAAAACTTGATATGTATTTAAATTTTAAGTTTCTATATGATAAAATTTGAAGCATCAAAGATATAAATTTAATTCAAATAAAATATATAATTATATACAAGTGACAAAGTCATATTATTCTTTACCTGGGGTATCAATAACATTAATAACTTGTCCACTTATAGTAGTTGTTCTCATACAAGAGACCTGTGTTACACCAGAGGCACCTGCACTTGACTTGAACACTCTCTCTCCAATAATAGTATTACCGGTTGCACTTTTTCCATTACCAGTACGTCCAACTAAAGCTATTGTCTTTTGTTGCATGTTAGATAACACAGATCTTCTCATTATATTAAATTTAGGTTACACTGCAAGAAAAAAAAGTATTACAGTATAAGAAATATAAATCAAAATAAATATGAATTATATTATCAACAAATAAAGTGAAACATTTAAATAATAAGACATATGTTTGAAAATATGAATTGGGATCTCAAATCAACAATTAGTTTTCATAAGGTAATAAACTCTTAACAAAAGAAATAATGGTGACTTGCCTTTACAAATGTTGTTTCCACTCTCAATGATGTGATGACTTGAATTTTCTAACCTTGAGGTGGTTTTATATTTGCATTAGAAACAAACTTCACTTAGAAAACATGTTAAAAAAAAGGCAAGCATCTCATAAAGTAAAAACAAAGGGTGTTTGAGGATAACAAGAAAATAATATACCAAAACTTAAAAAACAAGAAAAAAATGAGATGAAGATATCCCTTGATAAAATAAAATAAAAACATGGAATCAACAAAATGAAAGTTTCCAAATTTTGCAAATTAAATTCACATATATTATTTTAGTAGTTACATTACACAATCATTAACAATGTGATCACATCAATATAAAGAACAATCATAAGTGGTATCAAATTACTAACATAGGTGAAATGTTAAAATTGTATTAATCTAATATATTTTCTCATATTTTAGAAATCCTATTTGGTCATTTACCCTTTTAAATTATATATTTATTAACAATTCTAGGAGATATTACTAATTAAAATATAGGATTATTTATTGATTTTAGTCGTGCACTATTAATTAAAAAATTGATTCAAAAGCAATAAAGGAATAATTTTATAACATCCAAAGTTAAGAAAGATAAAATTTAATAACTACAAAGAAAGATGGTTAGATTAAGAATAAAGTAAAAACTTAAGAGAAGATTAGGATAAGTTGAAATGACATTGTGAGAAAAGAATATTCTTACTTGTAAAAAAAAATAAAAATTATTAGTAACATGAACATGAAATGGGAAAAACCTATACAAATCTAAGTTAAAGAGTATTTTTTTTAATGTAGACTTAAATAAATGGGAACATAGTTATATGATATAGTCAAATTTAATCATCACTAGAGAATATTATTTTAGGATAGTGATGAATATATGTGAACATTTCTCATGAAAGTTAGAGCTATAATTAATAGAAAGATTTGATATTTATGACTCTCCAATGAAGATTTTATAAGAAATTGATTTATTTATCTTTTAAGATTTAAGATTGAAGATGAAACTCATTGATACTTGTAACATCATCACTTTTAAAAAACTAGATTATTTATTTAATATATCTTTATTTTAAATATAAATTTTATAAAATCTTACATTTTAATTTGTATTGTTAAATTCATACTTTAAAACTAAATTTAGTTAAAATAAAATTCTTTCCTTCAATTATATTTTTGGGTGTACACCTAAAAAAATAAAGTTGAATATAAAACATTGTAGGTGTAGTTACACCATTCCAAGAAATTATTAAATAAAAATAAATTTTAAACACAAAACTAAGTAATTGTTATATTGATTAAATTAAACACTATTTTAGAGATTAAATAATTATTGGTATCTAAATTAATTTTTATTATTAATGGATAGTTTATAGATTTATATCTAATTAATTACCAAACTTTATGTGATTATGTTTGGAGTGTGCAAAAAATACGATCTTTCAGATTCGTAAGGATTAACCTTGTCATATGAAATGATTTGAAATATTAAGATTTTTATACACGTAATCGTGTGAGTTAATGTACGAATCTTTTGGAAGTGGAGTCAAATGTCTGAGTATGTGAGTTAGTACAAGTTTAACACGAGTAATATGAATGATGAATTATGATATACACACTTAATGGTTTTGTGAGAATGTATGAGAGTTGATGAGTTTATGTTTGTTAATTGAAATTTTATAGATTTTTTTATAACTAGCTTAACTTTTTATTTGTTGTGATTTGTTTTTTCTTTATCTGTGATGATGATGTATTTTACACGAGAGTATACAAGACTGCAGGTAAGGGAGTTTCCAAGTTAAATTAGATATTTTGTTTTATTATTTCTTTTAATATTTGTGAATATTAAATTCTATAAGAAGAAGGATATATTTATGAAATACTTTAGATAATATATAAACATATATAAATATCTATGTTAATAATTCATGTATATTATATGATTAGATGTGGGTAAAATAGGAATGTTATGTTACAATCTATATATGTATAAATTAATTGTATTTTTTATATACTTAACTTAAAGCAATTATATAAAAATGGGTTGTAAAAATTAAAAGTGTTGAAAGATTAATCTAACACATTAACATATTAAATTAAGAAAAAATAGTCTGATTTTTCTATGAAAAAATAATTACAAATTATATTAGAAAAATAATTACAAATTAGATTACTTTATTATATATAATATGATAAAATTAGGTTGATTCTACCTGCACCATATAAATTTAAATTAACACTCATATTGAGGTGAAATATCTATTTTATTCTTAATGATTTAAAATCTGTTGTCTTTCGGATATTCATATCCGTAAGTTAAATCACAAAATTTCGGATATACAAGTTCAAAACTAATATGTCACTTATCCGGACAACACAAATGATCTTCTGGATGCCAAGATCCGTAATCAAACATAAATGAATTATGGATCTCGATCCTCAACACCATTTACAACACACCATTCCAGATATAAAAATTCAGAACTCAACTGATTTGCGAATATGACCATCCAAAAGTTTAACTGAAGTACGAAAATTACCTTTCGAATATCGAAATCTAAAGTATATAACAATCACTTCGTGATTTCTATATCCACAAGTAAAAATGAAAAGAAGGACAATGTTGAATTTTAAATGGACAATGTTGAATTTTAAATTTTGTGTTGTGTGTATCTCTTAAATGAAATGGTAGAGAGAGAAATGGCCTAAAATTATGTGTCTAAAGTTAGAACTCAAAGTTTCTTAATAACTTCACCAATTTTGCATTAAACATCTAAAGAGAAGAAGACACAGAAGCAGAGCAGAGAAAGAAGAAAGAAGAAGAGTGTTCCTAACAACTTTTCTCTTCCTTTTTCACGTTATTCTCAAGTTCCAACGAACCCTAACCAACTCCGATTCCAGCTATAAACCCTAAACCCCCAAATTCCTTGCTCATGGCTTCGTCTTCGAGTAGCGGATTGACGTTCAAGCTGCATCCTCTCGTAATCGTCAACATCTCCGACCATTACACGAGGGTCAAGTCTCAGATGAACCCAACCCTCGCACCACCGCACGCCAACAACGCCGCCGCACCCAACGGCGGCGACGGCGTCGTTTCGTCACTCCCTCCCCGGGTCTATGGATGCGTCATAGGAGTGCAGAAGGGCCGCACCGTCGAGATCTTCAACAGCTTCGAACTCCTCTACGATCCTTCCACTCATTCCCTCGATCGCCCCTTCCTCGAGAAGAAGCAAGAACTCTGTTTAGTATTCCTTTCTCTCTCTCTCTCTCTCTCGAATGTTTTAATTTGAGGCTGAGTTTAGCTCAGTGTTTTCTTAATGGTTCGCGGCGTCAACATTTTTTATTCTGTTATCGATCGCAATTGTGGTGACATTTGTTCACAATTTCATTCTACATAAGGATTTCAATGAAATCATGATCGCAGTTTAAAACCTTGACCTAACATTGGCGTTGTGTGGTTTGTAAATTTTGGCGTGGGGTTAATTTGTCAGCTTGGTTTTTGACAATGAGCTGGGTCTATTTGGAGCAACTTCTCTGTAAGCCTCTGATGGTAAAGAAAATAAGAAGGAAAAATGAAACGAGCTTCTCCTAGTTAAAATTAGCTAATTTGTAGAAACTTTCTTAGGTACGAAGAAGTTTATCCTGACAGATCTCATAATTTTATTTTCTCTCTCTCAAATTTGTGTTTTATTTATTTTTTAATTTTGGATATGTTGATTTTATTGGAAGCTTTTTGTTTTTTTTTTCCAGATAAGAAGGTGTTCCCACACTTCTACATACTAGGATGGTATTCGACTGGGAGTGATGCGGAGGAGTCAGACATGCATATTCACAAAGCTGTAAGTTTTTGTTATTTCAATTGGTCTCAATTTGAGCATTCCTGTGATTGATTGGTTGGTTTGGGTTCACGAGGAAAATTTAGTTGTTGTGATAGTGTTTGGGAGAAGTTCAATGCCCAATGAAGAGGAATACATGCTTCTTGAATATGGTTTTATTGGATATATGTTTTAAATTAGGATATGATAAATTGAAATTCAGTTAGAGAAAAATGCTAGATTATGATTGGGCTTAGAGTGAAGCAAATGGTTGTTCATTCTGGTTAAAAGGGTTGTCACCAAATGTTGGCCTTTTGCATCCCCTTTCTCCTTCCCTCATCATGGAGGGACTCAATTCAACAGTGAGCTCTTCCTCCTTCACTGTGGAGCTCCTCTCTTCTCAACTCTAGCTCAGTTGCATGGTTTATTCTTTCTTCAAGACCCTTGTCTACATACTACTGGGAACACTCCCATCTCAACCTTTTTGCATTTTGATCTCAGGATTTTGTCTTAGCAAAGTCTTTGTGCTGAACATTCTCCTCACTTTTTACAATTGCAGCTTTTACTATTATTTCCTTCAATGTTTTCTAGTGTCATTGCCATGCTCTATGTTCTTTTGTAAAACCTTACTGCACTATTATTACGAAGTGTCATCGCTATGCTGAACATGAATATAGTTTCCTTTTATGCTATATTGTAGCTTCTATTGTGTACAGGTTAATGATGACATATCCCAGATTTCGATTTTGATTTACATTATTTACATTGTTGTTCCTTTGTTTATTTGAAATTCTCTTCCAGTCATTATTCAGACAGTGAATACATTGAAATTCAAGTTGCTGTAGTTTCTGATTATTATGAACCTCTGCTGTAACAGCTGATGGATATCAATGAAAGTCCAGTTTATGTTCTTCTCAATCCTTCTATCAATCACTCTCAGAAGGATCTCCCAGTCAGTATTTATGAAAGTGGTACATTATCTATGTGATTTTTTCAACCACAGTTGCCAAAATGAAAAAATAAAAATTAACTAGGAAAGATCTTTAGTTACTTTACTTGTACTGTATTTTCATTCTTTTAGTTTTTGCAATGATTCTTTTAATATGAGAATAAATTTTATTGGGGAAAGAAATAGAAATATAGAAGGTTGGAGGATAACAAATCCTCAACAAGGGTTATAACTTATACATACGGAAAAACCAGAGCCAGTGAAGTATGTTTAACATAGACCATGTGATGAACAGTGAACACCAAATCATTCTAATTCAGAGGTGAGAAGCACTTTTCATGATTATGGCATTGCTTTGGAACAGGAAAAGTCATAGAATCTCTTACATGGCACATTACCACAAGATTTTACTTCCTAACCCTTGAAAGCAAACTTGTGAGAACTAATCCAGTGAACTAGACTAAGTGACTAACCCACTGCTCAACAAGATGCTATTTTCTTTTGAAGGAATTGCACAGCTGTGCAATTTAGCCATGAATGAGGCACAGTGTCAGGTATGGATGAATACATCTAGCTGGTCCTTGAGTAAAAGGTGAGGGTTGTATTAGGTAGTCTACAAACAACTAAAAACATTGTTGAATATATTTGTATGGATCAATTAGGTGATACTGTTAATGGTAGGTTATTACGCCGAAGAAACACCCTTATTATGTTGTGCACATTGTCATGGGCATCTAAGTGTGGTGAAAAATAAGCAAGGGTCCTGCTTTTTCACGAGAAAGTGAGGGCAATGGAGTTAGTTGATGCGAGCAGGATTTGTTTTGGACTGTGTAATGTAGTTACACTTGTGGGTATATGTCAATGGAAACAGTAGCCACTATGATTAAGTGGATGGATTCTGTGTTCACAAGAAATCAAGGGGATATAAGAGAAAACGATAAGGAACTAAACACCCCTGGATTTAATTTGGGGTACACTGGAAAAATTAAATCAAGAAATGGGGTGGGTATAATTGTAGAAAATTATTTGAGGAGTTATTTTATTTTGTGGATATGAAAAAGTTAGGAAATTGGATCATAGTTCTGAAGCTTGTAGAGGAAGGGGAGACCTTTGATAGGATGAGTACTACTATACACCCCAGGTATGATTTAGAGGAGAATAGCAAAATAAATTTTTGGGAGGATTTAAATGCTGTAATTCAGGGAATACCATTAGGAGAATTAGATTTACCTAGGTGAGGATCTAAATTGTCATGTAGGGAGCACACCTAGTCGATAATAGGGTTCACATGGGGTTATGATCTAGTAGAAGCAAATGTAGAAGGTAAATCTATCCTAGATTTTTTTATCAGCGTATCATTACAACAGCCTACACTTCATTTGGGAAGAGGAAAGAGTATCTTATTGCCTACAAAAGTTGGGTAACGTGCTCTCAAATTGTAAATTTTCAGAATAAAAAAGAAACCTTTGCTTGTATTATAATGTCATACCTGGGGAGATGATAACTACCCAATACAGAGCCTTGGTCATGGAGTAAGAGATGTGAAGAAATTCTTATTGATCCATATTAGGAGAGTAGTAGGCTAATTTGACAAATTCTTATTTTTTCATTTGAACTTTTCTGCTTTCTATTCTTTCTAATGAAGGATTATGTTTTTGTTTTATTGGTATATATATGTTCGATTCTTTGTTGTCATATTGCCTGGCTGCTTATTGTACTGAGGAAATTAATTGTGTTACTGCTGGTGCTTGTAATTACAATTTGCAACTACAGAACTGCATGTCATAGATGGGATTCCACAGCTTATCTTTGTTCTCTCAAGCTATACTATCGAGGTTGGTTTTATGACTTCTGTTATACCCTCTTTCACATCTTAAATCACTGTTCCTCATCTGATTGATTGACTTGGATTTCCTTCGCTCTCTCCCTCTTGCTTTGTTGAAGACTGTTGAAGCAGAACGGATATCAGTTGATCATGTTGCTCATCTTAAGCCATCTGATGGTGGTTCAGCAGCTACACAACGTTAGTGTTTTTCTTGACTTTTATTTGCATCATGGTCGTATTATCTTCCATTAAGCCTTTGGAGTAGGGAAAAGTTTTGTTTTATTCTTATTGTTTGGCAAGTATACTTATGTTATTATATTCTTCTATAGAATTTTACATTGCTTGTCACAAGTCTGGATGAGGGGGAGAGTTGTTTTGGGCAGTTAACAGTGAACATGAAATTTGTTGAATTTATTACAACTTTGTTCAACTAAGATCAGGGAGGGTCCGAGTAAGTAAATGATATGTACCCAAGCACTTGGGGAACTCACCCTCAAAAGCTAACTTAAGGGGGCAGAACCAAACACTTAAATACTCCAGCTAGCATCCCATACTACACGATATGGGACTTGGACATACCCTTGTTCCTATCAATGAAGTACATAAATTGGAAGATGTTCACATTAAAACGAGTAGACGACGATCTAAGTTCCCTGCATTTTGGTCTTTGTGGAAGTAAACGGTGTTGATTGTCTGATCCCACCTAGTGGGATAAGCTTTGGGATTTTTTTAGTTGTATCTGATAATATATCATGTTTTCTTATTGCAGTGGCTGCTCACCTTACTGGTATACACAGTGCCATCAAAATGCTTCATAGCAGAATAAAGGTGCTACATCACTATCTTGTTGCAATGCAAAAAGGTATGAGGGTATCCTCTCTACAAAAGTAGCATTTGACAATAAGATATTCTTTGCTATTAGAAAATTTTCTAATAAAAAGAATTATTCTTTTGATCTGTCAACTTCTTAAGCTATTCAAGTTACCACATCTTTATTAATAGTGATTTAATAAGCAAATAAAAGTGAGATTATATACAGGATAATACTTGAGTATTTGGCTAATTTCTGAAGTGTATATTTTTCTATTATTGCAAAGAGGGTGACTTGCAAATAAAATCTTCGACATATATTGTAAGTTGAATCATCTTGACTAGTTAGAGACCAGATTCTGTTTGAAATTGTAATAGATTTATGATTAGGATTTAGGGGAATCACAGTAGCAGGGGAATTTTCTAGTTATCACTGCCATATATCTTATTGCACCTCTTCCTATTTTAGAAAATTAGATCCTTAGTTACAAATTATGATATACTAAATTTAGGATGGATTAGCGAATCATAAGCATTCATGAATTTGCTGAAGTTTTGAAATAAAATCTTTTACTAAGTATTTTTTGTGGAGTTTCTTTCTCAAAAGCTTCTTTTTAAATTATGAGAAATGTTGAAACATTTATTTTTTAACGAAAACAAACAACCAACTATCTTTTTAAGGTTTTCAGAAATGGTTTGTTAAAGTAAGAAATCCAGTTTTAGCTGCATGGCATTGTTTTAAGTGTTTATATTCATATTTTACAAATCACGGTTTCAAAACAGTATTAAATGTGATTATATTAGCAATATTTCCATTTCCTGCTTCAACTATAAATCAAACGTGTTCATATATTGAAACTCCAATAAATGTGATCATTAATCTTACTGTTTAAAACCAGGTGATGTTCCTTGTGAGAATTCACTATTAAGACAAGTGTCAAGTCTCCTGAGAAGATTGCCTGCTATTGAATCCGGGAAATTTCAAGATGATTTCTTAATGGTATGTTCATTCTGTTGGACTTCGTGGCATGCTTGTTGGTGTGTTAAAATTAGCCTTTGCGTGTAATGGGCAAGGAGGGTCAAGAAACTTGGTTCCTCTTGTTCTTGGGAATTATTTGAGCAACCATCATGAACTGTGATGGGTCACCTTTCTTTAAGCTAGAGGGGAGGCTTATGGCTTCCTAAATTCTAATGACAGAACAGATATAACAAGTGAAAGCTATGTGGGTGCAGATATTTGTATTAATTAAGTACCCTAGTGGTCCTCCATTACCTAGGTTAGCAGTATGATTAGTATATAGAGGACTTAAATATTCTTAACCCATTACGACGTCCTAGCTTTCATATTTCTGCAATTAGACGTCTTAGCATTGTTGTGAGCTTAATATTGAAGTTGGAATATAAATGCCTATGTAAACTTTTGCTTACAATATTTTTCCCCTTGTAGGAGTACAATGATACCTTATTGATTAGTTACTTGGCAATGCTTACCAACTGCTCAAGGTAAGACCTGTACTTTGTCTTTCTGTTTTTCAGGTTTTGTAATTTTAATTTTTCTCCTCTTTTATAAAAAAAAAACTCCCTAGTTTTTGTTTTAGCCAAACTTCCTTGAGGATCGGTGTGGTGGGACAATTTTTTGTAGTTATCCAATGAAGCAATGGTTAGAAACACCATTACCAAATTGATAAGTTTTGCTTTCATTTTACTCTGCTTGCCATTCCTATACCAGTGCAATTCACAATGAGAGACAGAAGCTTTTTTCTGTTATTAGAGGTGCATTCTATGGGACGAAGTTTGAGTCATTTTAGTTGGGTCTTAAGTTTATATAAATATATATATATATATATATATATATATATATATATATATATATATATATATATATATAAATTGATTCTATTATGAAATTATGCTCGATCTTTTACTGTAGAATCATGAAGCTCCCCCTTTTAGTCTAACGATCTTAAATACTTTCTTCACTTTTTGCTTTATGAAATTGTTGAGTGGTGGGTTGGGACTCCATCGGATTGTCATATTATCCCAATGCATTCCAACATGTATAAATATATATTTTTCCAGAAAAGAAATGTGTACACTGTTTCAGTTCTAAAGTGTGTAACCTTGAATGCACAATGGTATTAACAAATGTGTTTTTTTTTTGTCTTGGTGTAGTGGAATGAATGAGCTGGTGGACAAATTTAATACCGCGTATGATAGGCATACCAGAAGGGGTGGACGAACTGCTTTTATGTGAGAGCTGCTTGGTTGCTCATTTCTGGTGGACATCCTCACCACTTTTCCAACTTTGTAGGCTTAGATTTTCTTTTTTCACCTCTTTTTGCTGGTTAGGCACAGGTTATTGAAGCTTAGTATTGCTTTGATTTAAGAAAATAGGGTGGAATGAAAACAATGGAAAGTCACCATATGATTGCCCCCTCCAACTAAAATGGAAAAAACAGTATTTATTTTGGCATTTTTCTATAACAAGTTTGCGATGTAGAGGGGGACAAAAGAGTTATAGGACAATATGTGATTTTTTTACTGTGATTCTTTGTATCCTTCATTTTCAGACCAAATTCTTTTGCACTGCTTTTGAAGGAGTATAACTCAAGAGGAACCTATGGTGGAAGAATTACAGTCGCAGCATTGAGTCAATCTGTAGTTATTTCACTTTTATACTTGTTAAATATGAAGTCTTTGTCGTGGGAATTTCTTCACATTGGTGTGCAAATCTAGATGGTTTTAAAAATTCCTAGTAAAAACATTTATTTCACAATTTTCTTTTACATTTTTCTCACTTCTCTGGGCATATAAGCAGTCAAATACAAGTGTATAAAAATGAAGTCAAATATATATTTTAGTGTGGATAACTTAATTCAACTAATTATATATGGATTTACATTGCACATTTTATTATATATATATAAATATATATATATATATATATATGAAATGAATTAAATTATATCGATATAAATATTAGAAAATGTTACCGTTAATAATTATATAAAATAATAAATTTTGTTTATCTGAAATTTATATTATTTATGTTAAATTTTGTTAAAATTACATAAATAATTTAAAATAATTAAAATAAAATATAACTATACAAATAAATATGGTCATGGCAATTTAAAGCGTAATTTTTTTAGATAAAATACGGTCAAATCAAAATAAAATGATACATAAGGAACTTTAAGAAATGTTTAGTTCATATACAAAATGTTTGAGAATATCTTTGTAATTTTAGGTAATTTCAGATCAAATGGATGAGTATTTATCCACGAAAAAAAATCAAACAGTTTCACATACAAAAGAACATCGATAAAAAATTTATTGTCCATCTTGTGGGACGAATATGAGCTCAAATCTCAGCCAAAACTCAAGACATGGCGACGAACGTCTGGTAAAAATTTCAGACCAAAACACCCAAAGAGTAAGGCGTAGTAAGTCTCAGACCGAAAGTGAACAAATCTGGTTTTTCGAAAAAGAAACGTCCTGGTTTTTCTTCCCCGTACCTTTTTTTGTGATTCGTTTATAGACGTGCCTCCTTACTTGGGTGCAAACAACATATGAAAGTACTTGTGTGAATTTTTTCAGCGCAACATGGACGTAGAATAAAAATTGCAGAAAGTAGGACGAAATTTCACAAGTTTTGGTAGATGTTTAATAAATATATGATACAAATTCATTTTCATATAGATATATATTAATTAAATCATATTTTCCCTTTCTTTTATTTTTTCACCCTATATAGATAGACTTTTAGCTATCTATAATAGCTACT
>Ga0123342_1002332_pt1 | contig 31545 bp, 18 predicted proteins | sample Turbeawhitnodule_FD_89960 | JGI IMG/M metagenome (GOLD analysis project Ga0123342, IMG submission 89960) | Root nodule microbial communities of legume samples collected from Mexico - Turtle bean Mexico white nodule | ecosystem: Host-associated > Plants > Roots > Nodule | place: Mexico: Nepantla... | reverse complement strand
TCCAACCCTTATACATAAATACCTGACAATAACTCCTATTAGAACGCCTGTCTACCAGTTTGTCAAATGGGCTACCAGACCAACTCTACCCAACATTACATAATCAACCTCATACAGTCCAAATGATTTAAAACCCAACTAGAATACGGAAAATAAGAAAAACGAGATTTCGCAAGAATCCAAGACCATACCTTAACTTGCACTGAAGCGAACACCTCAGACACATCTGCCACTCCACTATTAAAAATGATATACAATATTATATATATATATACAATATTATATATATATATATATATATATATATATCATTCATGTAATTTCATGTTCTCAATCCAAAGAACCACAAAAATAAATTATACTTGATTTACTATCTAAGATTATAGGAATTCTCAATTGTATTTCTAATGACATCAAGATAATATGTCACACTCTAAATCTTTTGAAAGACTTATAATAAGTATGTCTCACTAAAGACTTATATCTTGATCCATTAGAAGTAATATTGGAATCCATCTTAACTTCCGTATGTTAGAGTGATTCATTGCACTTACTTTATAAAAATTGATGCATGAACCTCCTTCAACGTCTCATTATCATATATATCTTAATTTATGTGATTTATATTATTAGTGAAGTCAAAATATTTTATTTTCTTAATCGGTTTCTATATAACTATTACAGGTCACAATACCATTATAGGCACCCATACCGTCATGTCATTTTATTTAGTTCAAAACATTCACAGACACACATATTCATCTCATGAATATAATAAATGAAAACCACTAAAGGTATGTCATATGAGTGAGCTTACATCTTCAATAAATAGGAGAAAGTTCATAGCTTGAGTGACCTTCTTTACTCTATTTTTTCTCAGCAAAGAATGAAATAAATTAAAATGAAGCATTTCAGGGATAATCCAACCCTTATATAATATCCAAACAACCAGTAAAAGTTATCCAAACAGCTAACTTGGAAACAATACCACAACTTAACAAGACATATTATTCTGACAGAAAGATAAAGTAATGACTTATTAATTTCTAGCATCCTTTTGTTTTACTATGCTTCCAATTGGGTTCCGCATAGTCCACCAACTACGTTTTCTCTCATTGCCATTTACAATTGGTTTTAGTATTACTTCCATTCCAACTATCCTACACTACAAGAAAAACACAAAATAAAAACAAATTTTAGAAATAAAAAATAATTAGTTGTTATAATGACTAAATTAGATATCATTTTAGGAATTAAAAAAACTTTTGGTTTCTAAAGTAGTTTCTATTACTGTTAAATGATTTCTAAATTGTTATCTAATTAGCTACCAAGATTTTTGCTACCAAATTTAGAATCTAAATAATTTCTTAAATGAAAGTGGCTTATTGTATAACATCATCACTCCCCTTTAAACATCACTTTTTAGGTTTGTTCCTCGTCAAACCACTCAATCCCTTCGTTATAATTTTGAATTGGAAATGTCCATAAATCCCCTTGTAAACATTTTTTACTTCTAAAACTCATTTGTGAAACTTCTATTTATCAAAGCAAATACACAACCTCAACTTACACATCCTATTATATAATCCATGCTGACTTATCATAAAACCCTATAACCTCCTTAACATATAAGAAATGGTAAGAGATCAAACCATAAGCTTCCTCATCATCCACTTTGAAAATAATTACTGAAACTCTTTTTTTTCATAGTCTTTTTTATATCATTGTTAATAACTAACACTACTAGAAAATCATTAACTAGAAACTAATCTTAAATATAAAAAATAATTAGTTGTTATATTAACTAAATTAAATATTATTCTATAGATTAAAAAATTATTGATATAAATTAGTTTTTATTATTGATAAATAGTTTCTAAATTGGTATCTAGTTAGTTATCAAGGTTTTAGCTACTAATTATTTAGATTATAAAGTTAGTAGTTAATTAAATACTAATTTAGAAACTATTTATCATAAAAACTAATTTATATACCAATAATTTTGTAGTCTCTAAAATATTTATAATTTAATCAATATAGTAATTAATTATTTTTTTATCTCTAAAATTATTTTTATTTAATGATTTTTTTTATCAAAATTAATATATCTTTCTCAAAAAAATTTCATTTGGTCAAAGGGGTTTGCTATGGAGAGCTTGTCCCATTAATTTGCTTATCTAACATTGAAAGAAAACCACTTTGTGATTGTGATTATCCAAACATTCAGTGATGTATTACCTAAACATTAACACTGCGTGATACTTCTTTCTTTTAGTAGTGTTACACGTATTTTTTTTTTATTGTGGATAATAAAATTATTCTCCAAATATTTATTTCAGTTATATATCCAAAGTTCATATTTTGAAACTATTAAGTTAGAATAATTTTCTTCTAGCAGACTCATTCGTTCAATAGTATGAAACATTTTTTTATTATGTTACTTCTATTTTCATTATAAGAATATATAGCATTTTAAACACACTTCATTATTGATTAAATTTTACTATAAATCACACAAAAATAGCTTCAATTTTTTTTTATCAGAATTAGATTCTAGTTAACAAGCTTCATTCATAATTTTATAATTTTTAATAAATTTTAAATAATGGCCTAAAAAGTTGAAGTCTCGTGTCTTTCTCTTTGGTTATATTGGGTAATAATAAGAAATCTATGGCAAAAGATATAAAATATTTAAAAATCAAATTTGAATTTTGAAGTCAATAGACAATTTAGGGTTTCAATCTTATACGTCTGAGCAAAATTGTCCTATAGCATGTGAGTTGATAACCCACACATTCTCTTGAGAACGACGTGTGAACAATTTGAAACAGATTATTAAATATTTATATTTTGGATCCTAATTAAGGTATAGGTTCACATGAAATTTATAATAATTTGTGTTTTTAAATTAACTTTTTGTATTGAAATTTTTTTGTTTTCTCCAAATAGTTTTGATCTTCCACTTTTTTTTTTAATATGAAATTCATTTTTCGGTATTTCTAATTAAAGTTAATTTCTTTTTACATACGGTGAATATTTGATCTCGATTAAAGATAAGAATATATATAAAAAAAGTAGGTGCAAATCTCATCTTATAAGTTGTTGATTTTACAAGATTAAGTTGGACTTAAAGTTCACTTTTTAATATGGTATCTGAGCAATCTAGAATTTATCCTAACGAGAGTTTGTTGAACCTATCCGATCATCCGATGTCGACCACTCATAAGAGGATGGGTTAGAGATCTCACATCAATTAAAGATAAACACATTTCATAATATAGAAATAAGTGTAAAATATATTTTATAACTGATTTAAATTAGACTTAAACTTCATTTTCTTAATAATATATGACATTTATGACTAAAACTTTTATTCTCTTATTTACAAAGGTATCTAGTATCATTGCATTTAACTTTAAGTTCTAAGGTAACATTTTAATTATTTCCTTTTACTAAAAACTAAATTAACTAATATAAATAGTTTTTGTATGTATAACTTGTTAGGAATTTGTCAGCTTACCAATAAAAACTGCTCGAAATTTCTCGTTAACAATATAATAAATACATTTTTTGGAAAACTAATTGGTATATAAAAAAATTAAAATTTAACTAACACATTTGAAATCTTTTAAAAAGGTAACTTATATATCCAAATTATATTAATTAAATATATTTAAATTTCATTTAAATAGCTAGATTATTTAACACACAAGTTTTTTTCTGATTTTTGTGAAGTAAAACTGTTAACACCCAATTTCAATATTGCATTTCACGTTTTTATTAAATGTCAACTTTAACAAAATTTATTGGTTGCAATCTGATTAACTAATTTACATTTTTATCACTATTTTTATAGGTCTTGTTTGTAAGGTTTATATTGTTCTTAGTAGTCAATGAAATAAATAGTCTCAAACTTTTTGTATAAGAACTTCAACATATCTAAAATGCTCCAATTTATTTGTGCACATTTAATTAAGAGTCTTTCATACATATAATTATTTAGTTAACTTTATATGATTATTGATCGACTCATCACATTATCTTATGATTTAAAATAATCTATAATTACTACTTAAAAATATGATAACTACGGTGGTGTTTTCACACAATTATCTATAAGTTTTTTTTAAATAAAATCAATAAAATTTAAATTAATCGATTTTTTTAAAAAAAATATGTTGGAGATCTCATGTCGATTAGAGATTAGAACATTTCATAGTATATAAATGGGTGTAAACCTCATCAGTCGGTTTTATGAGACTAAGTTAGGCTTAAAATTCACTTCTTAATATGGTATCAGAACTCCTCGTTTAAAGAGTTGTGTGGTTATCTAATATCTTCTTTGTTGTTGTTTCTTTTATTGGTTCTTTTTTTTTTATTCATCCCATCTTATTATTTGTTACCCCTAAGATCTTTTTTTTTCTCAACAGATATGACATAAGTGGTAAAAGAAACATCTGATCAAACTTATCTGTCTTTGCACCTTAATGAGAATCCTGCAACCTGTTCCGAAGAATTATCATTTTTGGAGTAGATCAGTCATGAAGGCTCTGAATGCGAAAAAACAAAATATAATTTTAATTTATATTTTTTCTTCCTTTAAAAGACTTATGAAAAATTTTATTAGTTAATATATATATATATATATATATATATATATATTAAGAAATTACATTATAACTAACATTAGGTAATTAATTACATGATACTGAGAGAGATAGGGGTGGCAAAGCAGGTCGGCCCGTCCGCATAGGCTCGTAAAAATACGGGCTGGTTTTCATGACCTGCCCTGCGGGCTTGCAAGCCGACACGCCTTTTTTTTAACGTAGAGGAGGAGTGAAGGCAGTAGCGGTGTGCAGTAGCGGAGCGACAGTAGTGTGCAACAATTGCAGGCGAAGCCACTCGGAGTCGCAGGCGGTGGCACTGCAAAGAAGAGTGTGTTGTGTGTTGTGTGCGTTTTTTTGGAACAACGTAACTACGTTGTGATTTGAGTGAAAACCTAATTTTCTTTCACTCAAAGTTGTCACTCCTCCATTGGACCATTGCTGTCAAGTCAATTAATTTTTTATTTTTATTTTATTTTATTTTTATTTTTTTGGCGGGCTAGCGGGTCCGCCCACCCCGCCCCGCTACTGGCCCGCGCGGGCCGCGAGTTATGCGGGGCGGGCTAATGCGGGTCAGCGGGTTGAACATGTCAATCCACCCCACTTTTTTTACCGCGGGTCGCAGACCGACCTGCACGGCCCACCCCACTTTGTCACCCCTAGAGAGAGGTAAGTTCACACAGATAATTAATTGTAATATTTCCTTTGTGGCAAAAAAAAAAATATAACAAAAACATTATTATATTTAACAAAGTTTATAAAGCCATAGAATCAACATCATTCAATTATATCTATTATAAATTTCTTAAATTTTATAGTCATTATGCATAATTTTTTTTAATTATATATAATATATATTCTTTTGATCTCAAGTATGCTAGATTATACATAAAATTAAAAGAGAAAAATGTATTAAAATTATTTTAAGTTTCAACTTTTAAGCAATAGAAAAATATTAGGCCTACCATAATATATAAGTTAAATTCATTCTTTTATATCAATTTTATACCAATTTCACGAGTAAGAATATTAATGAACACTTATTTTTTTAAACACGATAAACTTATTATCATGACTTGTGCTTGAATATACGTATAATGTTAATATATAGATTACGTTTTTAGTCTTAATTAATAAAAGGGACCAACTTGGTGAATTCCAACTTGTTTAGATGTAATTGAGTACGAAAAACAAACTAATTAATATTTAAAAAAATTAGAATTTGGTGAGTGAAGAAATGTAATGACAAGCTTTCGCTGTCTTTGTTTATTATTCTATTTTAGAGAAAAATTTAGTTTTCATAATTTACTTGGTGCATAGTTTTCCAGCAATAATCGTGAAATATTGAGCATAAAATGAAAAAAAAATTGCAGCCACTTCGTTTAAACTTTTCAGTCTGATCCTTTTGTTTGTATTTGAAGAATTGTAAACACAGTTGATAACTCCCATGGTGTTTTCGGATACGTCATTCACCATTTGTTTCATGCAATTATTATGTATTTCCAATGCTAACACAACTTCATTTAATTCCAAACTATTTAATTAGTGGACAAATTTCATTTTACAAAATTCATCCTCTTGAATTATATTACACAATTAATTTTTAAATTTAAAAACATAATTTAACTAAATTTTAAATGCTTCTCTTTGGATCAAGAAGATATATTTCTCTTATATACTTGTTATTAATATTGAGGTCTCGATCTTTAACCAAAATTATCAAACAGATATTTAGAAAAGATTATTAAGTTATTTTTCGATTTTAGATGAAATACTATAATTAATTCTTAATAAATGTGTATCCTGCTATAATTAATCCTTAATAAATGTGTATAATTAAGTTTTCTTGTTTTTAGATATGTATTATTATCGTTTTTTTCAATTAATGGTCTAACATAATTTATAATTTTACCTTTAATCCTTTTTAATTTTTTATTTAATTAAGATTTATGGGTGGTCGAGGAATCTCTACTAGATGATACATTAATATATATATATATATGTATGTATATATATTATTTTGAATTTCTAATAAATATATGGAAATGCAATTGATATGTCATACGTGTGTATAGACAATTAGACACACTGGATCTATGCTTTCTTACACGACAACGCTACGTGGAAATGTGTTTTTTTTTTTGTCTCTTTTAGTGTTATTTTTTTCCAATATAGTTACCAAACAGAAATATGTGTTTTTCTTTGGTTTACACATTTTCTGAGTTTCTATTTGTCTTCTTCTTCATTTTTTCTTTTCAATCGGGTCTAATTTTTATTTTTTTTCTTTTTGTTGAAAGAAAAGAAAATGATTCACATGATTCAACTAATTAAGCTTAACTAATGAAATGCATAGAAAGCCACTATCTTTGAACCCAAAAGAATAATGGGTTAAATTAAGATGAATACTCCAAGTTCTTGGGACAATATGAAAAGTTGAACGGTTGAAGAGCAAAGGTTGAAGGTTTTGGGAATTATTTTAATGGGGTTTTGGGAAGAGATAGGTAAAGGTTATATATAGGAGAGTGGCCACATATAAACTCCACTACCCTATGCTAAAATGTGTGGGGCGGTGTTACATTATGGGATAACATTTTTCTTTCATTGCACCAAAAATCATGTTCTACATTTCTAAGTCCTTTTCCTTTATTATTTAAAAAAAGAAAAGAAAATCCCTCTTTTTTTATGTTTTTTTTTTCTTTATTTTTTTCTCAAACTATGACATCTTTTCAACAATCTTGACTAATTGGACTATAGAAAGCGGATTAAATATAGATTGTTTTTAATTTATAAGTTATTTTTTATTTTAAAATCTCTTTGTTTCATCTTCTTATGACTCTTCTAGTAAATGTTTTAAAGTTTGTAGATTTAATTGTTGATAAAGCTATTGTTTTAACTTTTTATAAGTGTTTTAATTGATTACGTGATTTTTTTTTTATATTTTTTTAGGTTTTTAAGTTTAGTTTTAACTTTTTTTCTAACTTTGGATTTATATTTCTTAGTCAACCATGATAAGTTGAAATGTATTATGATCGGTCCTTACTCAAATTAGTTTGAGATTTGAATAAGAAGAAATGTTGTATAAATTTTTTTAACAACTATTATCGGTAAAACGATGTGAGACTTCTCAAACAATAATAAAACACTCTTTCTTTTATTGGCACTTAATGTTGTAAAACCGTAAGCAGATATTGCAAAAAAAACATAAAAGCAGTTTGTAAACTCATGTTGCTTGGTCCTGGTCTTACGAAAATATGGAGAACGTTGTCAAAGAAATATCAAATTCGATTTTGAAAGTGCAACAACAAAGTGAATTTTGTTGTGAAGATGCAAAATATCTTTGATTTCTCTCCCTATATAAAGAGGGGTTCTATTCTCACTTTCGCACACAAATTTTCGCTTCCTTTCTTCCTCACTTTCTCCCTTCCCCTTCACTTTTTATTCATTTCTTTTATTATAAATATTTTTCTGGGTTTTACAGGTTCTTACTCTTTTAAGAGTAACTTGCTAGTTTTGATCCTCAAAAATTTTCATGGAGTTCCGGTTGTATCCTGGGGGGGCTTGCACAATACACCACGGATAAGTTCTCACGGACAGTAATCACTCACGTATCAGGAAATCAATGTTGTTCGTGTTTTAAAGCCTGAGTTACTACACTTAAATGGTTGTTAGTCACATCAATTCTCTCCTCCTTTATTATATTATTGAAATAATTATATAACTCTTAAGTAATAAATATGGTTCTCAAGATAATTGTCACTTAACACTACAAGAAAATCATGAAATAAAAATTAATTTTAGAGACAAAAAATAATTAGTTGTTATAGTGATTAAATTAGAGACCATTCTAGAAACTAAAAAAAAATTGCTTGTGATTTCTAAATTAGTTTATATTATTGTTAAATAGATTCTAAATTGGTAGCTAATTAGATACCAATTTAGAATCTATTTAAAAATAATAGAAACTAATTTAGAAACCAAAAAAAAATTTTAGTCTCTAAAATGGTCTCTAATTTAGTCTCTATAGCAACTAATTATTTTTTTTCTCTAAAATTGATTTTTATTTCATGATTTTCCTATAATGTAAACTATGTAAGTGTTATTTAAGCAAGTACTCACAACTCAAACATCATGTCCTTGATTCTTTTATCATTAATTATTGATGTATATAAATTACCTAATTTTTAGTTGAATATTGATTATCTCATTGTTTATATTTGTTATGTAGGACGATGTGGATTCATTAAGATGTTGAGAGTATGATTGGTAGATATTAATTATATGAAACTCATTTTGTATAGAATAAAAGAGATTCATATGTTTATAAGTAATAATCACAATGATACTATTATGATAAATATGTGTTATGTAGTATATGATGATGTATTGTTAAATTGGTAAAGAATCACTTAGATAAAATGAGTAAGAATTTTATTTTATTTTTGTATATATATTTTTATTATTACAACATTAAAGGAGGGGCAAAATTTGGGTATAGTATTATGAGTTTTTTACAGTTGAGGTATTTTTTTTTTCGAGTTTCCAAGTTTACCTATTGGTAAATTTTAGGAGTAGTTATATATATTTCACTTTTTAACTATAACTATCTTACGTATTTTACTATTAAAATTAAAATTTATATATATATTTTAGCATCTAAGTTTTTTTTTTCGCACATTTTATTTTCATGCTTTTCCGTTTATACATATTTATCAAAATGTTGTTAATAAACCACATTGTTTTTTTAAGAGGCACATCTATATTTAGTTACACATTTAGCAAATTGAAAAAATATTATAGTTAAACTTAAGTAGTGAAATAGTAAAATATTCCATTAAACCTATACTTTTTGCACTTAAAAAACTTCATTAAAAAAATAACCAAATCAATATTGATGACACTAACATTGAAGTTTTGTTTATTAAAATATGGTTATTTTTGAAGTGTCTTCCAAGTGGCCTTGGCTTGTTATTGGTGCAAAGTGTATCAAACATTTGGAAAATGCAAGGTAGAGATTGGGCAAATGAAGCCAATGAAATCAATGTTTTTTCCTAGGAATCTAAGTTTGAATACTTCAAAATGTAAAATAATGGAAGTAGGGTTTCATCATCACTCCTTATGTCAGAGACACTCTTTCTATACACTTTTTGCTCATTCCTTCTAAGGTGGAAGCCCCATTACCACAACACCTTAATTACCCTAGTATCTTACTAACAAAAATATTAAGTAAAAGAAACTTTGTTTAGTTTAAGTGTTTTGGTTTTATATTTGGAATCTCACATTTAAGTTTTAAATGAAAAAAAAATCAAATTATTTAAATTAATTTTAATTTTAATTTAATTATGAATTCATTTTTGACTTTGTTTATAAATTAAATTAAATTAAATCCAAAAAATAAAACCTATTTTAAAAATATGTGAGTTCAAATTTATTTGATTTTATAAAAGAAGTTGTTGGTAGATACTTTATTTTATCTAAAGTAAAAAATTACTTTATTTTATTACTAAAAAATTCATTAAATTAGTACAATTTTAGAAATAAAAATAATTAGCTCTCATTGACTAAATTAGATATATTTTAAAAACTAAAAAAATTATTGATATCTACCGTAGTTTCTATTAATAATAATAAAATTTATAAACTACTTTCTAAATTAATATCTAATTAGCTATTAAGATTTTAATTTCCAATTAATTTAGATTTTAATTTTTTTAATAAAATTAGTTTTTATTTAATGATTTTTTTTAGATAAAATAAAATTTGTAATTTTTTTAGTACAACTATTTATCGACTAATAAAATTTTAAAATCCAATTTAGGGTTTTGGGGAAAAAAACAAAAGCAACAAAAATAGTAGAAATCAAATGTATTGAATAATTTTAAAAGAATACTAATTTTTTTTCAGCATAATTATATATTGAAATTTATTAATAAATGTGGTATTATCACTACAACAAAATCATGAAATAGAAACCCATTTTTAGAAACAAAAAATAATTAGTTGCTATAGTGACTAAATTAGAGACTATTTTAGAGACTAAAAAAAATTTGGTTTCTAAATTAGTTTCTATTATTGTTAAATGGTTTTTAAATTGGTATCTAATTAGCAAATAAGGTTTTGCTACCAAATTTAGAATCTAAATAATTGATAGTTAAAACTTTGGTAGCTAATTAGATACCAATTTAGAAACTATTTAACGATAATAGAAACTAATTTAGAAACCAAATTTTGTTTGTCTTTAAAATAGTCTCTAATTTAGTCACTATAAAAATTAATTATTTTTTATTTTTAAAAATTGGTTTCTATTTCATGATTTTCTTGTAGTGTATATGTGAGAGTTGAGTAATAAAAAGTGAGTTTTAATGTGGTTGTTGGAAATACTAAAATTGTTAAATTTAGTGTGTTATTCATGCCAATAACATTATTTTGTCTAACTCTTATCATTAAGTGTTAGGAAAACAGTCATGTAGCGACAAATGTGATTTTCCATTGCAACAATCTTTCGATGTTATCACTCTACACAAATATTTAGCTATTTATATGCACGAGTGATCAAATTTGAGAGAGTTTAAAACCATTTTTATTGTAAACAATTTGTGTTCCTTACTATTTGGTGCATTGAAATTCATCACACACCAGTTTTAGTTGAAAGTTGAAACTTATTCTTACAATGAATTGGATTGTTAGTCTCCACTGATGTCGGGCACTAAGAGAAATGTAGCATAGTTTGAGCAGTGTAAAAGGCCATGCAAAATGCATAGTATAGGCAAAGATAAGCATAAGATAGCTGCAGAATGCAGTGAACCACCAACAAGGTGTAGCACACCCCATGACACCAATCATATCATGTCTCTAAGTTTCTATTTCTATGGACTCAAAGCATGTGAAGAGGATGAAAATGGATGAATTTTAATGGATGACATTTAAGCTCATCATAGCTCATTTGTGAAGAAATGTGTGATTCTCTTCCTCTTTTCATTAATGCATACTAATTTAGTTAGAATCATGATTTCAGTTCAATGTTCTTATCTTTTCTAGAGTTTAACACGATATTAAAATCTTGATGATATTAAAATCTTGATGATTTCAGTTTAATGTTCTTATCTTTTCTAGAGTTTAACACGATATTAAAATCTTTTCAAAATTATATTAATGTGATAGATCTATTATCGGTAGAGAATTTTGTTCAGACTAGAGTATGAAAAATTAACATAAAAATGAATGTAGTATATAATTATAAATGTTTAAAGTACTTTCTATGTCAGTTATACTTTTACATATAACTAATATAAAAATAATTAATTACAATATTTCAAATAAAACTGGTGTAATATATCATTTTTACATCAATTATATACATAATCGATGAAATATGAAGACACTTTATATATCAATAACAAAGTCAAAAAGTTAATATATGACATCGATTACCATCAATACAAAAAGTCATTCTAACCTAAATTTTTGATCTCATGTTGAATCAATTTTTATTTTATATTGTGTGATAGGTAAATCTTTTACTATGTCTTTAAATTAATTACTAAAGTCACTCACTTTCTACATCAACAAAATATACATTACATTTATAATTATTAATGAATATAAAAAATAATTAACTAATTTTTTTTTCTAGAAAACTCGTGAAAAAATAAGAAAGTTATATCATATCTTGCATTCTTTTTATTACTTAATCAAATATATTTATTTCACAATTCATTAAATTAGAATTATAATTTATTATTTTCAAAAATTAAAAATAATTGTTTGAAAATTAAGAAAATAATCGATTCTACTTTTTTACAATTTTATTTGTTAATAGTTATACTAATAATAACAAATATGAAATAAAAGCATTTTTTATTTTTCCTTTTTTAATACAAATAATCTTTCTCTTTTTTCTCATTTAGTTCTTTTCAATCAAATAACATTTATTTCCACTAATTAGATTTATTATTAACAAATTAAAAAAAATAATTAATGTAAAATTGGATTAAGATTATGGACATATAGAAATTTTAAATCATATGATAGTTTCTCCATTTTAAAATCATGCTGTTTTAGTGGAAAATAATATGAGAAAGCCAAACTCCAAATACGAAACAGTTTTTTATTTTATTTTTCTCCTCGTACTCTCCAACTTTGTGTTGACTTTTTTACTTTCATTAAAAAAATATTAGTTTACATCATAATTTTTTACACTAACTATATATCTATTAAACTCTATTATTTCTGTTCATATTATTAAACACGATAACATTTAGACTAGTTTCAATTAATAAAAGAAGGATGAATTTGAAAGGAAAAAAAAACATGTATATATCTTTTTATTTTGTTTTTTACGATATAAAAAAGAGATTATTTTAAAAAACATGTATTTCGAGGATTAAAAGGAGAGTAGTTTAAACGTGTACGAAAAGTCATTGATTCTTTTGGTTGCACGACATTGATCATCTTTTCCCATCAGAAAAATTATATTTGATTACTTCACATTTTTAAAATGAAAAAAAAAGGTCCTGTCAAATTAATTCGTTGCTAACTAGCCACTAATTGCTAATTAATTAATTAAAGTTAGATTACTTAAAGACTTATTTTACACATTTTATTGTTTGATTTAGATGAAACATTGGAAAGGGAAAAGAGAATAAATAAAAAAGTATCATAATTGTTTTATTTTGTATCACAGATTACTACTACTATTATTTGTTTGCTATTATTGAGTTTCTGCAATGATATTCCATTTCTTAAACTGTTACCAAAATATGTATTGGAATAAGAAATTTGTAAGACTAAACTAATCAAAACATGAAACTGTGTAAAAAAAATACTAATCTGTACATTTAAATTATCAATTTGGTAGTGGTGACAACTCGATTTCCAGTCCAAGATTCTGACAAGATGAAATACCAAAACATGTATTGTGACTAAACAATGGTAAAAAACTCTTGATAAGCACTTCAGTCTGATTCCAAATAGAACAGCTGCATACACCATTGCAAATCACAGGGAATATGAAAAATTCCAACCCACAATATCTGGCAATTCTGCAATGTAAATAGCCAGCATATGATTAAAAGCTCATCTCATATCTTCACATTTTTCATTACAACATCTAAGGCCAATAATAGTCATGGCCAAATAACATTTTTCATTCCAATTTTCTTCTCCAATGAATGATAATGAAATTTTAACCCAAAATGTTAGAGGCTCAATAAGAATATATGATTACCCATCTGTGCGTGCCCTGCTCATTCAGATCGAATATGCACCTTACCACACCATCGTCAAGTTCTGACAGTAACACAGTCTATATCAGTACAAATATATTTATGGGAAAAAACCTATATGTCACTTAAATAACCTAAAAGACAGACGAAAAATCATAACAATTATAAGTTCGTGAATATTGAATAACAACGAGTGCAATACAAATCATAAATTGATCAAATAAAGGAGAAATTTTGGAAGCATGGATCAAAGAGAAGGTTGTAATCATCGCAGGAATGGCATAGGTGGCAGAACAGTGATTGAGTGGAAGGGAGGAAACAAAGCGTGGGGAGAAGACTCGAATTAAACAGTTTAGATATCTTTTTATATTCAAAATAGAAGCATAAAACTTGGCAGTAAACTATCCCAAATTCCCATAATCACCACCTTTGCACAGAACATAACAATCCAAACAATCTCAAGGGAACTTCTGATTCATAGCTGCAATGTGTACAAAGATTTTACTTAATTATCACACCTGAATGCAGTGTTACATAGCCTGTTGCTCTTCTCCCACATTCAAATCACCATTGTCGTCGTCAAATGATTCTCTATCTTTAAGAAAGTATCCATCCTTTGGAGGCTTATAATCCTTCCCCCTCCAAACCACAACCTGTTCATTCTCAAACGTCACCGGAATACAGGGGACCATGTCCTGCATTAATACATAAGATAATCGAAAATGAGCAACTTAAATCACAAAACACAGGGAACAAAATTTGAAGATTAGAAATCATATCTTCTCTATATGTTTGAAAGGTAGAGCAGAGGGCCGACATTATTGTATTACTTACCATTACCACTCTCATTTTTATTTCCCTTCGAGATACATAATATAAAGAAAAATTATACCTTATTCCATTGGTTTGACTTAAAAACCGATAGATATCCATTGATAGCTAGTTAGTGTGTTAGTGAGTGAGGGATTTAGAAAGGTGAGTTGAGATGGTAGAAGAAATAAGGGCATATTGCCTAACAAATAAGAGGGGAGATTGAGAGAGACCTATCTTATCATTTGAGAAAGGATTATCAAATAAGATATTTTTGTAATTTTTACGGACAAAAACTAAATAAAACTTTTATGGGGACTAGACCCAAAAACTGATTTTAAGGGACAAGAACTAGAAAAAAGGTACTAAATTTTTCCATTCACCTCTCCCTCCATAAAACGAAATAAATTCTTTTAAGAAGTACGACCCAGAATATCCCCATAAAAATGAATCATTGAAGTCCTATTTGAAAAGTGATTCGACTTTATAATGCCCAAACAGACTCAATTTTAAAACTTATTTTGAGGTTCTACCTAATCATCAAAAAGGCATTTTTTGTTATAATGATACAACACAAGAAAATTACATGGCAAATATAGCTTTGTAATGCTGCCTATCACAACAATATACTCAGCAAAGCTAAAGAGAATTAATTGTCTTCTACCCTGAGTTTGCAGCCTATTTTCTTGTAATCTTTCCTTTCAAGCCCCTCACAGTCTATCCGAACCAATTCACAGGAGAGGAAAGCATCTCTGACCATCGGTACCAAAAAAGCATAATAACCATTTTTTGCTGCAATTCACTTCAGAGTCAATAAATAATGTTTGCAAAAAGCATACTAGCAACTGAAATAAGAAAAAACAACACACACCAAGCTTAGTTAAAGCAGGAAGAGCTAGTCCCCTCTTCCGCATTTCTTTTGTTTCATTAAGACTTAAGCCATCGATTGTTTTCTTAATCAGTCTGGGATATACAGGTTCATGGGGCTTCCACAACATCGTAGGAACAATAGATCTCTTTTTAGGATTATAATTCCTGCCTCTGTATAATATAAGTGTACCTCCATGTCTGAAGATGACCTTCCCAAATGTTTTGTCCTGCAACAAGAACATAAGAATTACTTGTGCATGCTATCAGACAAGTTTAGACATAAGCATCACAGACAATGCAACCCGAAGTTCAACAATCATATGAGTCCACATGTTTCAAAATAGATTGGGATGTAAAACTTTACATAATATGCAAAGTAGTAAGAAAAAAGAAGTCAAAAAGCATGAAGAGAGATGAACCTCAAGCTGGGTGCAAATATTTTTCATGTCCATAGTTGGAACACCCATGCATTTGATTCTAACTGCTTCAGCAAACTTCCAATGATTTTGAATAACATTCAACATGTTGTGAGTTAAACCATCCCTTCCTGAAACCAAAACAATCAAAGTCAGTAGTTAACAGATAAGATGTTGATTGAAGAATACATAATGAAAAAAAGGATAAATTCTGGTTACTTTATTTAGCCTTTTCTGTGCAAAAATATCTTAGTTGCTTGAGAAAGGCGAGACCAAACTGAATGGACTAAGGAGAAGGCATCAAATTCACAACATTGGAACCAATAACTTTTATTTAAACATCAATCTGCCAGAATTTTACTCAAAACAAGTACAAAGGAAAACAACATTTCATACATGCCTCCTCAACTTAGCCATCCAATACATTTCCACTACAATTACTATAAGAACCAATAGACTTACTCATTTCTCAACACGACCACACCCAACAAAAGCATAAAAAATAACAGTGAATTGTCATTCTCATCAAGCAAAACTTTATAGAAAGTCTTGCTATCTATCTAATCAAACTAAAATTTATAAACCAAGTAACCATTCAAAAAATTCATATGCAATACCACCCCACTGGCATAAAAATTCAAAGACAAAAACAAAAAATGACAAACTTCAACATTTTTTAAGCATACCCATTTGATTGTTTTCAAAAACACAAAAGCCCCCTCACATTAGGTGAGGACACATATATAGATCACATGACACGACACTACTGGGATCTATAACAAACAAATTCTCAGGATCATTTATATACCATGAGATCCATTTAAACAATTCCCTACAATGTTCTTCTTGGTCACGCCTTTCCACAGGATAAAAAACCATGCAAACTACTCTCATCATCGGTACATCACTAGCCTTTGCTCCTTAACCAGCATCTCAACATTAATATTTAACTAAATGAGAACATATACAAGTATTCAATTCTCGTAATATTTTTCACATCCCCGATCCTAATGAAGAAAAATATCAAGCCTCTTTTGACTTTCATACCGAGATTGACATGCCTATTAGTTTTGCTTCTCTCAAATTGCGATACCAATGCCTTTCTCTCGTCACTGGTAAGGGGTTTTCCTTGAATCATCTCTCTCTTCATCTTCCTCTTCTCCTCCAACTTAGGATCCTCCGCAGCCTCCAAGCTCTCCACCGTGGGGTCCACCGCTGGCGCACACACACCAGTCCACTTCCGGTCGAGCCGGCCCGGCCCAAAGGGCGAGTACTTGGGCTCCCTGAGCCCAATGGGCCGCACCTTCGCGCTGCTCTCCGTGTAGCTGAACCGGAAATCGAAGGGCAGGTCATTGGAACGAACCCGCTTGTAGCCGGCCGGGTCGAGAGAGGAAGGAGGCCGGTACTTGGGCTTGGGTTTTCTTTGGTTGGGCTTAATGGGAGGGGAATTGGCGCATTGTGGCTCGGGAGTGAGAGACGACGGTGGTTTGAAAGTGTACGAAGCGTGGAGTTTGGAAGCGGCGGAGGAGAGGTGGCGCGTGAGGAAGGTGGCGGTGGAGGAATTTTGGCGGGTAACACGAGTGAGGATAGACATGAGGGTTTAAGGGTGCATAGTGTTTGAAAAGAGAATGTTCATTTTAGGGTTTAAGGGTTGCAGTGGTGGTTGTTCATCTTGCTGCAATAGTGAGTTGCAGAATTACAGTAACCTAAATTTTAAATGACTATTGAGAAATTAAATAAATATATTAAGTGTCACGTTTTGTGATTAGATTAAATTTACTTTTTTATTTAAGATATTACACTGTACGAATGAGAGTTATAATATAACTTTTTTTTATTTCATTTTTTAAATCTCACTGTTATAAAATTATATTCAAGGATCTAGTGAATTAAACAAGAGTGGAAGGAGAATAGATGAAGTATACTATTTTATTATTTTTAAGTATAAGATTATAAGTAGAAAAAATTAAGTATTAAACTTTATTTTAAAATAAATTACCATCTTTCGAAAACACTTTTTTTTTACTTTCTTTACATTTTTTTTAAAATTAAATTTTTTAAAAGATTTATTCAATCTTTTGTAAATTAAAGTTTACTTTTTGAATTTCAATGGAAAAAAGAGAAAATAAAAGTTTGTTTTAAAGTAAATTTCTTTTTATAGAAAAATGAAAATTTATTAGTTTAAAATCATAATAATATGTTTAAATCATATTATTTAAATATAAAATTTATAAATAGAAAAAAATGTATTTTTTACTTTTCTTATATTATTTTTAAATCTGAATTTTCAGAGATTTATTCATTACAACAAGTTTGTTCAATAAGAATTTGTTTTAAAATAAGATTCTCTTTGAAAACTTTTATATCCACAAGTACTAAAGATGAATATTTGTTAGTCTAAAATCATAATAATATGTTCAAATTATTGATCATATTGTGTACATGTCTAATTTCTTGTATGATAAGAAAAAATTTAAGTTTGACATTAAATCTAAATAAGTTTTAATAACTAAGAAAAACTCTTATGATTTTGACAATACTTTAGAATAGATAACTTAGATGTAAAGGTGACTTTGTCATTATGATTTTGATTTGTATGAAGGACATGCATTTTTGTTTCAAAATATGTAAATGTTTGAATTAGAGTATAATACATTTTAATTTTTGGTTAATAGAATAATTTCTTGAGCCTGTTTGATTAAATAAATATTGAGATGGTGGATAAGCTTAAGTTGTGAAGCATGTTAAACTTTTGTTTTGAATATAAATTTTGATGAGAATAGTTGTTATTTTCTTAGTCATTATTGATTTATGAGTTCAGTAAGTTATATTTTGAGCAAATTAAAGTCATGTGACCATTTGAATTGTTTAAAAGTTGTAAACTTTTATATTCATTTGGGGTAAAAGTTTGAAAATTAGTTGGTATTGTTGCATAAAGTTGCTTTTTCTAATATTTTTACTTAAGCAAAGATTTTGATGTTTTATTTGGATTTGAAATAGTGAATTTGAAATGTTTTATTTGGATTTGAAAGTAGTGAATTTGAAATGAAAGTGTTAAAAAAATATGATTGTTTAGATTAAGAACAATAGAGTAAAAAATGGAAAAAAAAATTATGAAAATTTGTGAATAATGTAAAAATTATACTTTATTTATTTTTATAATTCTTTTAATCGTTTTATTTTTCTTTTTATTATTATTATTTTATATATTATTAGTGAATTAATAATATAAAGTATAGTATATATAATATAATAATTAAAATATATATATATATATAATAAAAACTAACCTTCTCGCAAATCGTACTTACCTTACAAAGATAAAACACGCAAAACAATGTGCTTTATTTTATACATTTTAATAGTTTTTATTTATTAATTTTAGTAAAATTGTCGTTGTTCCTCACTCGGACAAATAAGTCTTTAGAAGCAAACAAATCATAATGACGAATTTTATTTTCACTTAAGCAAGAAACTTTAGCTCAAGCGAAATTATAACAGAAATAGGAAATCAATATTTACATTTTGTTTGGATTGGATTTAGGACTAATGAGAAGATGTCACCACGGTTTGAATCAGGCAAAGATGAGGATAAGAGAGCAGGAAAAAAGAAAGTTGAGTGATCTTCTAAAAGTTGAAGAGAATAAGAGATGACTGAAATGAAAATACCGTCATAGTATGTTAAATACAATTGTACCCTACTTTCTCTTCAACTCAATGACAATTTAATGCATTTAATTGATGTTACCTACAATATTAAAAACTTTAACTCATAAATGCATGCGCATTTTGGCATTTGTACATTTGTGTAATTTTCAAAGTGAATCTAGAAACGAAATTACACATGGAACCTGCTCTTAGGAATATAAGATTCCTTAAAATATTAACCACTTATAAAATCCAGTTAATCGTAAATTACATATGTTTTTCATACAGTGACACAGAAAATAAACCCATATATGAAGCTAAAATTTAATTTGTTGACATCTGAGGAAATTATCGCCATTTGATTTCTATTACATGGCTTATTAAACAAAAAAATTATATTATCAACAGCGGACACATTTATATAAAGGAATAAACGAATTTTCTCTTCCGAATCGAATCAAGGATAGAGTAAACAGCGAGTGAAAAAATTTACGATTAACCTACTGTGCGTGCCCTACTGGTATAGATCAAATACGCGATTCACCACCAGCGTCAAGTTCTGACAATAACACAATGTACGTCAGTATTTACGTAAACGAAAAGCAAATTCTGCAGAAACAACCAATAGTCAGGAATAATTGTGAGAAGTTAGGTTAGTGAATAATAATAATGAATAAAGACGATTTAGAAATTGATGAAATAAAGAAGAAATGTTAGTCGGCGTGGATCAGAGAGAAGGTTGTAATCAACGCAGGAAGTGCAGTGGTGGCGGAACAGTGATTGAGTCGTAGGGAGGGAACAGAGTGTGGGGAGAAGTCTAAGTTGCGATTCCATACTAGAATGCAACCCACGCCTTTTTCATACAACCCCTGAAATCACCATTGATGTGGAAGAAGTTGCGAGTGTCGCAATGCAATTGCTCGGCAAGGGACAGGGGCCTTCTTCACTTTGCCCTAACTCCAAACACTGTCACCGCCAAACCAAATCAACACATGTTCTTCCTGCTCAAACCTTTTACTATTCCCATCATTTCCACGCCGAATCAACTTCACGAACACACCACCACGACGAAGAAGAAAACTGAGATTTGAAACTAAATGGATTTTTGTGGAAGAAGACGAAAAGCTTTGTAACATAGAGAGCGCGCGGCGTTAGTGAAAAGGGCGAAAACCTAACGAAGATAGGAACACGGGTTATATTATGGATTCGAATAGGCCCAAAACCCAAGCCTGGTCATTTTGGACTTAAGCCCGTTGCGGGTTTAACTAAAGCAAAATGCTTCCTGCACCTTATAAATTATGACCTGCACCCGATTTCCTTCTAAATTTCTAAAATTATCTTTTATTTTGAAACTGAAAATCCAAAAGTCAAAAAATGTATTTTGGAAAAAAAAATTAGAATAGATATTTTGTGTTCTGTAATGATATTCTAAAATAGAATTGAAAAATTAAAATCTCATTGTAAAATTAAATTCGTGTAAATTCTAAAATATATATATTCGTGTAAATTAAATTTTTAAATGAATTAAATTATTTTCTTTATTTTAGCTGAATTTAAAGATAATAATACAATTAATACACATATATATATATATATATATATATATATATATTTTTAAGATAAGATGAATTCTTGGAATTTAAGATGGGATTTGATTTAATTTGGAAAAGTGGTAATTTTAATATTTAATTTAAATTTTATTAAATATGATAGCTGTTATAATACAAACTAATTGTAAGTTTCTTGTAATAATACAGTCATAATTATAGTAATTTAAATTTGAAAGAATAAGATTTTGGAAAATAAGAGCTTGAATTTTATTTGCCACATTTATTTCTATCTATTAAACTAGAGTCGAATTTTGTTTGCGATATTATTTCATACCTTTATGCATGTTAAAAAATATGTTGTATCAATAAACATTTAAAATAACATTTTATTATATCATATTATTTTTTAATTTAACCAGAGTCTAATTCCTGACATGTTGTAACTGTGAGTTATCCACTAATTTTTGTCATACATGAATATATATTACGTTATGATTACTAGAGTGATTGGCGCGCATTCCGCAAAAGAATAAGCAAATCCTTAATTTCCACGGCCAAATCGCATGCATTCCATATTATTTGGAACAAAAATAAAATAAATTAAAAACACCATGCCAGATTTGCCTATTGGCTAAATGTGTTCTTTGATTTTTAAAATATTTTTCCCTTCACTATATAGGCTTATTTTATAAATTATTAATAAGATATACCAAACGTAGAATAAAGCGAAATGAAATTCTTTTTAATTTGCAGTGATCGGTCAATAATACCAACATAATAGGCAAAATATAAATATATATATATAAACTCTAGAAATCATGTCTTACCGAAAAAATCAAAATTAAAGTATTATAACCACTATTACCAATCACGCATATCAAAATCAAAATTAAAATTTGTTTACGACAAATATTTTGATACTTAGAAAAGTTAACAAATTGGTTGTTGGACATCCCATCGACTAGAGGATAATTCATTGTATATAAGTGAGTACAAACATGAGTCGGTTTTATGGGGTTGAGTTAGGCTTAAAGTTCATTTTGTAATATGGTATTAGAGTCATTTAAAGTCTATCCTAATGAGTGTTTGTTAAGCATATCGTGTCATCCGTTATCGGACCGTTATCGAACCACCCATAATATATTATCCTACAAACGAGTTATTGTCCCTCTCGACGTAAGAGTGTGTTGGAGATCTCACATATGTAATATTGGTTGATAGATTTATAATATTTTAATGCAAATTACGAAAGACTTCGACAAGAGAAAAAAATATAGAGTCAATCCCTTAAGTGATATGACCATTTGCCACTTAATAAAGAAATTTGATAGTTGTGTTTTCTGCAATATTTCATTGCGGAAGCGTTGAGGGAATTGGAGGTAACGAAATCACAAAGTTGCTCACATCATTTAACAAGTTTGAAAGTGCTAAATGAATTGGAGTCAAAGTTGCACAACTTGTTGAATTAATTTGCAAGTGTGCAATGAAATAAACGTTCAACATGAAAAAACTAATTTTGTTGAAGGAATTTGAAAATGTCCATATGAAGAGGTCTCTTTCAAAACTCAACATATTTAGTAGATTTTGTAGGAAATCGTTATAAAAATTGTTTATCCTTTTTGGAGAACAAGTAAAAGAAAGAGAGAAAACAATCACATAAATGAAGTTTAAAAAATAATGGAGAGATGTGAAACTATATAAATTTTTTCTTCTTAATAAAATTTGATTAAACATGTTAACCTCTCATTAAATTATTTACTTACACATATATATGAATTTTGTTATTCATATTTATAATTTTAATTTGTTTTCAATGTTTGATAATTAATAAGAAGCAATTTTTTATTTTTGAAAGTTCTTAAGATTCTTGTAAGGATTTGTTTAGTTGATAAAGGGATTGACTAGTTTAGTAAAATTCTAAAGGCTTCCAAGATTAAAATATTAATTTTGAATAATTTGGTTGAACTTGAAACCGTGAGAACTAAAGTTTATATATGTGTAAGGAAAGGGTTGAAGGTTTGTTAAGCCGGAGAAATTAAATTCCTACATTTAATATAATTGCATTTCAAAATTTTAGTTATTTACGTTATTAAAATCATTCTTAAATATATTTCAGGAAATATGTAGAAATAACTTTCACTATTTAGTTATTTTAATTTATAAAAGCTTTACATAACCTCTTCATGTAATTTACTGCCAATATCAATTATCTACACGTTTTTATTAAAAAAAATAATTAAATCATGATTATAAAGAATAATAAAAAAATCACAAATAACAATAGTCACATGACCATTGTCATATTTTTTTTTCTATTGTTACTTGCCTTTATTCTTATTTTTGTTGAGTAAAATATTTATTTTCTACCTGTCTTTCAATTTATTTTTGCATATTCACTTTTAAAATATTAATAATTAATTTTTTTAATCACATTATATATTAAACCAGTTTGATTAAACTTAAATAGACATTTCTTAAAAAGTAATTTTAAAAAATGACTTATTTACAAAAGGAATTTTTTATTAAAATAAATTGAAAACATATCTTAATAAGGACATTAGACAAATAAGTATCACAATTTTTTCTATTGTTGGTTGTCTTTCTTATCTTTTTATTATTTTTAGATATTTATTTTATTTTATTTTGTATGCCTCTATTTTTTTTATTTACTTATAAATTAGAATTCAGTTTAATTTTGTTCTTCACCACAATGTTGCATAAAATGAAGAAAGTAAAAATTTCATCTAAAATAAAACTGATAATAAACCTTATGTTGTCAATAATAGTTATTTGGCTACCTATATCATTATATAAAAATTTTATGACTTTTTGTTTCTAATTTAATATGATACATAATCATTTAATCCTACCAGCGATGAGTAACTGAATGATTCATTGATTAAAGAATAACTAGATAATTTCTCAACTAAGAAACATTTATATAATCCTTGAACTCTTATTTCTTTAAAAATATTTCTTTATGTTTTTTAAAATTATACAATTTTAATTTTAATATAATAAAATGAAGAAATATAAATAATTAAAGTATACAATTTTTCTTTTGTGCAAAGTAATAAGGTTCCCAAATATTTTTCCCTTTATTTCGTTTCGTAAGATAAACAAAATTAATTATCGAAGATTGAAAACCAAATCATTAGCACTTAGAATATTTCTACAAAAGTTTAAAGCATCAAATTAATTAATAACAGCTTATTTAAAATCGAATTATTTCTATAAATTCTTCAAACATAAAATTAATTAACAGAAGAACTGATAATAAAGTTCTCAAACATGAAATTAATTAGGAAAACCTTCTTTCCATCTACTAACATATTAAGTAAGATTTTCCATTCTTTTTTATTTTTCTTCGAAAGTATAAATTAAGATAAAAGATACTTTGATTTGATACTTGAAAAGTTAAAAATATTCATTTGAGAATCATATTAATAATATAATATTTTATATTAATACTTTAAATTAGTAAAATGAATGTTTTTAATTTTTAAAGTTGTTAAAGCATCTTTTTTCATAAATAAAATTCCCCTGTACATTTCTTTTGTTTGTTGTGTTATGTGTTTTGGCCTGGGCGTTTCCTGTGTCATACATATACCCACACACAAGCTTCTTCTGCTTCTTTCTTGTTTTCTCTCTGCGAATTCAAATTGCTCCTTTCTCGGGAAAATCTCCACGCTGCGTTTTCCCGGGATATATCGTTCCGCGTTCCTGTTAATCGTTTCCTCGATCGGAACCAAGGTTTCAATCTCTGTCCAATTCCCTTGCGGTTCCGTTTTCTCGTGAGTTCTCAAAAGGTTAAGAAAAAACCCACTCTAGCATTCGTTCTTTCATTCCCTAGCGGCATCATTGTTCGATTCAGGGTTTAATAAAATAAATTCACTCACTTGTGGTTCGCAGAGCGTTTCAAGATTCAATTATCGTGACAATAACAGGCTATATTGCGAATTTGGCTAAGGCTCGTGAGTGTGGGGGTTCAGATTGCACAATTCTTGGCGACGGCGTTTCGATTTGAATGCAATTAGGGTTTCGCGGTGCGCGAAATCTTCGATGTGGATGATTGCAACAGCATGATAGTTAAGCGGACAATGAAAGCCGAAGCGCCGAACCTGAAACGATGTAAGATTGACGGGACCGAGAATGCGATTCAGAAGAAGCGTAGGGTGAACGGGTTGTACTCGCTGGGAGTGCCGGGGGATGCTGAGTATTTCAGCAGCGGTTCTGGTTCTTGGAGCAGTGAAGGATCGTATTGGGGTGGTGGTGGTGAGGTTCAGTCCAATTCGAATTCTTTTATGTTCAATCGGAAAATGGTGAAGGAGGCACGTCGTCCTCCGCTTCTGCGGTCCTCTCGTGGACGCGTCCAGAAGCTTCCGTCGAGGTTCAATGACTCGGTTCTTGACGCGGACGGAGACTCGAGCTTTGAAGATAATGATAAGAGTTATGTGGAGGACGGAAGGGGTGGCATTGGTGTGAGTGTGGAGAGGAGTGATAGTGTGTGTTGTTCGTCTAGTGTTGGGAGAAGGACTGGCGTTATGGCTGAGAGTAATACGTCTGGGATTAGTTTCGAGGGTGTTGACCAAAAATCCAATGGGGAGAAGAGGAATGAGGTTTTCAAGCTGGAGGATTTTTCTTTGGGGGATATAGTTTGGGCTAAGTGTGGGAAGAGGTATCCGGCTTGGCCTGCTGTAGTGATTGATCCTGCCTTGGAAGCTCCAGAGTCCGTACTCAGCTGTTGTATTCCCGGCGCGCTCTGCGTGATGTTTTTTGGTTATTCAAAGAACGGAACTCAAAGGGTTAAGTTATCTCCAAGTCTTGTTTATGTTGTCAAGGATTTGAGTTTTTTGATCGCGGGTTTTAGTGGTGGGGTCTAACAGAGCGATGGTGTGCAGGACTATGCGTGGGTGAAGCAGGGAATGGTGTTCCCCTTCTCGGAGTTCTTGCACAGGTGTGTGGGTGAATTATTTTTGGGTTTGCTGCAGTGGATTGATTCTGTAAGAATGTTGGATGTTTAATTGGTGGAAATTTATCTTTGTTCAGGTTTCAGGGGCAGACTCGGTTGTACAAGAGCAAACCTAGTGACTTCCGCATGGCCCTGGAGGAGGCAATGCTGGCAGAAGATGGTGTTCTGGAATCACATTTGGGAAGAGTGGAAGTACCTGATGCAGAAGCTCATCCTGCTCGACTTATGGAGGCTACCTGCTATTATGTTGATGAAGAATACTACGGCCAGGAACAGGTGAGATTTTCATTTTATGTTATCAGGGTTTTTCATTTTATGCTTTATGATCTGATGAAAGCTTTTACAAACTGTTATGCATAAGATAAAGGTTTTAGACATGTCGAGTTATCGTTGTCAAAGGTTGCGTTAGGCAATATTTATTTACGGAGGAAGGACTGCGGAAGTGTCTATGATATGACTGTTCTTATGTGTGGAGGAAGGACGGAGTGGCTATGATATATATTCTTCAGCCGGAGCTGGAACTAGAAAAAATGGAAAAAACCTAGAATGGTCAACAGAGAAAAACTATTTTTTTAAGGAATGCAAAGCTTTAGTAAAACTATTTAATTTTTTATAATTATTTTATCAAGCTTCTGTATTTCCGGTGGATTGAGTGGGCTATTGTCTGTATGCTGTACGTAGCCATGTACTAATACTGTTTACCTGTATCGAAGTAGGAGATCATGTCTGAATTGCGTGACATGCAAAAGATAAGCGATTAACCTATTGGTCTGTTACGATTGAGCTAGTCATCACAGGTTTAAAATTTAAATTATTCGTTAGCAACCTATCACATTTGCAAGTGAGGTTTTTTAGTATTTAATTAATGGTTAAAATGCTAAATTAATTGGTTTTATGACTACGTTACTCCCAACTTAAAAAGTAGTCAACCCTCAAAAAAAATAAATCTTCCAGTCGTGAGTGACACCCTGTTTGAGAAACTTTAAACAAACAGGATTTTGCTATGGCCATCGCTCAAATTCCAAATTCTAAGATTTGTAGCAACTTACTAAACTGCAGTATTTGTTTGGTTAAGTGTTTTCAATTCATTTTCCGAATAAAAATTTAACCAATTCTTTCTGTGATTGCCTTTTCTAATACATTTGTATGAGAGATGAAAATAATTTGTGGTGAATTGCTGATTATGAACCTTGTGCAGTCATCTTGTTACTTTGATGTTTTGTCCTGTAATGATAGTTATTCTGCAAAGCAGATTTGGTTAATAGTTAACTTTAGAAAAATGTATCGTGTATATTTATGTTATTTGTATACTTTTATCGTATGGATATATTTTGCAGGTTACAGGGTACTGTGCTGGCTGTGGTCTGATGTTGCCATGCAAAACCATGAAGAAGATTAAGGATTCAAATTGTGCACCACGATTTTATTGTAAACATTGTACCAAGGTAACGAAGCATGGTCAATTTATAATAGTTTCAAACTGTTCACTAAATAATTTTACAGCACATATTTATTTTTAACTATATTTATGTCCTTGCAGCTACGAAAATCTAAACAATATTGTGGCATTTGCAAAAGGACTTGGCATCATTCAGATGGTGGGAATTGGGTGAGATTTTCTTTTTTAAAATTTGTTTTTAAAAAAAATTAAATTTATGTGTGTTTAATATGCTCACTTCCAACATCTTTTGCGACTGAACACTATGTTTCAGGTGTGTTGTGATGGATGTAATGTGTGGGTGCATGCTGAGTGTGATAAAATAACCAGCAGACTTTTCAAGGTGCTGTATCATGTTTAACTTGATACTATTCTTTTTTAAATTGCCCTCATTTGTAAAGTGGCCCAAGATAAATGCGTGGCTTGTGGTTACAGGATCTGGAAAATACAGATTACTACTGTCCAGATTGCAAGGGAAAATTTATTAGTAATTTACCAGCATCACAAACATACAAGCCGAGAATCAAGTATGCAGTAATTGCCTTTTTCCTTCTTCTTTTTCATCTGTTTACCTAAAGTCATTTTATTATGGGTCTTATGATGTGATACTTTTTTGATACAGATCAATAGAGAATAGCCAAAAATCTATGATACCCGATAGTGTATTGGTGGTGTGCAACGGCATGGAAGGAATATATATCCCAAAGCTTCATCTGTACGTCTTCAGTGTTTTTTGGATATAATGGGAGATAATTCAATTTAAATATTTGTCTTCTTACATATGATAGTAGGATTTTTTTTTATACGGCTCTTGAATTCATGTTCCTGGATAGGAATTCTCTCCATTTCTTTACTGTTGTCTTTCCTTTTGCCCCCAGGGATTTCAGAAGGAAGTTCCTTTTTGTATATCCATTTATTTTATTTATGATTATTTGTAGTTGACTATTATGTTAGCATTTATCCAGTATTATCTCAGAACTTTCAATAGTATTTTTTATCACCTGACGAGGTTCTATACCATGAAAACAGCTTGAGAAGCATAAAAGAACCCCAGGTGAATGCATTTGAGTTCTTCCCTGAACAATTTCTTTGAGCAGCTTGTGATTTCCTTTTCTTGCAGAGTCATGTGCAATTGTGGTTATTGTGGTTCAAGGAAGCAGACACTCAGTGAATGGGAAAAACATACTGGTTGCAGAGCGAAAAAATGGAAACATAGTGTGAAAGTGAAAAGTACAATGCTACCTCTGGAAAAATGGGTATGAAGTGTTTCTTGCTATATTAGAGGGGTGCCCAGTATCTCTATTGGGTGGTTTTTAATTCACAGTCATAGCATTAGTCCTGTGACATGGATTTCTTGATTACTGCCCATATATCTTTGACTTCCTAAACTCTCCACATTCTGAGTTTGAATACGTTGTGTTTTTTTAGTGTCTATTATTGTGCTCTTGTTTTGTTACTGTTGTGTACTTATTTCTCATTGTTGACTTGACATGAATTACTTCAGATGGCTGAGCACATTCCACTAGAGGGAATAACCCAGCAGTTAGATCAGCAGCAGGTACTTGCTTTCTTGCAAGGTAAATGTGCATTTCATGTAAACTTTTACACACTGAATGCTTGTATTTTTTCTAATTGACAGTCTTTTGCCACAGAGCACATACATGCTTTCTTTTGAATATATCTTTAGAAACAAATTTATTTTTCTTCTACCTTGTCTCAGAGAAGTACGAGCCTGTTAATGCAAAATGGACAACGGAAAGGTGTGCTGTTTGCAGATGGGTTGAAGATTGGGAAGATAATAAAATTATTATTTGCAACAGGTTTTCTCCTTTTTTTTCATATTATTTTCCCTTAAGTTTTGGAATTTTTGGGTTGCTAATGTTTTATTTCAAATTTACGAGGCTTTAAAGGAAGTGATTTACAAAGGTTCACTTTGTTTATTGTGCAGATGTCAAATAGCTGTCCACCAAGAGTGCTACGGGGCAAAAAATGTTAAGGATTTAACTTCTTGGGTTTGCAGAGTATGTGAAACTCCTGATGTTGAGAGAGAGTGTTGCCTCTGCCCAGTAAAAGGCATGTCACATTTAGTATTTTTGGAAGTCTGAAGAATTCTATTTGCTTTTGTGTCTATTTCCTGCAATGTTAAATTATTTACAAAAGTAGACACGGTGGATTCAGCACTCTTAAAGAGGGAGGCCCTTTTCATTCATATATATTGAACTAACCTTAATTATATTAAAAAAATGTTTTACTTTGGTGGATCATCAATCACAATATCTAATGTTTTACCATTCTTGTGCATTTTCACATTGTTAAGAAATCCTCTTATAACTCTAATCCTTATACAAATGTGATAGTAGTTATCTAGCATTCCTAGTGTTATAAATTTGCAATTTGCACCAGCCTTGTTTTGTCTTTCATAGTTTTTATCTTTAATGGTCAGTGTTGTGATCAAGTGCTAATATGCTTTTACTATATCGGAAACACTTGCTTTTCAGGTGGTGCTTTAAAGCCAACTGATGTTGAAATGTTGTGGGTTCATGTAACATGTGCTTGGTTTCGACCTCAAGTTGTTTTCCAAAACCATGAGGCCATGGAACCTGCTGTGGGAATCCTTAAAATTCCTCCTAATTCGTTTGTGAAGGTAAGCTGGGTAAATATGGTGATCTTGTTTTTTTACAGTTGGTTTCAGCTAAATATTGCCTCAAATAAATACTGACTGATTATAATTTTTATTTGACTCGTAAACCAAAATGAACCCAAATACATTTTGTGGTGTAATCTAATGATTTATTTATATAATTGTTCTCAAATTGCTTTTGGATGATTTGTCTGCAAAGAGAAATTTCATTCTTCCAAATTACTTTTTGTTAAAGTAAATTCTACACCAACAATCCAAATGCACCATATAATCTTCCACTATCATTTTTTATTTTATTTCTCTAGTTCACGAAGATGGTTGTGTGGTTTTTGTTTTGTAATAATCACTTTTGCCTCCTTTTTTGTTTTTTTTGGCTTGATTTAATAATAAACTCGTGTATCTGGTTCTTGTCCCTGCGACTGCAGACTTGTGTGATTTGTAAACAGAGCCATGGTTCCTGTATAACTTGTTGCAAGTGTTCCACATATTTTCATGTGATGTGTGCATCAAGGGCAGGATATACAATGGAAGTAAGTGTTGATCTGGAATTGCTAGTATTTTTAAATTTGTTTTTTCATATGTCAATTTTGAATATATGTGGATTGCAATATCTGGGGAAATATGCTGATTTTTTAAAATTTACAGTTGCATTCCATGGAGAAGAATGGGTCTCAAATAACGAAGAAGCTAATATATTGTTCAGTTCACAGGTTCGAGCTTTAGTGTTGTGATTATACCTATTGCTATTTTTGACTTCTTTTCTCGTTAGTAGTTTTAAAAGTTAATTTCATTTCAGGGTCCCAAATCCAGATTCAGTACTGGTCATACACACACCCCTGGGGATTTTCTCTCCCAGAACTTCCCTTCAAAATCAGAAAGGATGCTTCAGGGGATCAAGGCTAATTTCATCAAAGAATATAGAGCTTATTGAATCTTCAACGACTGAAAATGAGGTAGTTGAGCCACTGTCTGCTGCTAGATGTCGTGTGTACCGTAGGTCTCCTAATAAGGTGATTCTAAATACTTTCATGGAACTTCTGGTATTTTATTACACCCAATTCTATTCCTTCATTAATGTTAGTTGCTAATTCAAACATGCTAATTACTTACATTATTTATTATTTTCAATTTGTTCTCTTACAACTCATTCTCTCCCATTTGGTCAGAGAGCCAATGAGCCAATAATTCACTGGCCCAGGGGACCCACCCGTCATTCCCTAGATGCAATAACTCTGTTGAATGGCTTTAAGGTAATCTCTGTGCCTAAGGTTATATATATATATATATATATATATATATATAAATATATATATATATATATATATATATATATATATATTTATATATAGATATTTTTTTTTTTTTTTTTTTTTTT
>Ga0123342_1002331_pt1 | contig 31547 bp, 15 predicted proteins | sample Turbeawhitnodule_FD_89960 | JGI IMG/M metagenome (GOLD analysis project Ga0123342, IMG submission 89960) | Root nodule microbial communities of legume samples collected from Mexico - Turtle bean Mexico white nodule | ecosystem: Host-associated > Plants > Roots > Nodule | place: Mexico: Nepantla... | reverse complement strand
CCCAATTATATGCAATTAATTTAATAATTATAGAATCTCATGATTAGTATCCTACCTAATTAGATTGTAATTTGGGAGAGAGAAACTCCCTATATATTTCCTATACATGAGTGATGTAATATAAATAATAAACATCTCTTCTTCTTACCATTTTTTATCATTTTCTTATATTTTGCTGAAGAAAAGTTCATTAAATATAAATATTATTTATTGTGGATTTATTAGGTTTTGAGTAAAGTAAATCCTATATTATTTACACTCTATAATGTTAAAATTTATTTTCTACATGAAAGATATGTAAATGGATTCATTATATGATGTGAAATGTATAAAGTATCCTTTTTAAGTAAAAAGTTCAATGTTACACTAATGACAAGAGAGTTTTCTTATTCATTGACACATGAGCTAGCATAACCTAAAGTTTAGTTTCGTTAATTTGTAGGTTAAAAGATATGTTGGAAGCAATGAGGTTTGTTACCGTACCAGGCTTTGTTGGTTATGATGATTGATTTTGATTGTTTGTAGGTTAAAATAATTGTGAAACACACGTGATAATTATGGCATGGGGCGTTCATATTCCAATTAGAAATGATATCGTAAGGCACTCTCCTTCTCCATCGTCTCTCGTCGGTAAGCCAACTTGTCATTTCAAATTAAGTTGCTTTAAATTCACACTATGCCATACACAATGCCAAAATTCTCCTTCCACTGATTGTTTCTCATCACAGTTGCATTTACCCATCTTCAAAAGTTGAAACCCAAAGCTCAAGTTATAATTACTATTTGAATTCAACAGCTTATTCGATCACACTAACTTTCTTATTATGATATCATGAAAACCCACAAACTAAATGAAAACTGGTGGACTAAGCACCCATTAACCATCATTCATTCATCATCGATCGTGCTTGACATATGGTTTGCTTGCAAAATTCTAAGAGCAGAATCATTCCGCATTGTGATCTTAATCGCATAATTCCAATGGAATGAAAATTTATAAGCATATGATATATGAAAAATTAACAGACACTTAAGAACTATTGTTAGCACCAACAAGCAGCTCTCAGTAAACAATATCTTAGTATTATTATCCACTCAATAGTTGAACAGAAAAATAATGTTTTACAATCTATTCACAAGTATAACAGATTGCTGTAAATAACTACATTTGGATCCCCGGATAAAAGTGACCTCATCAATGCCATCAAGATGACGAGTTGCATGACTAATTTAATTACACATGATCACCAATCCTGCAGATATACATGATTTACTTTTATTTTCGACCTAAGTACCTTTTTAATCAGTGAATATAATGGCAAAGGTACAAATTACAAGGTTTTTAGGAGATCACCAAGCTTATCTAATATGAATGGACATATGTATATATAAAGAGAGAGAGAGATGGAGGTGCTGATTCCAATTATGACTAGCTAGCAGCCAATGGGATCCTTTGAAGACTTTGAAAAAGGGAAAGAGAGAACACTTATTGGATATTTGAAAAATCAAGAAAGGGAAAGGATGAAACATCTTTCATCAACTCCTCCAAGTCCCACTCTCCCATGGTTAACTCTTCTTGAAATAAATTCTCCACCCCAGCCCTATTTTCAGTTCTCTTGTTGCTGCAGTTATTAAGGATGACACTGTTTATGTCATCGAAGTAACTATTGTTAGTATCTGTGTTGCATGTGCTCTCAACTTTCAGGTTATGGTCAGAAGTAGTGCTTACACTCTCTAGAGGAGGAACATACATATCTCCTTCAGCCCCAATATTTACACTCCCAAATACTCCTCCATTTTCCAAATAAAAACCTTTGTGATCAACTCCACTTTGCGCTGAGAAATATGGTTCTGTACCATTGAAGAATCCACCAGAAACTGGCATGTTTTGTCCATGATCTAGCAAAGGCAACCTGTCAATTATGGAATTGAGAACTGTGGCATGCATGGATGGTGATGGAGATGATGAATTCAACATAGGCATAAAATCAGCTAGTTGATCTTGATGGGTATTAGAAGTAGTAAACCCTGCCATGTTAAGGTCTTTGTTAGGGTCATATGAGGACTCGCTTCCATTTGGTGAGGTGTTGGATGACAAGTTCTTGAGTCTTTTCTTTATTGTTGAATTCCAAAAATTCTTAATTTCATTGTCAGTTCTCCCAGGTAAGCGCGCCGCTATTTGAGACCATCTTTAAAAGTGGAACACAAATGAATATTTGTCAGCTTAGTACATAGCACAAACTAATTGAGTTTGGTGGGTGTCCATAAAAACAGTGCATGTTTATAATTCATGGAGGTTAATGTATATATAGTTTTTTATTAAGTGATTCAAATTATGGAGTGCCTTCAAATCGAAGTTCAAATACAGACCAATCGCAATGCTTATATGTTGTTTTCATTTGTCCTTTTGTCCTCTACAAGGAGCCGCCTAGACTTATAAATATGTATGTCTGTTATATATTTATAATGCATGGTTTGTGCAAGTATTTTTTAACTTTGAATATTGGTGCCATATCTTAGACAAGGAGAACTAGATTTCACAACCAATGACTCAACAGAACCATTTTAAAATCTCTTCGGTCTTATTGTAAATGCCAGGTTTCTTATAATTACTACTGTTTTAAATAGTTAGTGTTGGGCATGGTATATATGCATGTCTGAACTTTCTTGCATACTTTTAGATACAGACATACAATTTTTATAGGAAAAATATATGGCACATGGCATTGGGTTCTCAAATTATGTATTTCACTTAAATTAACCTCATCCAGTGGCACCAAGTACATAATTTTCAAACATTAATCATGCCTCTATCCACCTTTCTAATAAAGAGAATATAGCTAAAGTTAGAAGGAGCTAGTGGGTGTAACATGTCAGACACACAACTTTGATTTGCTTGATAAATTTTGAGATATATGTGTATGTATACACGTTGGTGTAAGTATGTTTGGATTTAGAAATACATAATACATGTAGAGAAGTACTGGCAGAGTTCTTGAAGATCAAATAAAATCAAGTTTAAAATGCATTATGGCATATGTTAATCAATAAAAGTTATTGCTTCGTGATGTTAATGATATATACTTTGATCGGTTCAAATTAAATATGGCAAAATGGATGAGTTTTTGAGAGAGAACATGGTACAAAAGAAGGAAGGGTAGGTGAACCTGTTTCCGAGAAGGGAATGCAAATGGACAATGAGTTCCTCTTCTTGTGGAGAGAATGCACCTCGTTTGAGATCAGGCCTCAAGTAATAGATCCATCGAAGGCGACAACTTTTGCCACACCTTTGAAGGCCAGCATTTCTGGCTACATCGCTCCAACAACCTTGTCCACTGTTTAGCATGTAGTTCATGAGCTTGTCATCTTCTTCAGGTGACCACAACCCCTTTCTAAGCTTGTAATTAATGTTGGAGTTGTTTTTTCCAGACACCTCGGGCTTTCTCATTGTACACTACTATATGATCCAGACCCCAGAAGCAGTGTTCCACTGATGACCAATTTCCTCTCCAAGGGGTGTGATGTAAGATAAGAGAAGCATTTATAGAGGGAGAAAGATAACAAAGAAGCTTCATAGGGTGGGAATGATGATGATAATGATGGTGATGGTTGTGGGGTTTGCTTACAAAATAGGGAAGAGTCAGAGAGAGAGAGAGAGGGAGAGAGAGAGAGAATTGGTTGATGAGTCTAGTAGAAAACGGTTTGGAGAGGGACATGAGAGATTGAGAAAGATGGGTGTCTTCTTGTCTTTGACTCCATGGCCTTGTCTTTTTTCTTTTCTAATTTTTTCTTCACTCACAAGGTAGTCATCATACGTGAACCATAGGGTGCCACACACACATACGCACCCAAAATATATAAATGAATAAATAAAAATGTAGATACAAGCAACTTTGTTTTATAACCAAGCCAGTATATTTGCTTCCACTTCACATAATCTCTTCCTCTCTACCCCCACACGTGTTCTTCAAGATATTATAAAACAAAGGTTTATATATGACGGCACATCCTGGGAAATAATGCATGTAACTTTTATTTTTAATTCTTTTTTCTGCATAACATCCACATGCCTAAGTTTCATTATTACACAAAAAGAAGTAAAACAGACTCAATATATGTACGAACATATATATGTTTTATACGCTTTTGAACATTCGTCAAAAGCGACAAAAGAAGAATTTGTAAGTTTCTTCACCTCTCTCTCTCTCTCTCTCTCTCTATATATATATATATATATGTGTGTGTGTGTGTAAAAGCATTCACCCTTCAAAGCATCTCGTACAAAAAACACTGGATATACGCTAACATCAGCATGAATCAATGATAATTAATCAGCTGATGAGGGAAGATTTTATCAGTGCCGTTTGATGATCTGATAGAAGTGAGTTTGATCTTAATTGAGTTTAGGACAATACTATGTTAGCTGTTACTTTCACCAACCAAATAGAAATAAAGATTCGTGAATAATATATTTAATTATGTTGTTTATAAACGTCCTAGCAAGGGACCCAATGACAATTAGTTGGCCACAAGCTACTAAGCTTAAGTTTCATTCTTGCATAATACACTATTGAAAAAGAAAAAGAAAAAACTTCAAGTGTTATTAAATATCAGATAAAGAGACTGAAACTTGTAAAAATACTTCAAAATTTCACCATAGGGTATAAAAAATTATGATTATAAAGCTACTGGAAAAAACTCCTAGCGAGGATGGCAAGGTGAGTCTCTGCGGATTACCAGCAATGGTTGAGTAACAGATATAGAGAGGCAAGGTGTTACTATTTTTGCAGAGAAATGCTGACTTTCATTAATAGTAAACGAAAAGATGGAGATTAGTAAATTGCAAATGAAGGAAGTGTTCACTTTAGCCTTCTTTGATTTTGTCATGCATATTCCTCCACATAAAGGTGAATCATGCTAGAAAAAGAAGAAAGAAATGGTGCAACAGATAATTGACTTTTTGGACCATCTTTTTAAAGCAGCAAGGACAACATTGATACATATATGGACAATATAGCAGTTTCCTTAATTATACAATAAACTAATTAACATTACAACCTTCAAAACAAGTTGACATGGAGACCCCAAATTTTACCTGTTTTGATTTGGAGGTTATAATATAACATTCTGCTGACGTACCTGTGATAATATCTTAGCGATGAGGGTTAATTAGTTAAATCATTTTCCTTATTTTAAAATCAAAACTTGAAGGAAAACCATCCTGAGAGGACTTGTGGTAGTTAAAGTGGTGGAGCATGTAGGAGCCTAAACACTTCTCAAAAGCTCATTGGATGATTGGAAGAACCATAGAAAGATAAATTGCTAGCTGCGTAACTGGTGTGAGCACTAAGTTAATTGCAATGCATCAAACAAAAACAACCAAAATCTTTTCAGTGTGTAGGGATAAAGTAGAGACCCACTTTCTGCACGAGGAAAGGAGATCCAATTGGAATAGGGATAATGGCTACCCTTTCTATAGTCTCATTCTGTACACATTTATTATGATTGTTCTTTTTCATAGTAAGTTTTTGTTTGTAACAACCCTATACAAGTTCTACAAACTCAAAAGGCTTGAAAGATTGTCAAAAAGTTGCAGAAATAGTACAAGTAAAAAAGTTAAAAGAAGCAATCAATTTAAACAAATTAGCATCCCCCAGAGGGACCAAAGTGGGTGGATCATACATTTCTGTCACAAAATCATGTGTTTATGAAACTATGAAAGTGGCTAGAGATTCGCTCGGTTTAAGAAATGTAGCAAGGGATATTTGCTTGGGTGTAGGTAGAAAAAAAAATCAAATTTTCCACCTCACAGTTCCAATTTATGTCGTTAACAACACATCATATTGCTTTGACTTCAAATAATATAATGATTAATCGCAGTTTTAGCATAATAGTGCAGGGTCTAGAGAATATGCGTAAGGGTTCGTGTCCACAAATCGCAAAACCCTCACACAAAATCACATCATAAGAAATGGCCCATTTTCAAGTTGCTTCGAAATGCATCCTTAATCAATAAAAATAAAGTGTAGAAAAGTATAATTAATGAAAGTAGAGAACGACCAGAGAAACAAGCAAGCCAAAAACATGAACGTAATGTCTTAATCCGTGTTTGAATATGCTTCACATACTTACGTACACAGACTCTAGCTAGATAGCTAAATTTAGTGATAGAAGTTGTGAAAATGTGAAGGGTTGAGCTTTTCCATGCTTTCTGAGTACTGCATGTTTTAGCCAAAGCTTTGCACTGTTCATGTTGATTACCTCATAAATAAGCAAGCATGACTTTAGTTAGATGAGAGGAGGGGTCCTACCAACAACAAACTTGCCATTAAAAACCTAGCAATAAATTAAGAAAGTGCAACCACCATAGCAACGGACTATAGCTATCTCCTAAGGCAGTGGACATATGATACGGGGAATGTTTTCTTAGGATACATGATTCTGATAACACACAGCTACAAACAAACAAGATGCAGAAAAAGATGATGGTAGGTGTCAATTATGAATAATGAATATCAAATTCAGTGCATCTCCTAGATACTATTATGGTTAAACGACCAGAAGAAAGCCCTTTTTTTTCACTAGTTTTCACTAGTGTGGTGTTTTTGAGTCTTGGTTGGATGACCCATATATTTACACCAAAATCGCCATAGACTAGAGATTATTTTGAGAAGGTATAAATAGGTCTTTTGATACTGGTATTATAATTAATGAAGATGAATATTTCTTATTTAATGAAAAACACGTAATAGTACATAATCACAATGGAGAAAAAAAGGTTCTGATGAATTTTAATTGTAAATGAAAAAGAGACAATGAATTAAGTGTAAAAGAGAGAAAAGTAGAAAAAAGTAGAGAAAAAATAATACAAAGAAAATTCTTATTCATTTATCTATTAGATAGTAAAATACATGGTGTATATATATAAAAAAAAAACTAAGATCTAGCTGAAATAAAAAAAAATTGAGCAAAACAAACAAAACTCAATAACTTAAAAAAAAAAATATGTTAACAACTTAAAAAAAAAACCTATCCTTAAATAGTTTTAGCTATCAAATGTCTCTTATTCCTATTTCAAATGTTTTAAAGGTCATTTTTTTTGAAAATTCGAACTCCGAGCGATAACCCTTATCAGTTAAAGGACTTTTCTCTTTACTGGACCCAAAACTCACATATTCAAAGTGCTTGATCGGTGGAAGAAAGATTTGGAACCAATCATGAGTGTTGTGACAAGTTTAAAAAATTTAAAACTATTTTTTATATTACCAACATGTTGAAACTCAAGTACTAGACAATAGATATGAAAGTCTATATTGAATATATTTTATTTTATTATTTAATTTAAACCTTAAGTATCAATTATTCTAATCTTGTTATTATTTGTTCAAATAATCAAATGACCATCTCCCAAAAAGAAATGACTTATATATTCAAAGAGATAAAAGCCTTACAAGAGTAAAAAAAACACATTAGAGGGAACGGCAAGATAATTATTGCGACAAAACCAATGACAACCCTTCAAACCCACAACAAAAAAAACATTCAAGAAAGAACAATCAAAATCTTATTTCTACTATAACAACTCACTCTAAAGCATACACTCTTTTTATAACTTTGACATAAAAAAATTTAACTATTTTTTTAGTTATAAATATTTTTATCATAAAAAGGTACGGAAATTTTATCATATTGGTAATATACAAAGTTTTTTACTTTTACTCTTTGATCCTTTAGAGTGTATTTGAATCCGGGTGAATATTGTTCATCAACATGGATTTGCATTGATCATTCACGTTTGCATCCATGAATTTGTACTGATTTGGAGGCGTGGAAATACAAAAAAAAAACTCAAAACACAGTCTACACAAGATGGTGAAGATTTGTGAAGAAAGTCACGTAAAATTGTAATATTTTATATATATTTTTAATAAAAAATAATCGACGTTGGAGCACATGAGAATCGATTATGTGTGAATTTTAAGTGAAAATCGATGTTGGAGCATATGAGAATCAATTTTGTGTGAAATTTGAGTGGACAATCAATGTTGGTCACAAGATAATCGATTTTGTGTGTAAATTTATGGGATAATCGATTATCTCTTCCCACATAATCGATTATGGGTTGGTTTTTCATATTATTTATATTAAATAATTTATATTTATATTTATTTAGAATTTTGAATAATTTATTTATTTCATATTTTTATTTAAATGAGACATTAAATAATTTAGATTCATAGTTATTTAAAAAATTCAATAATTTACAAATTTTATTTATTTCAAATTTTTATTTAAATAGAACATTAAATAATTTAGGTTTGTATTTATTTAAAAATTTAAATAATTTAGGAATTTTATTTATTTCAGATTTTTATTTAAATAAGACATTAAATATTTTAGATTTGTATTTAGTTAAAAAAATTAATAATTTAGGAATTTTATTTATTTCTAATTTATCTTTATTTAGAATTTTTTTAATAATTTAGGATTTTTATTTATTTAATATTTTTATTTAAATAATACATTAAATAATTTTCATTGTATTTATTTAGATTTTTTAATAAATTAAAAAATTATTTATTTCAGATTTTTATTTAAATAGAACATTGAATAATTTAGATCTTTGTTTATACATAATTTTCAATAATTTTAAAAAATTATTTATTTTAAATTTTTATTCAAAATAGAACATTAAATAATTTAGAATTTGTATTTATTTAAATTTTTTATTTAAATATGACATTAAATAATTTAGATTTGTATTTATTTATAATGTTAAATAATTTAGGATTTTTTTATTTCAAAATTGTATTTAAATAGAAATAATTTAGGATTTGTATTTATTTGAATTTTGAATAATTTAAAATCTTATTTATTGATAATTTTTATTTAAATAAGACATTGAATAATTTAAGATTTGTATTTATTTAATTATTTTAATAATTTAATAATTTTATTTATTTTAAATCTTTATTTAAATAGAACATTAAATAATTTAGAATTTTGTATTATTTAAGATTTAGAATAATTTAAAAATTTTATTATTTCATATTTTTATATAAGTATGACATTAAATAATTTAAGATTTATATTTATTAAAAATTTCATAAATTAAAAAATTTAGTTATGAAAAATATGTGTCAAAAATTGTAACATATTTTTACAATGTTAAATTTTTAGGTATAAAATAATTTAATCATATATTTTATTTTAACAACAAAGATAAATTTTTAATCTTACATTTACAGTTACTTTTCTAGTTGTCACTGTTAAAGTCAAATTTTAATATAAAATTAGTTTATTAAATTCGTGTTCCTAATACATTATAAATTTTTTTCATTTATTCCTTCATTTTATTTTTTAAAAATAATTTTCCAAAAAAAGGTCACAAAACGATACTCTGTTTTTTATTTTCTCTATTCAAATCCTATAATGTTTTGATTGGTAAAAATAAAACAAATAGGGAGAAGAGTAATATACAAAAGTAAAGGTTAGTTGAAGAGTAATAAAGTGAAAACTAATTTTCTAAAGTTATTTGATTTAAAATAAAAAAATAAATATTATTTTTGTTTATTTATTATAACAAAAGTAAAACTTGAAAAAAAAAACTAATGAGTCTCACATTATTTTCATTAAACTTGGTTCTTATCAAATCGTCTCAATTATTGAACCAAATTAAGAATGACATAAAATACTTAGATATTTTTAGAAATATATATTTAATAATTTTATAAAGTAAAATTGTAATGAACAGAGTAAATAAAATATATGATTGGAGAAAAAAAAACCTTTAAGAAATGGTCAACTAAATTATTGGAGAAAAATTAAAGATTGACATAGTCGATAAATACTTTATATAAATAACATTAATATAAATAAATAAAAAGCTAAATGAAAAATATCATTTGAGAAAAAAAGTTAACCAGACCAATTTTATGTTCTTACATTATGGTTTAACAATTTCATAGAACGTTACTTCCAAGAATCTTAAAAAGCACATTTGTACATTTGTAACAAAACAAACTTATGTTGGCTTCCGTTGATATGTAAAAATTGGGACTATAAATTAGGAATACTCAAGTTCCTTTCCTAGCTATATAATTTTCACCTCTCTCCGTTTACCACCCTATTTTCCAACAAACAATAACGATTAACATGTTTCGATAATCTAGTCATTTTGAACTCTAATCACTTCTTCTGATAACGAGTGCTGCTGGGATTAAACTGACATCAATTGGTCTCCAACAGTTCATCCCCCCTTTCTCGACAAAAACAAGGTGTTATCCTATCCTATGAACGAGTTTGTAATAAAATTGTCCACATCAAAACACATTTTTGTACTAGTTCCAGTCTCTGCAAGACTAGAACAGAATAACCACACACATACGCAATTTTAGTTGAACGACTCATTAAACTAGAAGAAACTAATTTCCAATGGCAGCACTTATGGTTGAAGCATACGAAACAGAAGCTCAATTGTTTCCAAGCATGCAAATACATATGAAACAGATCTCTGTTGCGACTCAAACAATTCAAACAGCACCTCATTCACAGATATCTCCAAAATTGAACTAAATAAATAATTAGCAACAAAGGAAGCTATAATTTTGCAACTTATAGAATAGCAAGTTTAATAATAATGGAAAAAACAGTATAAAGTAAAACTTAACTTGGTTGCCATCATGGCACCTTAAACTCCCAACAAAAAACACTAAATAAAATAACAAAACTTTAAAACACTAAATAAAATAACAAAACTTTAGGCAACTGCGGGAGAATGCCAACAAATGTCTTTAAATTGCAAAAAACTGCATCACCTGCAGAGAAAATTTAATCTGGGTGAGTTGCGAATACTGAAATCAATCTTCCAAAAAAACAAAACATGTATATATATATATTATATTAGGTCAATCTAAAATGTCTAACAAGAAAAATCAGCTACTATTCAATTCCTATGAACCAATAAAAAAGGTGAGTACTCATCAGACAAAAATCAGCATTCAGGGGCTTGAAACATGAGCAATTAGTGAAACTTCAAACATGATAAATAAGGCACGATGCCCAAACAAAACACATACCTGTCTTAGCGTCTATCAGTTTTTCCAGAGGAGCGCTTCCCAGAATATAAGTGCTTGGGCTTCAGAGTAGGTATGACTCTATCAGCTTCTCCACGACGGGCATCCTTGTTTCTCTTCTTGACAGATTTCTTTGCAAGTTTAATTGCCTTGATCTTTTGAGCAGAATCCCTCAAGCCTTCACCGGGCACAACTTCATGTGGTGGGCGTGACAATGACCTAGACCGTGACAGTGATCTACTCAGTCGCTGTTTTTTGCTAGGTGTATCACCGTCAATATCCATACCATCTCGGCCATCTGCACTTCTTGCAGGTGATCTATCCCTTTTCCGTCCTCTAGTAGAGACAGATCTGCTGCGCATTCTCTTAATTGCCAAAGTGGGATCAAGCCCCAAAGATGACAGCTGTCTTCCCATTCTCTCTGATGTGAACTGTTTGTCCTTGTCAAACTTCCTAGGAACAGTTGGCCTGTTCTCCGCATTGCTCTTTTTAATCCTGTGCTGCTGGATGAGCAAGCTTTTCTTTTTCCTAATCTCAGCTAAAGCCTCTTGCTGTTCAGGAGTCAACTCAGTTCCATCAATCTCAAAATCATCATCCTCAACTTCTGCCTCCCTCATCCCTTCTTCTCTTTCCAACTCTTCAACCCTATGCAGAATATCAGGATCAATGAAATCATAAACATTGTGTCCATCCAAGATTTCAGGCAGTATATCCTCTTTCCATTCATCATTGGCTAAAATGTAATTCTTTCTCAAATTCATTGAGTATACACCAGCCCCACCATTCTCATCCTCCAGTTCCTTTTCAGTTTTTCTCTTTTCCTTCTCAGCTGCTTCCTTAGCTTTAGCTTCTAAAACTGCTGCAGGAATACATGATGGTCTTTCCTTCTGGTCACGAGGCTTTGGTACTGCAACATGAAACCTATTCAAGCAGTCATTCATTTTCTTTGATTTCATCTTTACTTCTACCCTCTGATTCAATAACCTGTCACATGCTGCATTTTTTACAGCAATTACCCCTTCTTCTGTCAAAGTGCTCATGGTCAACAATACACTGTCTTCATTTGTTGCCTCACCTCCTTGACCAACTATAGTCTTCATAGCTTCAGCTTTCATCTCCATGACCAACTTCATATCTTCCTCGGATAACCCATCCAGTGGTTGCAAGTCAGTCTTGTTGCAAACTATTATCAGTGGCTTGTTCAAAAACAAGGACTTAATGCTGTGAAACAGAGCTGCCTGCTGAGCAATACTGTACCCACAAGACCCAGAAATGTCCAAGAAAAACAATATTGCCGCTCTCAAATGTGCTAGAGCAGTGATACTGCACATCTCAATAATATTACGATCTTCAAATGGCCTGTCCAAAATCCCTGGTGTATCAATTACTTGGTACCTCAGGTATTTATAATCTGTATGACCTACAAATAGAGACTTTGTAGTGAAAGCATAGGGCTGGACATCGACATCAGCTCGTGTAATTTTGTTAATGAACGAGCTCTTGCCAACATTTGGATATCCACAGATCAAGACAGTCCTTGTATTAGGATCAATCGAAGGGAGCCTAGCCATGTGCTGTCTGACCTGCTCTAGATAAGCCAAACTCGGGCCAATCCTCTTGAGCACAGTGCACATGCGGCCAAGAGCAGCCACCTTAAGACACTTGCACCGATACAGTGAGTCACCATACTTCAGCAATTTCACATAGTCTTTGGCAATCTTACTAATAAGATTCCTAGCAGTGTTGATTTGTCCAAGTGCAAGCTTGTAATGGTCTTTGTTGTAGAGCACATGGAGGAGATCCCCATAGAAAGGATGAATATCATCAAGCCGGGGGAACTCATCAATTATGGTAGAGAGCTTATCATAAAAATTCTGCTGAGTGTACTTCACCTTGCGCATGTAGAATTGGCGAAGCCGCGAAATTGCATATCCCTTGTGCACAACAGTCGGTGTCTGTCGCTGGGTGCGAGAGAGGATGATATCAACGAAATCCTTCCCATTTGGCACCACAGTAATCTTCTTAAAATTATACTGAACCATCGCACCCTATCAACCTTCCTGCCACAAAAAAATTATAACAGAAATATAAAAAAAAAACGCTGAATCAAGCTACAAATGTTAAACAAAACATGGGTAAGACAAACATCAATTTTCATTCAGAAAGCAACACTACATGTGGATTATATGCTGAATATACAATTATACAATTTAATCGAACATAATCAAATTTAAAACATATAATAACAGCTATAAACGAATCTTAAAAAACCTAAAAGAAAACACATACTAAACTCAATCGAACATTTAAACATAAGATCCCATGAACAATCCTGAGAAATTAACAATATGGAAAACGGCGCGATTACGCGAGTGACGGATACTTAGCAAGAACAGACATACCGTAAAACACGTTCGCTTCTAGGGTTTGTGTTGTATACGGCAGCGAAGGTTTTGCGGCTATGCTATCGATCTTATAGACTCTATTTTGGTTGGAGGCTGCAGACAGCTCAAACATATGCTCAGGGTAGAACGAGGGTTTTATTTTGAAGAAGGTGGCACTTCGTGGGTTGGGTTGCAATGGAAAACTGGATCAACCTGGCCCAGTTTAAATTTACATTAGTATCAGCCCAAACTTTTTTAATAGTATTAGTAAATCATGATAAATCTTTTAATTAGAATATAATGTGTAATAAATATTTTTAATTTTAATTATTATTATAAATATGGTTTTTTTGTATGTTTATGATAATTTATTAAAAAAATAAGAGGAGTGTTTGAAATTTTTTCTCATACTTTTATGATAATAATTTCAAAGGAATATTTGAGATGATTTTTAGTTCATTGATAATGTGATATTTATTATTATAATATTTAGTATTATTTCTCTTTTATAGATAGATAATGTAAAAAAATAAAAATAGTTAATAGTACAAAAATTACACTCATAATTTATTGAAAATTTTAAAGAAACTAAATATATTTTATCTGGGTTCGAGAAAGCTTGTTTTACTCTCTTATTTATTTATTTTTTAATAAAAAGATAAAACATAATTTAATGCAAACATAATAGTCTTACCCTTCTTTAAAAATTATGACCTAATCCTATATATTATATTGTTATTAAAAATTTATGCAATAAAAGAACACAAATTTTCAAACTGAAAATGCAGAGTGATTTTGTGGAAATCTTTTGAAATATTATTTTATATTTATTTGATATAGGCTTTATTATTATAATATGATTTATTGTTAACATATTTAGTTTTTTTTTAAATTATTGGATTTTGTTTGTTTGACATAATTTTTATTTTTATTTTCAGTTAGATTATAGTTTTTTTTATATGTATCATGTATTTTACTCTTTAATACATAAGTAAATATATATTTAATAATATTTTATCTTACATGTTTTATTATTATTACTTATGCATTTATATATTAAAATGTTAAATTCTTATAACTCAATGTACTTATTTCATAATTTTATAATACAGATGAAATTCAATCTTAGGGTAACTTTCAACACATGTCTTTATAACACTTTTTGCACAAAAATAATTTGATATTTTATATCACAAAAAGAAATCTTATGTGTCAATCAATGAGCACCAAATCGTAACTCTCTCTAAGCACACGTGACGCACTAAGAAGAGTTCACGTCTCACACTATTGTTTACTGTTTCGTTATTCTCTCTCATCCTCACTCTATGCCATATGTATTTCACGACTACACTCTTATCACTTCTCTCTTAATCTCTCTCTGAAACTACGCTTTTGCATGTCTCTTTTCTCAAAGTCATCGCGAATAACGATCTTTGCCTTATTTTTTTACACCTGTCAAAGGAGCAACTGACCTTCTGCTACAAGTTTTACCCAAACTGTGATGTTTACTTGCTTAAATTTACAAGTCAAAAAACAAAAGATAAAAGACTTATTTCAAATTTAAATATATATAAAGTTATTTAATGTTAATGTTTTTCTTTAATAAACACACCTAACAAATCTAAATACCAAACACGTGTTTAGTTATCTCAACCACTAACGAACTTCAAACAAAATTAATGCAATAAAAAATGTTGTAATGAGAATGTAATTTTTTCCTTAGTGTATTAACATTTGTTATATTGAATCAACAATTTAAGTTTAACGAGGAAAATGAAACACACATGTGACATATATTCACTTTATACATTATTGGTATCGTTTTTTTTAATGTTAATAAAATAAAAGATGGACAAGTTTGTTATGGTATTTGGATTAACTTATTCTAGTTATGTTGTGTTGTCTTTTTACTTCTCCTCATGTTTTCTTGTTTTCGTATCTTCTTATTGGTAAAAAAATATCTCATATTTTTCCTCAATGCATCTTCATTCCTCCTCATTGGTCAAAAGCCTTATTTACCTTACTTTAACCACCTTTTTCACTTTCTAAGGACAATGTGAGTCTTAACGATATGTTTTATCAACATGACCTTATCGTTCACCCTTATGGAGTCTCTCCATACCTTCAACCATGATGCATGCACTTGTTATTTGTGATATATGTAAATATATCAATGTCGAGTTATCCTTTGTCACCTTCGTTAAAGGTTAATACTTTAAGATTTTGTATTAATAATTATTTATTTCATATTTTATCTTAGTTGAGAACTACGAATAACATGTGACTTTAAGTGTTGCATATTGCCTCTAGATTTAAAATGCAATTTGTATGGTAGTTATTTTTCATAGTCATTACCACCCTCGTTGTCACATGAAGAATCCTCATAGTCATTATCAACCTTACTATCACATGAAAAATCAATTATCAATATATTTGTGTATGTGGACAAAAACTGGTTGATTGAACAAGTTAAAAAAATGGTTAAATAAGCATAATTGTTGGTTAGAAACCTCATGTGAACCACTATATCATATGGAAGTAATATATGAGAATGATTAGGTCTAGCATAAACATAAAGCAATGAGAGAACATTACAGGAAACATGAGATTCTAATTTTTTTCAATTAACTCAATTCAAGTTTTTTATTTTATTACATTAATTATTGGTTAAAGTCTTGGTTAAAGTAGTATCTGACCAATATGACACTTGTAACATAATTATACTGCTCATTATTGATTTTTATATATTTTTTTTCATAAAATTAAAATTGTGGTACTTGGTAGAACTTTTCAGTTGTCCATAAACACATGACTATCACAAATGCAAGTCTTTACGGATTATGTTATTCTTATATTTACAAAATTAATTAAGTTTTCCAATTTTTTAATAAGATGATGATTATTAAAAAAAACACATATATGATATTATGTAGTGATAAGCTTGATCAAATATATTAAATGGAAATTGTGTAGGTTGGTATTATGTGTTAATTTGTTTGTTTTGCTAAATTACCTTTTTGGATATTTTGCATGATAATTGATACATTAGTTATTGTGTTGATATATCAACATACTGTCCATAACAAAATGTATTTTTATCTAAAATCCATCTATTTCATTATACAACTTTGATTTTTAAAATATTTATTTCTTTTAATAGTTTGACAACTCTTAAATTTATATACAATTCTTTATGTAAAAACAAAGAACAATATACAATAGTGAAAAGAGAAAAAAAACGATAAAAATGTTAATAAAATAAAACAATGCAAATTCTTATAAAATATAAAGAACAAGAGACGATGATAAAAAGAAAAAGGTAGGATGATAAAAATATATTACAATAATATTAATTTTATGATTTTATTTTTATAATAATTTAGTTTTCTAATTATGTTAAAAATAAAATAATATTAAACTCAATAAAGCACACACTAAATAGTATATTACTCCAAACCTCCTTTCTCATGTAAGCACTCTTTTAAATATGTTGAAGTATGTTTATAACCACTCTTTTAAAATTTTATAATAATTAATAATGACTGTTATCTTATTTTATATATATATATATATATATATTTATTTATTTATTTATTTTTATTTTTTTTTCAAAATTACGGCATAATTTCTTCTTTATTTTCAAATAAAACTTCAATTGAAAAAAAAAGTGTAACCAATCGATAATATTTATTAGCTTTTCCTAACTTAAAATGAAACTTTTATTTACTGATAAAATTCAATATTTTAACTGTTACTGACAGACAAATTACTCATTACACACCTGTATATTAATTTCAATTACAACCCACGAACAAATCTCTTAATCTATTAATAGTCTAAAACTAAAACTATATAAACATTAAAGTAAATTAATAGTATAAAGCTAAAATTATTGAGTGACTTCGTCTTTCTTTCTCTTATCGGTCGGTCAACACACACTTCAGCTTATTCATTTCATCCTCGTATTACTCTTTTAGGTCTCGGTCGCCTGGTCGCTCAGTTTCGGAAGAGAATGCCAAATGGGATACCTGCAGAAGGCACTTTGACGCTCAAGTCAATAAAGGACGTTCGATACTCGGTTGTCAGAGCATAATAATTAATGACGTACCTTATTTATTGAAATATGCGCTATTTATATTATTTTAATGGACTTACTTTGTTGGGTCCAATTAGTGAGATAAATCATACTTAGAGGTGTATTACCTAATTCTTAATGATATGTTAACTTTGTTGACATTGGTTTGAGCGTTAATGGACCGAGGATGTTGATCAGTCCACTCGAATATGGACATATCGGTTGGTCCAATCGTATGAACCGAGGTATGGAATTGACTGTTCGACCTATACGAGTACAATATGAATATTAAATTTTTAATTTAATAAAATAAGATAAAATGATCAAAATGTACCCAACGCAATAATATGTAATTCCACTAGTATTTTCAATTTTTTATTTTGACTTTTCAATATTTTGATAATTACTTATGTGTGGCTATAAGTATTATTGTTAGTTTATAAAAATGAAATAACATTATATATTTTGAATATTTTTTGTTGAAAGATAATAATCTATATTGATGATTCAATCCAATCAATTGAATTAGTTGAGTTGAGTTGGATGGACATAAAAAAACCATATTCAACCTAACATCACTTAATTAAAATTAATTGGATTAGTGGAAATTATATTAAATTCAAGTGAAAATCACTTATACCAATTATTAACAAGAAATTCCTTCCAAAGCTTGGATAAAAGCACAGATGATATTTCATGAAGTAAATAATGAAATTTTAAAAAAAGAAGATAATTGTTTAGAAAGAAAACCACGACAAAATTCTTCAAAAGTTGAAACAAAATATAAAAAAAAAAACAGAAAAAAAAACACAGAGATCCGAGCAAGTGTGTTTTCCTGAAACGTTTTCTTGAGATGACACGCTAAATGGATGAGGTGAGATGTTGAGGGTGGCCGTGCGATGGAATTGGAGGCCAATGGCTTCTCTGCCTCTAACTGCCTTCACATCCCAACATTTCCACACGCTGAACCCTAGGCCTCCATGTCGCACCGTCAGGCTTTTTTGCCGACCTTCTTCTTCCGCCGTTGCGCACACCTCGCTTCCTCTCTCCGCCGACTTGCACCGCTACCTCCGCTGCTCCTTGCCGCAGAATTCGCCGCTCCGAGTCGCGGTTCTCGTTAGCGGAGGTGTTGATAGCAGCGTCGCTCTGCGGCTGCTCCACGCCGCCGGCCATTCCTGCACCGCTTTCTACCTCAAGATATGGTTCCAAGTACGCCTTCATTCTTCTCGTTTAAAATTGAATTGCGTAATCGATATTCTGGCTGTTGCTTTCTCATGCGTGGTTTTCTGTAGGAAGATTTTGAGAACTTTTGGTCTGAGTGCCCCTGGGAAGAGGATTTGAAGTATGCCAAAGCTGTCTGTGAACAGGTCGCTTTTTATCAACGCCTTTGTCGTGTATTTTTCTGATCGGGAAATTAGTAATGGAAATGCAAATGGTGTCTGTGTTTCTATTTGCAGGTTGATGTACCGTTAGAAGTTGTTCACTTAACTGATGAATACTGGAACAATGTGGTATGCTGGATCGATTCAGCTATTTTTGTTCAATATTTATGCACTTTTCCCTTTAATAGGAAATAACATTCAGCTACTTTATACCAATAAGTGTAAACTATTTGTTTGGAAAGGCTTATGAACAAGTACTTGTTGGAAAAGAAAAACGAATTAAGTTTCTTCCATAACATAAATTTAGTTTATGTATAACTTATAATAAGCTTATGGAACAGTTAAATGTGAGAATTTCTATTAAATTAATCAATAGCTTAAGTTAATTTTAACTTATGAAAGAAGTTTAATTCTTTTACCTTATTCTTTTCTTTTATAAGAGCTTATCAATAAGTTTACCTAGACAAGACTAAAATGTAAGTTGCAATAGTGTAGGTATCTTCTGCCTCGTGTTTGACTATTACTTACATGTATATCAGGTTTCTTATCTCATTGAAGAGTATAGTAGTGGCCGAACTCCTAACCCCGATGTTCTTTGCAATACAAGGATAAAGTTTGGTATACATTCAGTCAAATGCAATAAATCCAATCTGACCTTATTGTAGTTAGTTTCACGTACTTTCTTTCGGTTTCATTAATCAAATATTTTCTGTTAGGTGCATTCTTGGATGCTATTGGTGGCATGGGCTTTGACTATGTTGCCTCTGGGCATTATGCAAATGTTATCCACCCATGTGCTGATGGCATGAACGGGCCTTCTGTTCTTGAACTATCACAAGATATGGTACTCATGAATCTTGGTTTTGTTTGTCTATTATTATATCTAGGTGATATTTGGGTACTTTCATTTCAGCTCTGTCTGAAGAATCTTCACTAATTATACTAGTATTAAATTTTGCATATGTCTTTACTTTCCCATTTATTGTGCGGGAAAATACTTTTACATACTATTAGATCTTAATGTGCTTTTGGAATTTTAGGTAAAGGATCAAACATACTTCCTTTCACACCTCTCACAATTCCAGCTAAAGCAACTTCTTTTTCCACTTGGTTGTATTCCCAAGGTTTGTTGTGAATTTGTATAATTTTGAATGCTTAAATTGCCTTTAAATTTGTCTGCAATTCAATCACTTTTTGATGTCTATCTTGAGGAGTCAGGCAGTAAGCACTCGAAATATATTTATTAAATTTGTGTGCCTTTAATTGTTGTTTGTGATTTAAATTTGGATGGTGCACTTAAGTAACCATTTGTACATGCCAACGAGTTATCCTACTCTATATGAAGTTTTTTCCTTTTCCATCTTGTGGGTTGAAAAGACAATTGCTATCCTTTTTTATATGATGGCTGACAAGAGAATTTGGGCATGGAATTTTCTGAATATATTTATTAAATAGGTTTTTGAGTGCCCTTAATTGTAGGTTGATATTTGGATGCTCTTTTGAAGTAAACCATTTATAAAAGCTATCACGTTATCTTTTTCTGTAACACTGCATGTTGTTTTGAAGGAATATTAATCTAATTTTCATCTCCTGCCAATCATCTGCAGGATGAAGTTCGCAGGCTTGCAACAGAATTTGATTTACCAAATAAGGATAGAAAGGATTCCCAAGGAATATGCTTTTTGGGCAAGGTATGTGCAGTGAACGGGTCCTTTGCATCATATCTATTTCATGATGATGAGAAGTGTTTACAAATCACTTTTTGAGCTTTTAAAGGTTATAAGAGTGGAAGGTTAAAATATAAATGAAATGACACTTATGGCAATGTCCATATGAATTATTGTAACCATTCTTTAATTTTCTATTTGAAAACATCAATGATGCCATATTTTTGTTTAGAAGCAAGTCTAGAAGTTTGATTTCTTTGTTTCTGTTTCTGTTCACTTTTTGAGTTATAGATAAGATTCAGTGAATTTGTTGCACGACATATTGGAGAAAGAGAAGGTATCATACTGGAGGCTGAGACAGGGGATTTCCTTGGCAAGCATCGAGGATTCTGGTTTTATACTATTGGTCAGCGTCAGGGTCTACGGCTACCTGGAGGTCCATGGTTTGTTATCTCCGTATTTCTTTCCTACATTAGTTGTAATCATGTAATTATACAATTCATTTTGCATTGAAGATATATCCACGTTGTAGTTGCAGAAATATGAGATTATTAATACGATCTGTACAATTTTTTTATTATCATTACCTCAATTATTTTCTCCACATTGAATCATTTGAAAAAAAAATCTTTTCCATGCATTCCTGTCCAGATGTCAAATTTCTGCTTGTATTAAAAAAAAGGAAATTCATCCCATTTTTTTTATCTTATGCAGGTATGTTGTCGAGAAGGATGTTAAAAACAATGTAGTTTTTGTCTCAAGAAATTACTTTTCCTTTGACAAAAGGAGGCGTGTATTCCGTGTTGGCTCTTTTAAATGGCTTAGTGAGCTGCCCCCAGGCCAGACAAGTCAACTTCAATGCAAGGTGGATTACTTGAATATCAAGTTCTCTTTCCTGTTATTTAAAACGTTTCCCATTTTTGTAGTACTCTCTCAGAGTTATGGTATCTTGACCTTTTCAGGTGAGACATGGTCCTGGATTCTATGATTGTACCTTACAAATGGAAGTGGAAGGAGATGGCCAAGGTCACTCTGCTGTTGTCCGCATATCTGAAGATGATCAAGGTCTAGCAGCTGGGCAGTTTGCGGCCTTTTACGAGGGAAGAACATGCATAGGTTCTGGTGTGATTTTGGAGTTCTGGGATGATCAGAGTTTTCCAGTTTGTACAAAAGCTTTAGAAATTGCTAGAATGGAAGATAAATCAATGCTTGGGAATCCAGTAAAAATAAAAGTTAAACCAGATAGTCCGCAAGAAGTATGTGATTCTGCAGAGTTAGCAAGTAAAGCATGACTAGGGAATAAGAAATTCTTGAGTTGTTGACGCTGAACAAAACAGGCAGACATGTCAGAGGAATGCAGCTTCCAGATTCCTTTTTCAATTGGCTACAAAAAGATACTGCTAAACGTGACGTGTGGATTTTCTGAGCTTTGGTTCTGTAACGTTTATATATACATGTTCAGGATGACTATTTAAGTTGAAATACAAAGGTAAGGTAGGCGAGAAACTAGTAGCTTCCACTATTCTATGTTTTGAACCAATCTTTGTTTTAGACTACAGAGAAACTGAAAAAATAAAGATCTTTGGATTGAACAAAAAAAGTGGAGAGGATAGTTTGTAAAAAAATAATTAATTTAGTTGAATAATATAATGAATTACAAAAATATCTTGGATATAACTTTAATAATAATGGATATAAATTAAAAAATAGTTTTTACAAGCTGATGCAAATGCTGATTAAAAAATAAACAAGCTGATGCAAATACTGTATTAGTGTTTTTTTTCGTCTTCTTGAATTAAAAAAATAAATTTTAATTTTTTTGGTCAATCTCTATTATAAGGATATAATGATATTACTTATCATATCATATTATTAATATTTTTACAGAATTTTGTAAGACTTGTTACACTTTTATAAGTTATAACTTTTCATTTATACTTAATAAAATACAGTTTTTACAAAGTAGAAGGTATTTTTGTACTCTTTCAATTTAAAACGATTTATTTACCATATTTAGATGATATATGAATTGTTGTCTTATCATTTGGAGGATTTTTTTTTTAACTCCATAATTTTATTTCTGTACTCTCATAAATATAAAAATCTTCATTTTGTTCTTTTATTATGCAATTAATCAGAAAATTAAAAGTTAAAACTCCTACGTAATATCACCAGAATTAAATTTTGTTAAATCACTCAAAACAGAACACCTTAATTTTGTCTGAAAAAAAGCCCTTAACAAGTTTTTCTAATTAAAAAAATTAAATTCCAAATTTAGTTGGAAAACTTGAAAAAAAAAAATATTGTGTGTAGGGAATAGGATATTTGTTAACGTAAGGAGAGAAGGAGAGTAGATAAACCCCTCCCCGCCAAATGTTGAATCCTGAGACTTGAGATTTAGTTACTTCCCAATCCATGCCATGGCACACACTCTAACACTACCACCCATCTCTTACTCTCTCGCTAAAACCCTAAACCCCATTTCCCTATTCCACAAATCTCTTCCCTTCTCCTCTTCAATCCTTTCTCGCCAAAACCCCACTCGCCGCTCCCTATTCCGCTCCGTCCTGCGCTCTACCGCCGCCCAATTCTCCGACAGTGTCGACGACGAAGAAGAATCGGCGGAACTGGGCGAGCTCGATGTCATCGCCCTCGAACAAGAAGCAAAGGATGCTGCCCAAGCTTATTCAAGCTCTCTGTCTCAAGTTCTGACCATTGGTGAATACATATATTTTTAATTCGTTTTTGCTTCTCTTTGCAGCGCGCCTTCAATAACCATCTCTATGTTTTTTGAATTCAGAAGACGAGGAGAAAAATGATCACAAGGAAACAGCTCAATCCCGCAGTAGAAGTGCACGTAGAACAAAATCTGTTAGTATATAATTAAGTTTTTCTTGTTAAATACACACACACACACACACACATATATATATATATATATATAAATGGCTTAATTAACTTTTTATTCCATTATATTAACAATATATAAAACTAACCACCTTAAATTTCAAGGTCACATTGTTGCATTTTTAAAATTGAGAGACATGATTGACTTTTTTAATTAATAGAAGGATCAAATTGAATAAAATAAAAAAATAAAAAGGGTAATTAAGCCTATATATTACAACAATAATGAACTTGGCAAACTCTGGAACTCTACACAATGCCAATGAATTCAAACAATGAGTCTATTCTAGTTATTTGATTCTTATTTAATTTATCTCCAATCAATGGGGAGATTTGTCACTCGCGCTTGAATTTACTGCATTCTCGAGCTTCGGTGCGAGTCACAATAGCTATGAATATTTTTAAGCAGATATTTTTTCTTTATTGCTTGTAACTAGTTAGCAGTATTTCTTTCGAAAGTATTGAAATAAACAGGGACTTACGGAAACTCTTCTAATTTGAATGGCAGATCCCGGACAATCTTCTCCAAAGGGTCGCAATTGTTGGAAGGCCAAATGTTGGCAAGTCAGCATTGTTTAATCGTCTTGTTGGGGTATTGAAGATTTCTGTAAACTTTATTTTTTCTTTATGTTTTCGTGTTCTAGGGAAGTAACATTGGAAAATTTGGTGCATCTAAAACCTGAATGTTGAAATTGATTAGTTATAACAGTCACCTCTTTGATGCTTAAATTGTAGAGAAACAGGGCTATTGTGGTGGATGAACCTGGGGTTACCAGGGATCGTTTATATGGTCGATCGTATTGGGGAGAGCATGAATTCATGGTAGTGGACACAGGGGGGGTTATCACTGTTTCAAAGTCACAAGCTACTGTTATGGAAGAGCTGGCTATTACTACTACCATTGGTATGGATGGCATTCCACTTGCTGTTAGGGAAGCAGCTGTTGCCAGGATGCCCTCAATGATCGAGAGACAAGCAACTGCAGCTGTGGAAGAATCATCTGTTATTATTTTCCTGGTCGATGGTCAGGTATTTTGTATGCCATATCTTTTTATTTTCCTTCACCAAGGCTGTTTCTTTTTCCCTGATCGTTTCTTATGTAATATAATAGATATATAAAAAATGGGTCACAAGATATGTTAAAAGGTGATATTTCCTTTTATTAAGAATTGGATGGGCAATCCAGTCCTCTGAGGCTACAGTCATTAATACATTTTTTTGGGTAATTCTTGAATCTAAATTTTAGCCGTATTTTACTGCTTTGGGTATTTATGGTGTCTTAGGCCCATACGTCAGGTTTGCAAAAGAGTGTGGCTTATATATCTGTTGGACAACTTCATTTAATGCCAACTAGTTTTAAGATGAAATCTGATATGGTAGCTGCCTATTCTGGTAGGCTCGCCTGGTTTGATAGGTATTTGTGGATGAGGGTGTTGGGAAAGTCCCATTAGTGGTTATTCCGTATTTGTACCGAGGTTATTTCTATCCGGTACTGTTTCTCTGTTGGATTTCTCTAATTCCATTATATAGAGGAATTTTATTATGATCAGTGATACATATTAGCACTGGTGTAGTTATTTCTTTTGTTATATAACTTGGTTCCTATAATGGTGCCATCTGGCTACAGCTGACAATTATACACCTTCAAAACGGGACAATCTAATTTTGTTGTTTTAATACCTATTTTAAAAGCATGATATATCAACTGATTCATAAAGCTGCTCCAAATCATGATCCGAAGACAGTAATGACACATATGTTGAACAGGCAGGACTAACAGCAGCTGATGAGGAGATTGCTGATTGGCTGCGTAGAAACTACTCAGATAAACATGTAATTCTCGCAGTTAACAAGTGTGAATCTCCCCGCAAAAGAATTATCCAGGCATCTGAATTTTGGTCCCTTGGGTAAGCTATTTCGGTGAGGTGCACTCCTTGAGTGGGTGGATAATGCATGCCTAAAGTGTGGCCAAAAACAGTGGAAAATGGTCATGACACTTAACCGGTTTATAAACAATGTTTATGATCTGATGTTTTCGTGGCATGAATATCTAGTCCAAGAACATCTATTGTATGCTTGGTTTTGGAAATTCACGGATATAATTTTGAATATGCTTCAACAAGCATTAATTATTTGTGTGCCAGTTCCAATCCAAGATACAATTGAGGCCATCAAAGGTGTTATTGATACTTTCACATTGTGTTCAATTAAATTCAATGACCATTGAGGGGAATCAGGTTACTTACTTATATTAGTGGTTAATTTAACCAAAAGCAGTTAAATTTTCAATAAGTATCCAGTTCATGTGGTAGTAAGCCATTATTTTAATTATGATGTTCTGTAGTAGTGTTACAAAACCACCCTTGTTTATTTCAACTAACTTTATTTTTTACTATCTGCAGCTTCATATTTCCTCTTATTAGTTCACACGTGAGTAATTGTAGAGGAAATAACTATGGTCAGACACAAAATACATGTTCTTATGCAGTTTTATATTATTGAAGCGATTAAGATATAGCAACAAGTACACATTTATAAAGAAACTTAATTTCTCTGAGATGAGCCTTTTAGCAGTCATAAAGATGTTCAGGATTACATCATATATTTTGAATATATTTAAATTAAAAGTATAAGAGATCAACAAAAATATCCTTGACAGCATCTAAATCACCTCTCCCTCTCAAAACGGACACCTGAAATTTTGAGCGGCTAAACATGCTGAGTGGAATTCTTACATAGTTGCATCATATTATTTACTGATCTTTCTAAGAGTTATGTTGTAATCAGCAAGTGTTGTTGTGTTGTGGTTACTACATCAGATTTGAACCACTTCCAATATCAGCAATCTCAGGGACTGGAACTGGAGAGCTTCTTGACCTTGTTTGTTCTGGCTTACAGAAATTTGAGGTTTGTTTTCTATATAAGTTGCATTCTCTTCTGATAAATTTAGGTTTTATTTTCTACTTTTATGTCGCAAGCACGCTGAGTTGACTATACTTTGCATCACCAACCGATAACAAGTAATTAGATTCAGGTGGTATTATTGTTGATCACTATACAATTTAGGATCTTAGTTTTTATTCTTATTTCGAGACCCTTTGTTTTTTAATTCATACTTTTTTATGGCTGAACTATAGGAATCAAATATTCTTGAAGAAGAAGAAGAATATGTTCCGGCAATTTCCATTGTTGGTAGGCCAAATGTTGGCAAAAGTAGCATTTTGAATGCATTGGTTGGTGAGGACAGAACAATAGTTAGCCCCATCAGTGGCACTACTCGTGATGCTATTGATACTGAATTTACTGGACCAGATGGACAGGTGTGATTCTTTTGGTGACTGGTAAACACATGGTGTATGTAACACCACAAAAAAAAATCAAGTCTTAATTCAAATGTTTTATTATTTTTTGTAAAAATTGTTGGAAATGTCATATCGATTGCAAATATGACTAAATTATTGTCTATAAAATGGATGTAAACCTCATATTATAAGTTGGTTTTATAAGATTAAATTATGTCTAAAACTCATTTTTTTAGATGGTATAGTATGGTATGATCAAATTATAATATATAAATTGGTACAAATCTCATCTTATAACTCGGTTTTGTGAAGTTGAGTTAAACCTAAAATTTATACTTTCTCAGAAAAATTCAAACGATTGGTTGGTTATAAGGCTTTCCCAACCCCAACTTTGTTTAAGGCTGTATATTTTTTGGACCATACCAGATTGTCATAGTGATTTGGTAATCTTTTATAATTTTGAGGAATCACAATAATTATTTTCTTTCTGTAGAAGTTCCAACTTATCGATACTGCTGGAATCAGGAAAAGAGCAGCCATAGCTTCAGCTGGGAGTACAACAGAGGCTTTGTCAGTGAATCGAGCATTTCGTGCTATTCGTCGTTCTGATGTTGTTGCTCTTGTCATTGAGGCCATGGCTTGTATCACAGAACAGGTTCCTGATTAAATTGTTTGTTACATAAAAATTATATTGTCTTTCTTTTTGTTATAATAAAGTAGTGCTGCAGGTCTGGAGACACATGGGATAGTAGTTGTTTAATGTATACTTTTCCCCTCCTTGAACTATTTAAATGTCTTTTGAAGGACTACAAGATAGCTGAGAGGATAGAAAAAGAAGGAAAAGGTTGTGTGATAGTTGTAAACAAGTGGGATACAATACCAAATAAAAAGCAGCAGACTGCATTACACTATGAGGAAGATGTCAGGGAGAAGCTTCGCTCACTTGATTGGGCTCCAATTGTTTATTCTACTGCTATAGCTGGTCATAGTGTTGACAAGTATGTTTTATGTGGAAAATTATTGATTTATGCTGTATAGCATGCTAATTCCATGCTTTGAATTCCTCCAACTTTCCCTTTAAAACAAGTTTTTATTTCATAGGCACGTGCAATAAATATCAACTTGTATCCCCCATGGTGAATGAGGTCATGCTTCGTATATTTTGTTGAACTTATCTGTTGTAATGTAGGGGGTCATGGTTGATCTCAAGTAGTAGTCACACTATTGGCCGATGATGGCTTGCAATTTAGTATGCACTGGTGTTTCTTGATGTGTGGTAAAAAAGTCCTTGGTCGTTTTCTTGAGCTTAAACAGTGCACATAAGTGGACTTGAGAAGCTGGCTCTTTTCAAAATAATTTTTATTTGGATATGGATTAGCTTTGTTTTTTCTGGATGTAGAAAACTATTTGTCACAGATAAATTTTAATAGCGAATAACTTTTCTTGGATGTAGACACTAACACGGTCTCATATATTAAACTTATTACTTATTCAGGTTTGATAAGTTTCGTTGGAGTTGATAGCTGATCGCTTATTGTTGTTTTTCCGAATAGGATTATTGTTGCAGCCAGTGAAGTTGAAAAGGAAAGATCTAGAAGACTTGGCACTTCTATATTGAATCAAGTAGTTCTGGAAGCAGTAGCTTTTAAGCCTCCGCCTAGGACACGTGGTGGAAAAAGAGGGCGTGTTTACTATTGCACTCAGGTATTTGTATCATGTTAATAGTTGTTAATGTTTGTCTTTTAGTTTACTGGGAATGTTTGGATGAATTCTTCTTGAATTTTTATTGTTCATGATAGAGATGTTCCCATTGCATTTATTAGGATGTTGTACCTTGTTGACCGATTGGCCATGAGTTTGAATTTGGAAATAGCCTCTTTTGCATATGCCGGTAAGACTACGCACAATGGCCCCTTATTTGCACAGTGAGGAGCCTTCTAGGGCCGGGACATGTTAGTTTTTGTATTGTATTGGCAAATTTTTGTTACTAGAATGATTGAAATGAATAGTGCAGCAGTCATACTCAATAGCTCCTTTGGTTATACTTTTATGTACTCACAATATAAAATATATTTAATTACTTTGTAGTCTAACTGGATCTCCTCTTGCAGGCTGCCATAAGGCCACCTACATTTGTCTTCTTCGTCAATGATGCAAAACTTTTTCCTGAGACTTACAGGCGCTATATGGAGAGGCAGCTGCGTACGGACGCAGGTTTTTCTGGAACACCCATACGACTTCTATGGCGCAGCAGAAGGAAAATGGGCAAAGATGAAAGTCAGTATTCATTGTATCAAAATCAATATTGCTACTATGTCCCCCTCATTTTGCTTTCATTATTCGTTCTTTGCTTCTCCTATCTTGAAAAAAATTATAATGATGCTATAAACATGTATATATGGTTTGGTCACAGGCAAAGCTGTAACAAGGACCCAAGAGAATCTTACATCAAATGATCCAAAATTGGTATCAACTGCACCATAAGTTAGATATTTGATCAAGGAAGAACTGACTGTTCTGTTTGTGTTGGAAGTGAAGAGGTCATCTGGGGTTACTTGATTACTCAAATGGTCGTGCTTCCTTAAAATCCATGAAGGTTAGTAAAATCTCCACAAGGACGGGATGCGTGCAGGGAGTTTGGATGAGGATCTGTCATTTATACAGTGATCATTATCATTCTGTAATTCTTGTGTGAGCACTTTGTATTTATGGGGTCGTAGCACATTATCTGTCAACAACTGCATTGTACATTTATTTTTTGTAGTAGTTGTTGAAGCAAACGTAAGTTCTTGGATTTCTAAGTCTGTGACTCCTTTTATTCAAATATTTAAGCTGGACATTTTCCAGTAATCAGGTTCTCAGTTACTATCTGGAATGATTTTTGTTTTGTTTTTGCTAAGCAATTGCAGTTAATTTTTTTTGTCGTTGTTACATGTAAATACGCTGATAGACAGCTGCAGTTACCTGCATGATAGGTTTAACACACTGTTCTCTTTGTTTTAAACTGTTTGTTGCTGTTTCAGAAAGAACGAATATTTTCTGTTGAATCTATCTCGCAGCTGTGTTGCAGCTGACTGCCTCCTAAACATCTACAGCACTTTAACAATACTAAAACACTTTAACTCGTCACATTACGGACGCAGTATTTATCCCGAATTTCATTAATTACAATTCAACTATAATCACAAGAAAAAAATCATGATTAATACAGCTTCTGTCATTTTATATATAAAAAAAACATTTTTTTAACTAATTTACATCCATTGAAAAGTTGATTAAGTTATTGGTAACGTTATATTTTAATAATTTTTATTTTTAAATGACAAATTTAAAGAAGTTCAAAACTTGGATCAATTGACCGATTAAAGAGGGTTGGATTGAATTAATTCTAATAAAATATTATAAAAAATTTAACTCAATTTAATTTGAGATTTTTTTTTATTTAGTTGAGTAATGAATATTTCCAAACTTCTGTATAGTTATCAAACTCATCTTGATGATCTAATATATATATATATATATATATATATATATATATATATATATATATAACTGTGAATGTATTAAATTATATAGTTATAATCTTTAATAATAATTATGTCTTCAATGATTTTATATAAACTATTTTGTATTTATTTAACTAATAAATTATAAATATATATGGTTTTATTATGTATGATAAATTTAAAAAAGAAACAATATAAAAAAGGAATTCGTATTTGTATATGGTAGAATTGCAATTTACTGATTTTTTTTAATTATGTTTAAACTATATATTATTATTATTATTACTTATAGTTGTTTAATTACAAAATTATTGATTACCATCTTTGATAATTTAAACATTAACATTTCTAATTTTTCAAATATTATTATTTTTCTCTCATTATAATATTCTTACATTTTTTCGTTCGAGATGTTGATTTCAATAAGTATCTTTTTTATTTTAGGATTAATGTGTTTTAGATAACTAATGTATATCTTTTTTTATATTAGTTTTATGTTGTTTTAGGTGATTTTATATTTTTCCTTTCTAGTTTATGATGAATATAATATATTTTTATCTATTTCTTTTCTTTGTTTTTTCAACATGGTCAGACGGGTTAAGTGTCTATCATGACTTTCTCTTCTTTTTCTCCAGTTCCTACTTTGAAATTTTGTCTTCCTTTAATTCTTTTTTTTTTCTCACAGCTTTAATATTCTTATCTCTTTGCACACTTCAAAAAGGGAACGTTCTGTTGCCGTCTGATCACAAAGCCAGCTTCAATTCTTGGCACACCTTCAACCTCTTCAATCTTTCGATTTGTCTCCAAACACATTGAATTAAATCTCCATTTTGTGCACGATCAGGTGCAACAGGGAGGCAAGTCGTTGAGACTAAAGAAACTTTAAAGTACCAATCAATTTTGTTGTCGTTATGATTATTATTATATTTATTAATATTAATATAATTAATAATATAAATATCAGTAATATAAAAATTATTAATATTATTTATATATTTAATATCGTTATATTATTAATTTTATTAATAATATTTTTTATTATTCAAATTAAGAATATTATTCATTATTATAGTAATATTATTAATTTTTATTCATAATACATTAATATTCATAACATTTATAAAAATATTAGTATTATTAAATATTATTAATATTATTAAATATTTATTAATATTATTAAATATTTTTAAATATTTTTAAATATTACTAAATATATATTATTAAATATTATACAAATTATAAATATTAT
>Ga0123342_1002330_pt1 | contig 31550 bp, 15 predicted proteins | sample Turbeawhitnodule_FD_89960 | JGI IMG/M metagenome (GOLD analysis project Ga0123342, IMG submission 89960) | Root nodule microbial communities of legume samples collected from Mexico - Turtle bean Mexico white nodule | ecosystem: Host-associated > Plants > Roots > Nodule | place: Mexico: Nepantla... | reverse complement strand
TTATCTTTTATATATATATATATATAAATATTTTTTTTATTTTCTATATTAAAACAAAACATATATATATATATATATATATATATATATATATATATATATATATAATCATTCATAAAGTATAATTCACTTTACCTGAAAGTTACTTCACTCCAAACAATTGTCAGAAAATATTAAAAAAAAAATCAAAATTCTTAAAACCTATAACAATACAAACACGTGAAACAACAAAACAATCAAAAGTTAAACTAGTTAAAATAATCATTTTTCTCAATTTATCAAATAATATTGAACCCAAATACTAGTAAAAAAATGAAATTAAGATGTTTTCAAACAAAAAAAGACACTTGTTGTAATTGAAATATGTCATGATAGAATTGATTCTTAACACATAAGAAAAATACAGAAGAAATAAAGATAAATAAAAAAGAAAGAATAAAGGAATGAAGAAGGAAAAAAAGGTTAAGTGTGTTGGGCCTAACGTTTTACAACTTAATTGGGCTTTTTCTTGTTCCACGGGTAATGTGACATAAATATTCTCACAAGTTTTTTAAAAAGTTTTCGGAAAATCCAAATCTATAAGTCAGATTTTCTCTTCCAGTAGTATTCTGGAATTCATAGCTAACACACCATTACTAGGCGTAAAACAAAAATATCTTTCTGTTTTAGTTCCGCATATATAGGTTTCAAAAATATAAAAAAAAAAGACGTAAATAAATATTCTCATAAAATACAATTATGAATTATCCATATATGAGTTTACAAAAACCAACTTTTTTTATATGATAGATATCAATATCAAATGTTTGGACTCAATATAATTTATAATAAAAAGTTTTGTTTTTATAAATTGGGTAGTTCATAATTGTATTTTATGAGAATATTTATTTACGTCTTTTTTATCTTTTAAACCTGTATATGCGGAACTGAAATAGAAATATATTTTCTCATAGATGGAAAATATAATGAAAAAATGATTTTTTGAACGGTGATAATCTGTTTTTTCCAGATTTTTATTCACAATTTGTTGTTTTACGCCTAGTAATGGTGTGTGAAGTATGATTTTGCAAAATAAAGAAATTAAAGTATTCATATCACAGAAACAATTTCTTCTCGTCATTAATGATGGTTGTTCAAATTATGCAGATTGATAAATGAACTAGCTAATGTTAAGATCATTACTTTCAAGATTTTTTAATTAGTTGTTTAAATAATTCTAAACTGTAAAGAAGATAGCATGTTTTTACATATTTTTACATATTCTTTTTACATATATAAACTTGATTTACTTTAATCACTCATCATTTTTAATTTATCGTCTTTTATTTTAGATCTAAATTAAATTATAACATTTCTAAAGTTGACAATAGTTAAAAGTGATGTTATATCACAATTAAGACTGTTAAAATCTAAAATATAATTTATGAATTAAAAAAGTAATCTTAACATATGAAACTACATATTTATTATGACTTTTAAATATATAAAATAAATATTTATAATGCATAATGCTAGTTTATCAATGAAGTTGCATCGTTGAAAAAAATATAGAAAAAACACGGCCTCTTTGCATAATTTTTAGAGCAATTTACGAAAATAAATTACATTAAAATTGATAAATTTACGATTTATAATTATTGATAAAAAGTACATTAAATAAAATGAAAATAAAAGGAACTAAATGTCTTGATCCTTTAAAATTAGTGCAAAGTAACTTTTTATTGTAATATTGGGTATTATGTAATAATTTAGTGTGGTGAAAAAGGTTTATTTGATATTTTTGGGTGTTAAGCTTTCTTAGTGAGTAAGTATTTGACTATAGGTAAGAAAATTGATTTCCCATAGTTTGTATTGTACCCTCATCTTTATATCGTTGTGGACAAAAAAAAATTATTTTTCAAACCATATAAGACTATGGTGTTTGTGAAATTATCGTTATCGGAGGCAAAATCTTGCGTATTACTTTTTGCTTGCAAACTGTTTACTTATAAGTGAAGATACTGAAATAACTTTTGTTTCTTTCAATAAATTTTTCTTACACCTATAGATAATAGGTTAAGAAATATACATACATATATGTATATAGCATTATATTATAGATCTATATAATAACTTCTAAATATATATTTTAATTTGAAAATAATATTCAAATTTATATATGGGTCCATTTTTATTTATCTTTATTTTTTAGTTATTTTATATTCACTTTTTTATTGATATTTTGTAAACATTTTAAAATTCTATTTAAAATTAAAGTGCAATTTTTGTCTCAATATCGATAATCGGAATGTGTTGGTCGATTGGATTGATAAAACCATTTAGTAACTATTTGAAAAAAACAAAAACTTATCATGATAAAAACCGTTATTTAATTTGGATTTTTTTTTTAAATATCGACCATATATATTTATATTTATTATTTTACATATACATTTTTAATATCAATAAATATTACTGAAACTTTGATTTAAATATGATAACATATTTCTCTTAATTATTATAAATATTAATAATTATAAAATTATGTTTTAATCTAATTTTTTACAGTATAGTACTTTTATTAAAGTTAACAAGAGTATAGCTTAACTATGTTTTGAACAATTCACCTCTAAATAAATACTTTATTGAATTTAATTTAAAAAATATTAGTCATTGCATAAAAAGAATGGCACATATCAATTATTATATTAGAAGTAATTGATTAAACGATCATATATACAATATTTAAAATAATTTTTTATTCAGTTATGATAATTGATATTTTGTATTTTTATAATAAGTTTTAAAATTTTGAAATAATCAATCATCTTTATAATAAATTAATAATTAAATTTGTCATAAAGATTTGTGAAGATGTGCTTAAAGTTTCATTACCCAAATTTTCTGAAAAATTAAGAACACACATTTATGCTTTTTAATCATAAAAGATGTTCATTTTATCAGTTATAATGTATATTTATTATATAATATTTTAGATTTTCAGTTATAATTGACTATCCGTTATTTTTATCTTTTATAATTTATTTATTTTATATATATTATGTATATAGTATTTAATAATATAAGTAACTAATTTTTTTAATAATTTTTTTTTCTAAATAAAATATATAAAACTAATATAACGCGTAACCATGCTAGTAATAAACATATTTTTTCACTATATAATTTTCTATTTCATTCTTTTACTAATACTGGGATAGCTTCTAGTACGCTCGTCATGATAAAGAATAAGAGATTTCATCGACTTTTTATTAATTGATGTATTAATTAATTAATTAAAATTATTAATAAACCTTGGAATCTAATTATCACATCCCATGACTCAACCCACACACTATATCACGTTACATTATATTAACGTTGCCTTACCTTGCATAAATATCTCTTTAATCTCATCTCATTCATTTCTTACACATTTATATACATCACAGTCCATAACTACAATTAACATGGTAAATTTAAATTAAATAAAATATTAAAATATGAAACATAATGTTTAACCTACATCATGCAACATTCAAACTTTTTAAAATTAGTTTGGTAACGTAATACATGACATATTAAGCAGAGGATTATTGCTAGAATAAATTTTCATTATTTAAATGCCATTTTCCAATAAAATACTATTTGTTATTGGTGATCATCTTACTCAAACAAAGAATATTTATTTAAGTGAGAATTATCTTACTCATGCATGACAAACAACTAAAAAATTAATCAAATATAAACAAAACACAATTCAACCCAAAACTTGGACCATATTACTTTTAATCAAAATAAAATTTGTTTAGCTTAGGTTGGTTTAAAAATCTTAACAAATAAAATATGATACTCCCTAACATAATCAATAAAAAAAACCACTCTTAATCAAATTCATAACTCGCTATATCAAAATATTATATTGAAAATCAATTCAACTCCAAAGTTCAATTGCCAAACAATTTCCAACTAACTCATGCATAAATTTAGAAAATAACCTATAACACCAAATTCACATTTTCACACGCTTAATACTCACCCAACTTATAAATCATCACCATCAATTTCTACAAGACCCAACAAATAAAAAATATCATCATAATTCTTCAATTAATACAAATCCTATTCTATTTAACCAAATGAACCTATATTACCACTAAATTTCTCATATTTTCACAATCTAAAATCACTCATACACTTATAACTTAAAATTCATAATAAAGTTAGTTTGTGTTACTTTGTTTTATTTAATACAGCTAGATATTTAAGACTCCAAAAAGAGAATGACGCAAAATCTCAAGAAAATCCCCTGAATACTTAAGGATTCAAACTCAAACCAATAATTACCCACAAACTTTAAAACCCCATAATCTCTTTAACTATAAAAAATTCAAGTAATGTATGCATCTTTTAAAAGAAGAGATGAGGTTGAAGAAAAGAAAAAAAGATGACTAAACCAAGACCAAACTTAAAATTAGTACTTTATATGATTATTGGGATTATTGGGAGGAGAAAAAGGAATTGAAAGAGATGTTCCAAAGGGATAACTTTTTTTTGTGAGATTTCTATTGACACAAATTTTTTTTATTAAATTTACCTTCTTGTTCTGTTTTTCTATCATTAAGACTTGTTGTGCTAGTTCAAATTCTTTTAATACAATACCCTTTCAAAGTTATTATTTTCATCTCGAACTTTAAATACAAAACTAAATTAAAACTTAAACATATATAATATATAATTCACTATATTTTTAAAAATTATTTTAAGATACTTTTGTTTTATCACATAAAAGTACTTAATTTATCACATAAAAGTACTTGTTACTGCTGAAATGAAGTAAATATAAAAATTGGTTTGGTGGAAATAAAAATACGGAGAATATAAATAAACCGTGATGACGATAAAGCCGATAACGATTTGTAGTCCATATAATAATATAATAATAATTGAAGTGACAAATTCATGTGAGAGAGTAAAAAAGCCGTCATATATTTTATATAGGCCAAACCAATCCCACCAAACAAAACCCTAATGCATGATTTGAAGTATTTGCAGAAGTTGCTGGCATTGCTATGATAACAACATAATCTAGAAAGCATGTGAAATTTGTAATTTATTTTAAAATAATTGAATTAGTCTGATAAAAAATTGAATAACTTGATAGGCAGAAATAAATAGAAATAGGAGTAGTATATGAGGTGGATATTGATTTGTGAAATTTGGATATATTAGGAAAAGAAAAAGTAAATCTCACACATAAATCATGATGTGATGAAGCTTAATTAAAAAAGCTAAACTGATGTTGAGAGTAGGGTTAATTGTGAGTGAGTAAGAACAGTGTAATGATCAGAATCAGAACCCTACAAGCAAGCAATATGAGAAGACAGGGACAAAAGAGGGACGTGGGTCCCACGACAAGAGTGCCCTAATACCAAGTCTACACACACTCACTCATAAGATAAAGCAGTGCCGCGTCGCAGGGGAACATTTCCCTAACCCAAAATCTACGTCACCAACCTCTCCAATACCTAGTTTTCTCTCTCTCTGCTCCTACTTCATTTGTTTATTTAAAAAAAAAGGGAAAAAGGTAGAAAAAGAAAACCCTGATTAAGAACCCTCGCAACCCTTCAAAGTCCAAAGCCTCTCCCATTTTCTCTCTCTTTCTGTTCAGCGTTAGATAAGAAAAAGAAGAAGAAAGAGTAACCAACGCAATCACCATTTTCTCCCTCCTCATGAAGAAGCTCTACCATAAAGGGACGGTTCACCCGTCGCCACCGCTCATCTCCGACCACCTCGCTTTCCTCCCCACTGCCATACTCACCCTCGCGGCCGCGCTCTCGCCGGACGACCGGGAGGTTCTCTCCTATCTCATCTCCTGCTCCTCCGCCGCCGCCTCCACTTTCTCCAGCAACCCCCGCAGGAAAAGCGCTGCGGAAACCGCCCATTCCCCTGCGTTCAACTGCAGCTGCTTCGGCTGCTACACGACTTACTGGGTCAGGTGGGACGAGTCGCCGAATCGCCAGCTCATACACGAGATCATCGACGCGTACGAGGATTCTTTGGCTCAGACTGGAAACAAGGGGAAGAAGAACGGTAAGGGGAAGAAGGAGAAGAGAAACCACAGGAAAGCGGGGAGCAGCGATAGCAGTAATAGTAAGCAAGCGCATTCGAGCGAGTTGAAGCGGTCCGAGTTGGCGAGTGTGGCGAGTCACGACTCGGGCGAGTCGGAAGCGGTGTTGGAGGGTGGCGGTGGCGGTGGTGAATGTTGTGAAGGGGTTGCGGTTGAGGAGAAAGGGTCTGTGAGAAGATTTGTGAGTTTCATTGGTGAAAGGATTTGGGGCGGGTGGGGACAGTGAGTGAAGTTGGCAGAGATAATAATGAAGAAGAAAACTAGATAATGAAGAAAGGAAGAGAAGAGAAGAGGAAAGGTAGGTTTAGATTTTAATATTAATATTTACACCACCTCCCTTACTTTTTCTTGTTCCTTTTTATTTTTGCTTTTGTACATTAATCAATCACCGCTACCCTGCAATGTTTAACACGAAATGGATGTTTCTTCTGTAATTCAGGGGTTAGAGTTTTGTTATATATAATCTTTCAATCAAGTCATATATATCAAATTTTGAATTCATTTTTTTTATTTCTATCTCTTTCATGTTGTTTCCATTTTCCTGGGAACTCATTAGTGCTGTCTCTTAGGATGTTTTTTTTCAAATTTAGGTTCTGAATTCGTTTTAGTTGTTAAAAATAGGAAAAAGCTGTTTCTCCTTCTAGTATATTCCTCGTTCAATTTCGGCGTTCAATCTCACTGATGATGCCCTTTTGTTTCTACAGGGTGTACATTTGGAAGTCAAAAATGACTATTTTCTTTAGATTTTTCTTTCAATTAATGTGTAGAATTTGAATTTGACCAATTCATATCTTCCAACAAGTTTTCTTCTTTTTTGGTGGTCTTTATCTTTATCTCTTTTTACTCGTGAAACTTCCCAGTGAATATACCACAATGTCATGAAAAATCAATCCTTTTGCCAGTGTGTAAATTTCATAGGTCTTGACTGGTAATTGTATATTATTTTAACAATTTCATTTCTTAAACTTGTGAAACTTTATTAGATGTAATGTCTTCTGGCCAAAACACTATTTCTTGCAAGATTTATTAAAATAATTTACACTGAAAATAAATTAAATCATAATTTTATTTCTTATAAGTAGATTTTTTTGGTAATGCATTCTGCTGTTAAAGAAAACTTGCTTTTTCTGCGGCAACGAATACTTGCTACTGAACCTGGAATAAGAGAGGAGTAGCAGACGTGCAGTGTTTTTTTTCATGGGGAAGAGAAAAAACTTTTAACAATAATTTTTTACCTTTCAATTTTTTTAAGATATGTTATACCTTTTAATATTAGGACTTCATTAAATAAATTTAATTATAGACATAATTCCAATACGTGATTAGATGATAAAAAATTACATATGAAAACACATGAATGGACTTTATTTATTTTCTTCTGAGCGTTTGTAATTTATATCTATAGCCCATTTAGTCGGAATATCTAGGTGTGCTCTTTCTCAAAAGAGTACAATTTTTTGTACCGAAATCGTAACATAATTTTGATTTTTTTTACTCTTAAAAGAAGAGCACAACTCATATGGAAAAAATAATAACAAATCTATAAATATATTTTCAGTTTCCTTTTAAAGTTAAAATAAATATTTTTACAATTATCTAAATTTAACATATCTAACTAGTTTGAAATCTAAAAAACTGATACTTGACTCTAAAAAGTATTTATGAATGAGACTAAGTTTTGTAAAAGTATCCTAACAAATTATGAGGCCAACACCATTAGGTTCGGAATTATACTATTTTTCTAACGAAAAAATCAATTTAGTTACACACAAGGAGCATTCCTATTTCTTTTTGCATGAGTTGATATTTATACATTTCTTACTTATGATTTTCTTTCATTCATTTTTTTATTATGAGTAATCTTATACATATATATATATATATATATATATATATATATATATATATAATAAATAAAAATTGTGGGATCATACATTTTTCCGTTTTAATTCTTCATTCGCAAAAATATCATTCATAAATAATCATAAAAATATAGTATTTTTTCCATGCATGCACTGATTTTTTAGATATTCAAACAAATTTTACATTTCGCTTGTATTAGTTATAGTTTTCTTTTCACCCTTGAAAAAAAAGGCAAAATGATAGTCATTTAGCATTGTAAACAAATCTCTACATTATTTTTAAAATAAATAATAAACATGTCCTCATATTTTAGAATGTTTGTTTTATCTATCCATAAATTTAGTTATCATTTTACTTGTTAAGTAGCATTCATCATCTACCACATTATAAAAAAAATATTTTATAATATAAACATAAAAATATTATACGATATCTTTTAACTCTTTCCTTACCTTTAAGTGTGATGTATTTTAATTTTAATTTCTTTGCATAGAAAAAAAATTGTTTAATATGTTTGCATTATTATTATTATTATTATTTTAAGGAATTTATTTCAATATTTTATAACTAAAAAATATTTTTAAATATTTTTATTTTTTTTAAATGAAACATTTATTTATTATATATTCTACTTTTTTTTTCAAACTATACATGTTTTTTCATACCATTAAAATCACAATATATATTTACTAAGTTCCATTTAAAAACCTAAAAAGAGTATATTTTAAAAGATAAAACAAAAGCATTGAATCAAAATATTAATATTTTCGTTTATGATCAATAGTCATACGTTGTTTAAAAGTTGAAGTTAAAGTCAATTTAAATACACATTTCTCTCTTAATTCTGAAGTATTCTTTTAAAGATAAAACTGTGATTAAGTTCAAAATTCCAAAACTAATAGTAGCTCAATGCAGTGATTTGACTATAGTAATATAATTTAAATACACATTTATCTCTTAATCTTATTAAGTATTTTTTTAAAGATAAAACTATGATTAAGTTCAAAATTTCAAAACTAATAGTAGCTCAATGCAGTGATTTGACTATAGTAATATCATTTTGAAGTGCATATTTAATACTTGTTATATATATTATTATACTAGATATATATAAAAAAAAATATTTATTTTACAAAAGTGATGTAGTTTTATACAAAATTTAAAAATTTAAAAATATTATGAAAATATATAAGTTTTGCTTGAACATCATGATTTTGTTACATTGGAACATAATTCCATTAACAAAAAAAACGAAGTTATCAAGAGCAAACATAAATTTTGAAAAATTGTGAATTTATCTTAATCACTTATATAAATATTTTTTAGTTGAAATTGCCATAAACTACAACGGGCAATACATAAAAATCATTCATGAGTACAATGATTTTTATATATGTATTAATTATTATAATAATTTGTTTGATTAATTTAAAGAATTGTTTAATAATTTGATTATTATAATATATTAATAATTTGTTTAATGATGTGAGTTAAGAAAATAATGTGAGTTGTTAAAAAGATGGAGTTTTCTAATGTATGACTAAAATGTGTTTCTGCTTTGATTTGTGTTGCGTTTACTGTTACAACAAATGTTCCTTGGAAGCTTCGTAATCGATGAAATACTTGTCTTAATTACTCTGGGAAAATCAGGTTTAGGATTACTCATATTTTACATGAAGGAAATGTGTGCTGATAAGTTGGCTAATTTTGTATTTATTTATAGAGAATCTTTTCATTTGTATAATAGGCTACCATCTAGTCTGTTATTAGAATTCTTTATGAGTAGGTATAATCTACCTATGTATCGTTTTTGTTAATATATGGGTTTTGGTATAGTCTTCCATATTTTTGTATTTTTTTTTAATAATATTTTTTAAATGATTGTTGGTACTTAAAGTTTCAACATAACTAAAATGTCAAGTTGTATAATGATACTTAACCTGAAAACTTTTATTTTTAAAAAATATATATTATAATAATAAAAAACAATTTATTATAATAATTACTATTTCTTATTTATTTAATAATTAGTAATAATTTTTTGTCCTCATTTTTATACATATTTTTTAAACAACAAATTTATAAACAAATAAAATAAATTTATAAAAAAATTATAATCGGTACAAAAGTAATAGACAAATCATCACCATCATACACCACCTCTATACATTACTTTTACATTAAAAGTCGTCCTACCTTATACAACTTTAACATAATTTTTTACTTTTTTTACGTAAACGATAAATCAACTTCAAACACAACTTCAACTTCTTTAAATTATTCTTACAATGAAAGTCGTGCTGGTTGTTTATTATTTCTCTCTTTTTTTTTTCTTGTTATCAATAAAATCGTGTTTTTATAATAATTATTTTTGAAAAAAAAAACGCACTGCTCGAAAATGACTTATCTATTTTTATAATATTTTTTAAATCTATAAATTTTTATAAATTCTATGCCAAATTGCACTATTATTGTGTATACTAAAAATAGTTTATAATGTATAAATAGAGTGTGGAGATAGATAGGCATAAGAAATAGCAAAAAACGAGATCCGCAAAGTAGAGAGGCTTCGATTTAAGCGAAGGAGGCAGTACAAATAAAATAGACACTTCACTCCAAATATTGGTCTCCTTTCTGCACACCCTTTTTCATTTATTTATTCTTTCACACTCTTCACTTCTTTCTTTAACAGAAAAAAATGACTTTTTTGGAGACCATCACAACCATCTATGTCTAAATAATTTTCTTTCTAATGTGGGAGAAGAAGTTGATTATGTGATGTTTGCAAATAGTAATTAGAGTTTTCCATATATGAATGTCCTTCCATCTCCATTTAATTGGTCAAACTTCCCTTATTATGTATAATCCATTTGAAATAATTAATATTTTTTGCAATTATAGTTAGGTTATAACAGTGATTTTAAATAAATGTTTAGCTTTCAATATCCTTTCTTGAGTTTAGTATTTCACTTTTCATCTAATTGCTTTTACTAATATATATTATTCAAATATTACCAATGAAGATTTATCATCAGATAAAAGTGCAATTTTATAAATATTGTAAGACTTTTTCTTAATATTAATCTTTGAATAGTAATTTTTAATTTCTTCTAATTCAACTCATAATGATTTTGGAAGTAAGAAAGAAGGCAAAATAGATAAAGAAAACCATTACTTCGTAATTAAGGTTGAATTGACTGCGTGAGAGGGAATAGGACTTTATGAATTCAACATTTTTTCTCTCGTACCACCAAATGTTTCTGATCGATATAATACTACAAAAACAACTATTAGGAATAGTACTTCGAATCTATCTGTTTGACTTAGTTTTATGTATTTTATTTTCTCAAAACCTTTTAATTTAAAAGGTGACTCAAGTGTTCATTGGTCAGATTTGTTCTCCATTTAGATTCGTGAAGTATTTAACACTCCCATCAGCAGCTTCCTTCTTATCTTAATTCCCACTCATGATTCATCATATTTTAAAATATTATAAAACCCTCTTACCAATTCAATGCAATGAAAACGAACAGAATTATCTAGGACCAGCATAAAGAGACGTGTGAAGAGTAATATTTGAAATCCAATATTTAAGTTTGAATGCAGTTGATGTAATTTTTTCTTAGAGTTCACAATTAAGTTACTGAACTTATTTTTACTTTTTATAACAAATTCTACAAATATAGTTTTCAATTAAATGGGTTAAGATAATATTATATTATTTCCGATTTGTAATGATTGCATATGTTTGATACTTCTCATATTTGATTGGCTGAATTTGAGGGCTTTAATGCGAGGAAAGATGATAAAAAAAGAAAGAAAGAGGAGAAGTAGTGGAGTTAGGTATATGTTTTGCTCTGCCTTGCTCATTTTCTGTCTTCTCTTGTATGATTGCAAGCCTCAAGAAGTGAAATGTTTCTATTATTGGGAAAAGCACATGGCTGAAAAATCACATTCGATTCTACCCCTCTCTAATGCATAAATCTTAAAAGTTTATTAAGATAATATTATTAAAAGTTAATAATTATATTTAAGATATGACTTTATTCTTGAAAAATGTTTTGATGAGTTAAAAAAATATTTAAAGTATTATCCTATAATTCTGAGTCACATTCTAAAAGTAAATAAACTATGAGATGTAAATAAATTGAATGAAGTAAAATCAAGCACTTCAATGGATTCTTTTAATCCATTGAAAATATGTTAGTGATGGTAAGGATTTAAGTTTCTAAAAATATTAGATTTTGTGTGTGAATAATTGTATATTTACTATATTTTTTGTAATTATGAGAAAATATATGAGTTATAATAGTGGAGTGTGGTTAATAAAACTTAAAATATGTTTTTTTTAATTGAACTTAAGTGAGAAAGTAAGGGGAGTAGAGACAAAAGTTTATAAAATATTATTAGAATGTCAAACTTCCACTTTTTGACCAAAGAAGTACCTTTGAGAAATTTATAACTTTTTTTCTTTCATTTATTTTTCTCAAGTCCACTTCAATTCTTTTTCATCTTCTCCTTAAGGTTTAAACAAAGTCATATAGTGCCAACCTTGAAGTAAATCACTTTGAGTAAAATTTTCTTTTCATCTTGCCTTTATTTAATCTCATGCATGTTAAAGGTGAATAAGAAAAATGGAGTTTTAAAAAGCTGCGAATTAATCCTTTTTAGTTATATGAATGCTTAGGTTCTTGATTTTGAACTAATAAAAAATTTATTTGGATATTCTCACATCTTCAATCTTTACAAAAACTAAACCTTTTAGGGTGTGCGGTAAATTCAGGGTGAAGAAAGTTATATTATTATTTAAATACAATTTTTATAAGTTTTAAATACTCTATTGAAGTCTTGGTTTTGAAAATTTATGAGTTTCGTGTAAAATGTAAAATGTGTTCTGAATGTTAGTGGTGTACTCTTTTTATAAATTTAGGAGTGCATATATTTTACATAATCTTCTCAGTGGATAAATAATATTTTTCTCAAGGATTTCGTTTAACGAATTAAATTTTTTCTTAACAAAATTATTTTGATTAAAAATAAAAAATAATTACAAAAAAACTATCAGCAGATTGGGTTTGAGAAAAAATGGTGTCATATTTTATTCAACATATTCTAATTTCATTGAGCAGGTTGTTAACAAAACATGTTAATTTATTATTTATTTATTTATATTATTTAAATGATTTTTATATTTACATGTCTTATTTTATTAAATAAACATGACTTAATTTTAAATATTTTCTTTAATATGCAATTACATATTTAATAAGATTTGATGTTTTAAAATGAATTGTATTAAAAAATTAACTTCTTAGGTGGTAATTCAACTAGTTGGAGGATAATGTTTATTAAGTAGTAAAACCATTAATGAAAAAAAAAACTTTCAAATAATTTATATGTGAATTTAGGTGCGAAGTTTGTAAAGGTTCCTGAATGAATATTGGTTGAATGTATATATTTATATATGTGAATGAGAGTCATTATATTTGAGTTGTTATAAACATTTTAATATTTTATTTTATGAGTTTATCTAACATTCAAGTTGATTATTATTTAATAAAAAAGTAAAGATTAATAATTAGGAATGGTTTCAGAAGTTAAAACGACAAGCTTTAATTAAAAGAAAATAACATACTAGGCCCGAGGTGCAATTTGTAATAAAACAATGAGCTTTCCATTTATTTATTGAATTTCTCTTGAATAATGTTATCCAAAAACACTATAATTAAGAAGATAGATTTAACTGCGATGTATTTGATTGTGTACACATGTGTATTAGGGAACAAGGCTTGAGTTAAAAAAGTAGTTTATTATGAATGGATATATATTTTAGTTGCATTGACTTAACGTGATTATGATCTGTTACATAATTAATAGTTAAACATAATAAATGTGCGATGATGAAATAAAACATTATAGAAAAAGTAAACTTAAAAGTATTATGCATGTTGATTTAAAGTATTCTATCTTGATCGTATATATGCCTTCAAAATAAATGGTCACAAAATTTTGCTGCGTTTCTCATTTATGATCGTAGTCAATTTGAATCCAATGTGGTTTGTATTCTTTTTCAACTAATAAAAACCATGGTTTAGTGTAAACTGTTTAAGCATATTCATGTTTATTTATTATTTCATTTAAATTTCTACAGTTAATAATTTTTTCATAGTATCAATCATCTAACCTAAAATCAATTTTATTTATGGCATATATACGTGTATATACTGGAATTTTATTCATTTTAAAATTATTTTACTAAAAAGTCCTTTCAAAAAGTTGACGGAGAATAAGTAAATATATCGTATTATTTCTTTAAAATATTTACTAATATTTATATTTTAGTGTGATCAATTCTATTAATTAAAATAGTAATGTTGCAATATACTATTTGCATGAAAATAAGTGATGTTAGATCATCCCTGAAGTGGTTCCTATTTATTTATTTATTTTATTGTTGATAAAAAAAAAATAAGTGGTTTAAAATATAAATAAAGTAAAATACACACATAATCTTAGTTAAATAATAAAAATGTGACACAAAATTACTTATAAGTTTTTAAGTATAGATATAAAGTATATTTTTTTTAATTATGGAAACTATTATTTAATCACAACAAAATTAATGTAATTGAAACAAAATTAATGTAATCAATGAAGTTATAAAACAATATAGAGTTTCCATATGTGCATTTATTGATCTAGACTGGTTTTAAAAACTATTATTATGTGAAACTTGAAGTTAATAATGGCAATTGCTTACAGTGAGGAAATTTATGGAGGAGAGTTAAAATGAAAAAGAAGGAGGAAGGGTGTGAATATGATATGATAGGGAGTAGGGTTGGAAGAAAAGTGGAGTTATAAGAGTGATGTGAATGTTGGAGTTAGGTGGAATATAGTAGTAGTTGCTGATCATACTTTCCTCTCATCTTGTTTGGTGGATGTTGTTGCTGAGTTCCCTTACCTTGTGGTTGTTGGTAGTTGCTCAGCTACTTCATATTACTGTGTGCTGTTATTATACATACAAAGTTTTATTACTGAGATTCATTCACTCAAAAGTATTAGAATACTTAGCTATGAATTTAATTATTCAAAATAAGCTAGAATATGTATTTAACTCACATATTATTTTCAAATTCATTTTACTCAATATCATACTTAGGTTTTCTTAACTTCTGATTAATGTCATAAAACTTAGATAACTTTTCCATAGAATTTGAACTTGAGGATAGTTTAATCCCATAAATTCAATTTATAAAATCGATTTATTAAGTAAAAACTGTCCTTTTATATATTATTTTTAGATTCGATTTATACTTTAATGAGATTTGAATTTCACAAAATTTCAAAAGTGAAAATTTTGTGAAATTAATAAATAGTTTTGTAGTTTTAGAGATGATAAATGTTACTTTAGCAACAATCATATCGACATTGTAAGGATATTTTTGTGTGTGATTAAATAAGTGTCTAAATAAATTTAAAATGGTGATTTAATTTAACTTATGTTTAATATCTAAACTGATTAATTGTGCTTATGAATGCATTTGATATTTGTGAGTTAATTTAGAATTTTATTTGGGAAGAGTAATGTGTTAAAGAAAGAGGGTGAGAATAGCATTTTGCGATGTTATGGATGGTGAACTAGCATGAGTCTTCGGTTTTGGAAATAAAAAGGAGTAATGAACTTGGTAAATGAATGGAATGCGTATAGTAATTAGAAGAGAAAAAAAAAAACTCATTTCTAATTACCTCAAACTATATTCATCTTAAGTTTTTCTTCATCCTTTTGAAGATTTAAGCATGCAAGCTAAGAGATGATGTAGAATATCTTTGAGGCCTTTACTTTAGGTAAGCTACTCTTTTTCTTTCTCCTTTTCAAAAGAGAATCACGGATATAAGGATTTTTATTTTTTAGATGTATGGAATTTTTTAAAGTTTAGATGATTTTGGATTGATTTTAATTTCATTAATAGACATGATACTTGGTTTTCTTAGCTTATATTTCTTTTCAATTTGTAGCTTCCTTAGAGTAGAAGAAAGATTAAGACAAGGGAAACTAACATCAATCTAAACTCAAATTTAAGTTATCAATGAGAGTAGTTGATTTTATATTGACCTGATGCGGAAATATTTGAGCAATTAATTGGTAATTTGGGTGTAAATCTTGAAATGTTAAGACTTCTGAAGTTTTAATTTGGTAACTTAAAAGTTGGAGGAAGGTTTTGGAATAAAATATATGTTATGAAGAATTAATCTTAATGAGCCAGGTTAGTTTTGATTTGGGTGTTATGTAAGCTCTTAAGCATATATAATGTTTCTTTATATAACCACTCATCATTGTTTTGCTTTTAAATTTGATGAAACAGTGATAATTGTTTGGTGATAACATTGTTTTTACATTTTAGTTATCATTCTAAACCTGAATTGAAATATAAGGTTAAATTTTGAATTATGAGTTGATAAATTGGTATTTTCAAAAGTTATGATATGTGTTGATATATGAATATATCATTCAAGCAAGATATATCATATTCAAACAATAAATGGATCTAAAAATATCTAAAAAAAATGTTTCAATCCGGGGAACTCCTGGTTAAAGTGAAATGACTACTGAAAGAAAATACAAAATTATTGAAAAATATCATTCAACCGATATTTTCTTATTATATAGTATATGTTATTTGGTTAATTTTTCTTTCAATAGTTTAAATTTTGTAGAACCATAGCTACTTGTTCAGTTTTATGTTTGTAATGCTTTAGTTAACTGGGTTAGTGAATATTAAGGTATGTGAAATATTAGTCTAGTGTATTGAAATTCAGTGTAATGGTATTTCCATCTTAAAATGCGAACATAAGTATTTAATTTAGAAAAGAGGTAAATTTTTTGATTTTTTGAATTTGATATGAATTTATCGATTCCGTGTAACACCCTACTGTAGACGATGTAAGGGTGAATCAAGCATACACAGGTATGGAGGAGCTCAATGATACACAGCCTTTTAGGCGTTCAACGATTACATTTCTGGTGACTAGCCCTGAATGATGATGGCTCATTGGTAGGCCCTCCTTCAGACACTCATCGTATTTCTCCAAAGTAGACACAATATAACTGAAATCTGGCCGTTTCGAGGGGTTTGCTGACCAACAATGCTTTATCAGATGTGCTACTGCTGGATCACAACTAGCTGGCAGAGGAGGCCTTTCATTCTGATCAAAACACTTCAATCACTTTTCTATTCAAAAATATTTCACTTCTCACAGAATAAACCCTTCAAAAACTATTATAAGCTACACAAATTCAAGTCATAAGGAGTTAAGCAAACACAAAATACATTCTCATCACTCACTTTCTATCCTTCAGTTCTGTAAATCTTTTCAAAACTGTAATTGGTTACTTACATTAGTCCAACACATGTTACTTTTATGATAACGTTGCTAAACTGAGAATTTGGATAAAATGAACTATGATTTTAAAGGTTAATTTCATTCTCTCCCCTAGTTGTAAAGATTATTATTTGTTTTCCACAGTTTTAGAGACAGATGGCTATTTATTTGTGCCTTTTTGTGGGGTCTAAGGAATGAGTGTGCCTCATGGGAAAGCACTAATGGAGACAACAATATTGCGGCTAGCCTTTTATGCAAAGTTCAAGGACTACTTTTGACAAATGTATGCACCAAAATGTAACAACTGTTTTTATGTTAGCCTCATCAATTTTTTTATCAGGTCAAGCGATATCAAGGGATGCTTGTTGGGACTAGGGAGGGAAACACCTCCAAGGCCCATGCATCAGTGCTTCCTGTTATTGGGACTAGAAGACACATGCACCGACTGTAACACTTTTAATAAAAAAGTTCACTGTTAAAGCACTCGAGTTAAAATAATCCATGATCATTGCTCATGTTAGGTTCAGCTTCTGCACATGTTGCCCAATACCTACCTCACATAGCTCAAGTAATTCAAGATTTCCATGACTGGAATTCGGTGATTGCTGCAATTCTGTCAGCCTGAGGCTTAACTATTGAAGCAACAAGTGATGCAACATGAACAAACAGAGTCATTTGTTATTAGTGTACTTTGATTACTGTGACTAGTGACTACTGGTAAACTATCTATGTATGAAAATAAAAAATAGTAGACGCATTTATTGATATATGTAGTTTGCCTTTTCTGAATAAAGATTATATTATATACGAAAGTGCTATGACTAAGTAAACCATGTGGTGACAACGAAATTATCCTGCAAAAAACTATTAGAGGTTACAATATTTTTGTCTTCACCTCTTATTTTTTTAGTAACACTTAACATCTTGTCAGACTGGCTAAGAGAAGAGAGAGTAGAGGATTAGAATCTCTGAAACGCAGAATCCCTGAAACTCTGCATAAAGGTATTTGTGGCACTTAAACTAAACTGGAAAATGAAAGTATATTGATTGACCCATCCATTCCCACCCTCAAGAAATTAGCCAAGACATCCATGAATTGAGGGATTAACAGATACACGATAAGGATTCTCCAAGTAATTATGCCTTAGGGAGGATTTTCTACTGAGTAACTATAAGAGGGTAGATAAAAGTTTTGGACTTTACTGTTGTTGTTGCATGTGGTGTAAGGTTTTAAAAGATTGGATGTTGGGAGAGATCCAAAACAGGTTTTTTCCATTTAGATATTTTAGATACTAGAGTGACAATAGCCACTATTGTTTCTACACTATTACTAAAAGGGCAAAAGTCCGTAGTTAGTATGTTTTGAACCTTTTTTGCATCTAGTTATACAATATGCATATAAATTTTAAGGGTCGCAGATATCACATTTCTTCAGTCCCATCAGGGGAACAAACAGTGTGTAAAGAACAACTTCCTTCATCCTTTTCATCAATCAAACTGTGTCAAGGCATAAATTCCCATATTATTGAGTATAATTCTGATCGCAAAGAACTTGTCCAACCAATCATTCTTACTACAAATAACCTGTCCAATCAATCATCTTCACAATGCAAGAACCGTTTTCAATTCTGAATTCTTTTTTCATGTATGAAAAAATCATTTTTAGACCAATGTTAAGCCATCTAAGAATAAATTTTGGTTCAGAAACCAGTTTTAAAACTGATTTTAAATTAAAAATCACTTTTAAACCAAATCATATTTTATTCATCAACCAACTAAAAACAAGTTGAAACTACTTTGATTAAAATCGTTGAAAAAGATAAATGATTATTTCAAAATCCAACTCACATTTAGTTTTGTGAAACCAAACCATGCAGACCCCAGAGTCCAAAATTATGCCATATGTCAAATTAGACAAGAATTATTCGACTACCATTAGGCACGACCAAGAAGTCAGAGCACAAAGAAGGAATTTGGTAAAGCTGACTAGAAAAAAGTCAAGAAGGGATTAAGAAAAAGATTCTATCAATAAAGCTATCAGAATTGGCAAGCAGAGAAGTGATGCAATTGTCTCTCTTAGAGCAATTAAAATAAGACTAATAAATTAGCATCACAAAGAAGATATTTATAGTTTAGACAAATATATTCATGTTACCTTCTCAGCCACAGCAAAAGCAGCTTGCACTGTGGTCATTCCTTGGAAAGGAAGTAGAGAAGTAGTGAGCTCCCAAAGCACAATACCAAAACTGTACACATCAACTTTTCGGGTGTAAGGTTTTCCCTTAATCATCTCTGGTGCCATCCAACGATATGTTCCCGAGTTCCCTTTGCTTTTCCGGCATCTTGTTTCAAGACAAGATGTGCCAAAATCCGCCACCTTAACCCTCATATCATCATCCAGGAGCAAATTACTTGACTTCAAGTCTCTGTGAATCACACCTTGTGAATGAAGGTACTCCATGCCCCTTGATATATCTAGAGCCAACCTTAGTATTGTTTCCATTGAGAGTGAGTATGGCTCTTTCTTGTTCAGATACATCCTCAGATTCCCTTGTGACATGTATTCTGTTATGATACAGTACACGGGCGGTTTTTTGCATGCTGCAATAAACTGTAAATTAAGAGTCATTTAAAGATCAGAGTTTACTAGAAGGGATTAAAAACACCTCTGCAGCTAAAGGTTGCAGTATCAATTATCACATATGAGTGAATGTTAGACTTTTCTTAGAATTTGGGTTCTAGAACCCCAATTTGCAAGTAGTTCAGAACAACTCAATAATTGATGAACCAATAGACAATAAAATTCAGATTTGAATGTAACTCAACTTTAAAACTGTCTCAATATAAAAAACTATTTGGTGTTTTTTCACACTCAAAAAGTAGAGCCAAATCAAATAATCTAACACACAAAAAAGTTAGGATGCCTCATGGTCTGTCCCAAACCCCAAGAACAAGAATGAAGATTAATCACTGTTGTACTCTTCTAAAAGTGGCAAAAATTAGAAAAAAAATAGAAAAGTCAATAGTTGGCAGCAATAGGTGTATTGTATATGTTACTGAGTTGAGCCAATATACTTATTTAAATGGTAAAAGTCCCTGTTTGCCTCCTTTTTGATTCTGAAACAGTTTTTCCTAGAGAAACTAACTTTCCCTGAAGTGGCAAGTGGCAGTGTCTCTTTGTGGGAACAACCAAAACTACATATATTAGCTGTTCTCTTGCTTACCCCCTCCGAGTTTCAGATCCTCACAGACAAAACAATCGTAATGGATACATAAACAAACAAACAAACTACCATGCAGACAAGAAGATTAAGTGTAATAACAAGGTTGAAGATATCCGTTCACTAAAACACTGTACCTGCACTATGTTAAAATGGAAGAGACGTGAAAGTAAAGCCACTTCAGAGTTAAATTGCTCCTCTAATAAGTCCTTTTTCTCCTCATCCTGGCTTGGCATCCTCACCATTTTCACAGCAACAGCTCTCTGCTTGTAGACTCCACGGTAAATTCGACTGTGAGCTCCAGAAGCAAACTTGTTACCAATAAAAAGCTGTGATAGGTCTGCAGTCCATTCCTCTTGCTCCCCCTCCTGGTCTTCCTTTGAAGCCTCCCATGTATCCATTGAGTCCAATATCATGGACCACGATTCCGTGCTATTAAATCTCTTCCTTTCCATGTTCTCCGTGTCATTCTCCAACCGTGACTTGGAGGAAGATGAAAGTAAAGGTTTACTCTTAGACATCCTTAGCCTTAGTCCGTGGAAACAAGACCCCGCCATTGAATCTAGAAAACAAGTGTGATGATATGAAGATTGTCAGAACATACAGTCATGAGCTCCAACGAAGAATGAAGAATGAGTATATGTTTTTTAAAACCATCTCGATGAGTTTGTTGTATATTGCAAAGCACCCTTTGAAAATCAATTTACGTAAACAGCAAGGCCACGGTTTATTTGAGTATGAATATGAACATTTCGTGTATAATAATTGTGACGGATGAAATATCTCACAGCATTCAAGACTCGAGTAGAAACAAAGAAGGAAGTGGGAATTTCATTGGTTGCAGCCAAATGTTAGTGACAGGAAGAAGAAGAAGAGGAAGGAGTTTTCACGGTTTTTCTAGTAAGATTGGGTTGTTTTGCAGCATAAGGAAGAATTGAGAGGAAGAAAAGTTTCAAGGATGTCTCGTGAGTGCTTGGTTAAAAAGTGAAATAGCTAGTTATAGCGAGCGAGAGATAGAGTTTTTGGGAATTTATAATTGAGGTTCGTTAGTGATGGGATTATCATGAATGAATGCAATGTTAAGTGGACACAATGCAAAGCGAGGTGACTTGAGCTTGGCGATTTGCACATCCAACTATTGGTGCTTGCTTTTGCAGTCTTCTCAGACTTTGGATATATCCCCATCCTTGTTGGGGCCCCAAAAAGTTTGAGAGTACAAGTGGTATCTCCTATAGCAAAAGAAGAAACAATACACAAGTGCCAACTGCAAGAGATGGACCTCTCTCGGTTTATACCAAACATGTGACTCATTTCTATGCAATTACTGATTTTTCTTCTCTTGTCAGATAAAGAGATTAATATTTAGATCCAAAACTTATCTTATAAAAAGTTGAGTTTCACTTAAAGTTTATTTTCTAAGATAATATTAGAGTCCTTTAGAATTTATTTATAAGAGTTTAACTGAAAGTGTAAGTTAGGCTTAAAAACTTAAACATTAGTAATTCCAATACATATATTACACTTCTAAGTGTGTTTGCATTCGGTTCCTGTTACTCCAATCCAACACTACACTTTCTTCCACTCTTGGGTATTGGAAAGTTAGAATTGTTCATTGAATAGAATTTTAATGGTTTTTCCGTAAAATTGGGATTAATATTAAACCATCTCATTTATTTATCATAAATGATTATGCTTCAAAATTTTGTTACAAATATCAGTCACAGCAATCATCTGTTATCCTATATATTACACACTAAAAAACTAATTAACTGAAACAACTAATTGAACCGATAATATCAAGTCACTGGTTAAGATAATCCAAAAAAATAGGTGAAGCAGAAAAACTAATTAAGAACAAAATGAGCAAGTTGGTCACAGCACAAGGTTGATATACAATATCTGCAGAGGTTGTAATTATTCAACTGCTTATTATAAGACAGGGATACGATCCTATTATTTATAATAATTTAAAGATGATCCAATATATGTTTTGTAATTTATTTGCTTAATGTGGGATGGAAGAAACTAAGACGATTAATTGAAAGATATACGGTAAAAGAACGCATATAATTGTATTATAAATGTTTATAAGATTAGATTTTGAAAGAAGAAACAAATGGTTTGAGGGAGAAATTAAAAAAGTAGAAAGAAAAGCTAAGGAGACATAAGAGTTTCATCCCAAAACCATCTAAACCATTCAATACACGATATGGCCCGCATATTGTTAGGTATGCGCCGTAGTATGGTTCTGTGGTATGGGCTTACCACGTGGAACATGTAGGGGATCTCTCAAGGGCCCAAAAACACAAATTTCGACATTTCGTGGCAAGTACTACCATAACTAGAAAATGGGAAATATTTATATACATAATTCAAACTGCAGATTTTACTGTGATAACTTTACATTTAATACATAGGTGAAATAACAAAAATAAAACGTGATAAACACTACAGATGAAGAAAGATAGAAACATATATGGCCATGCACTCTTATGTGCATTGTAGGAAGGTTTTGCTGTTCCATGTTTTTTTTTTATCTCAACTACGACAATTGGTGGAGGCATATGCATGCGTAACCACTAAGATTGCACTAGAAAAAGTATTTTAGATATTAAAAAATACAGAAAAAGAAAAGGAGAATATGTTAAAATAATTGAGGAGAAAAAAATCCTCCAAGGGTTGTGAAGTGAGAAAGAAGAAATTTAGCATCTGAGTTGTGGAGGAGATAGTGATTAAAATTGAGGATCTGAGAAAGGTAGAAAATAAAATAAAATATTGAAAAGGCGAGCAATAATAAAGAATGGTGAAAACATGGATAATCAATAGTAGTTTTCAAAAAGACGTCATGGTAGGTACTAGTGAGAGGTTATGACTCTGGGTGCGTGGTCACGTTGGTTATAGTTTTCAGAGTTGTCCACAACAACACGTGTCCAAAGTTCCACGTACATGGTGTTATTGCAGACATCCTGGCGCTAACTCGAATGCACTGTCCTCGTGTTCTAAGAGAAGGCACCTTCTTGACTGTCTTTCTTGGCCAAATTGTGATGAGACTTTGCATCTATGCAATGCCCCTGTTGGGTCTTCATCACCTGCTGCTCAGGCACCGTGTTCCTCCGCAAGGGGTGCTTACCCTTTTATTTTCGTTGCTTTTCTTTTCCATGTAACCACAAAAGGAGACACCTCAGTTATTGTATTTGAAATGAATTCCCATGGTATGCAAGTTAGGTGCATTGTACTGTTTGAAAGAGGGTTCTATACGAGGACAAAACTCTATACAATTTATTTCTTTTGGTATTGTTTTCTGATTAAAGTTGGAGGTGGGTCCGAGCTTGGACGATTCATCTCCAACTGGTGTAAGGTTCTAGATCATTCATCGACTGATTATCGACTAGAGTGGGGAAGTTCACTCAGTCATAATGCCTCCCAGCTTTCTCATCCAGTTGTAACAACTGTTGGCCCTTTGTCCCTCCATTCCCTAAAAAAGATAAATTATACAAGTCAAACGTTCAAACTTTACATGACCATACTGTGATTAAAGGTTTAACGTCTTTCTTATTAATTTATGAGTGTCAGGTAGATATCTACTTCGTACAGTGTCTGCAATGTATTCGGCTTTGAAACGTGGTGGATAACCTTTTAATGTTTGCAACCGCTTAAATAGAATGGATGCTGTGAGAGATTTAGATCTGTAAAAGATTAGATTATTAAGGTTGAATTATGTTTAGGGTTTAGGATTTATAAGTTTAGGGTTTATGTTTAAGATTGTATTATTATGGGGATCTTAAACTTGGGTCAATATTGTTTAAGCATAACAAATAAATTTAACATACACTTTCAATTCTACAGTAATTTTGATAAGGAAAACTCACTTTGATCATGGTCAGATTGAGATTTGCATTGCTTGGCTTGTGAGAGGGAGGTTGGTACCAAGTATATCATGAGAATCTTCACAATTGTTGTATTTTGATTTCCATTCTCATTCTAACGTTGTCACTATAATAAAATTATTAAATTTAAATTAATTTTAAAGATTAAAAATAATTAATTATTACATTAATTAAATTAAATATTAATTTATAAACTAAAAACATATTGATATAGAAGGTAATTTCTATTACAAATAAAAATTTATAAATCATCTTTTAAATTATATTTAACATTAATTAACCAGATTTTAACTATTAACTATTTAAATTTTGAATTATATAAATTTATTTTTCTCATTTACATCAATCACATGGAATTGGAATAGAATGAGGATTTTTGGTTGATCAAGAAAGTCAGCGTTGTATGTTCAACATTACAATTTTAGTTTCAGTGGAAAACGAGAGGAAAGGGATCCCTTTTGAATTCTATTTTAAATTTTTTAATTAAAACACTGATTTTGTAGTCAATAGATGAATAAGAGGTCTGAGCTGATTGTTCATGGCTTAGTTTGGCAAGAATTCATGTATAAGGAAAGCTTTCAGCTTGTAATAATTTGGTTATTGGATTTATTTTATATGTGAAAAAATATCTTATATCTTAAAGATGGTATGATAAAATCTGTGAATGATTTAATTTCTTTGAAATTGAAGAATTTTACTTATGGACCAGCACTAGAAAAAATATCTTGTGATTTTTCATTTAGCTATAATGTCATATCTTTTTATAAAAGAATTTATTTTATAATGCAGTAATTTAATTTTTATGAATTTTATTGTATCTTATTATTTTTAAGATATTTTTGTAACTTTTATTTTAACATAAGTAAAAATTCATATTCTAAATAATGTTTTATTTATTATTACTATAAATCTATATTTTTAAGATAATTTTATTTTAATTTTTATGACTCTGTGATATTATTTAAGACTCCAAATCTTAAATTTATATCATTAAATGTAAAGACTATTATGTAATTTTATAGAATACTTTTAAGTATTTCGGGCAATTGATTTTGGTTTGGGAAAATGAGGTCAATTTGGATAAATTCTGGGTTTTAAATTGATTTAGATTTAGTTTTGGGTGAATCTGGAGAATTTTGTTTTATGTCTTTTTTTCAAAGATAAACTGATATATTTAAATTATAAGTGAGATATACGAACACCTTATTCTATTCATCTGAAAATCTTGTTTCAAATCTTTTTATCTACTAGTGAATATAAGTGGGGAAAAAAACTATTCTTCTTTCTTTTCTCAGTTTATTTTTATAATATATTCTTATAATGTAACAATTGTATTTGGCTGTTGTATTTATATTTTAATGCTTTAATTTATCAATATAAACTATTTATGGAAATTTTATATATATAAAATGAATAATTGTGTAAAACTAAATTAGCTTTTATATGTGAATACGATTTTTTATTTGTAGATGTTTGAGAATTTTATGAGATGATAGTTGTTGAAACGAATGTGATTGTTATGTGTATGGTGTGAGAATTCGAGACGTGTTTTAAACGAGAACAGATAACAAAACATGTACAATAGTCTATTAATAGCAGTAGAGTTGTTCGTGGATTATATGTTATGAAAACTTTATTGTAATACGATTTGAAATACAGAAATATATATATATATATATAGTTACATTATAACTGCGTTATAATACAATAAGTGCATGTTATAATCTTTTTTCAATTTAAATTTCACTGTAAAATTAATATAAATTTATTGAATATGTTATTATAATTTAAAAGATTAAATAGGTTTTTTTTTGTTATTATATAATAATAGATTAGTTTTTATCCTAGTTCAAACATGTAAGTAGTTATAATAAGGAAGTTATTATATCAATGGACCGATCAATATCATGGTCCATATGGTCGACTGACACCTCAGACTCAGTTATACTTAAATAGAGTTAATAAAATTAATCCATGACTAAAAATTAGATAATATATCCCTAAACAAGATCCAACTTCCTAATCTGACCCATAAGAAGAGCACACAAAAAGTAATATAAATAGTACACATTACAATATCAATATATTTTTTTTATAACATAACAAATGAATTTCAAACATGAACTATACATTCACGTTGTCAATACACTAAAAATTTATTTATCACATAAAAATAAATAAACTGACAAACAATTATTTATTTTAATAATTTTTATCACAAATAATCATGAAATCTAAAATTTGAACCATAAACAAAAATTAATTTTACGTGAAAGTACATAAAAAAAACATATTTAACATTAATTTAAATAATTCAATAAACTAATTTATTTCTAATATTTTTTTATTGATATAAAATTTAGTATGAAAATCAGACCACCAAGTTGTGAGGAGTAGATGTCCAGGGATAAACTGTCAAAATGAGCAATAAATTACAATTAAGCTAGATACTTTTTCTTAATAAACAAAATTAATTCCAACTGCTCTTGATTTTTTATGCTAATTTTAGATGTGATATCTTTATAAACAATGTTAATTCAATAGTTTAAAAAAACAGTTTTAAATTTGAAAAATTGTATGACAGGATATTAACATATATCATAATTAAAAGTAATCATAATAAATGAAGAATAGTGGTGACATTAGGCATGTGGATCAACTGTTCTGCGACGGAGTTGTTCACGTTTAAGTGTGGAAGTCTCGAGTAAAAATGTTGAACATAAAATGATATTAAATTTATGGAATATACAATTAAATTTATCATAAATATATCTAATTGTGACTTAAATATATTAACTTTATTTTATTATATATGTATTTTGTCTGAAATAGTTTATATTAAGCTATAAAAATTTATAAAATATATTTAACATTAATTAACAAGATTTTAACTATTAAGTATTTAAATTTTGAATTATATAAATTTATTTTTCTCATTTACATCAATCAGATGGAATTTTGGTTGATCAAGAAAGTCTCAGTGGAACACGAGAGGAAAGGGATCCCTTTTGAATTCTATTTTAGATTTTTAATTAACATACTGATTTTATAGCCAAAAGATGAATAAGAGGTCTGAGCTGATTGTTCATGGCTTAGTTTGGCAAGAATTTGTGTATAATGAAAGCTTTCAGCTTGTAAATTTGGTTATTGAATTTATTTTTTATGTGAAAAAACATCTTATATCTTAAAGATGGTATGATAAAATCTGTGAATGATTTAATTTCTTTGAAATTGAAGAATTTTACTTATGGACCAGCACTAGAAAAAAATATCTTGTGATTTTAAGTAAGTTCATTTAGCTAATGTCACGTCTTTTTATAAAGGAAATTATTTTATAACGCAATAATTTATTTTTTATGAATTTTATTGTATCTTATTATTTTTAAGATAAATTTATTTTAATTTTTATGACTCGTGATATTATTTAAGACTCCAAATCTTAAATTTATATCATTAAATGTAAAGACAATTATGTAATTTTATAGAATAATTGAATAATTCGGGCAATTGATTTTGGTTTGGGAAAATGAGGTCAATTTGGATAAATTCTGGGTTTTAAATTGATTTAGTTTTAGTCTTTTCGATGAATCTGGACAATTTTGTTTTGTGCATAATCAATCTACTAGTGGATATAAGTGAGGAAAAAAACTATTCTTCTTTCTTTTCTCAGTTTATTTTTATAATGTATTCTAATACTGTAACAGTTGTATTTGGATGTTGTATTTATATGTTAATGCTTTAATTTATCAATATAAATTATTTATGGAAAGTTTATACATGTAGAATGAATAATTGTGTAAGATTAAATTAGCTTTTATATGTGAATACAAATTTTTATTTGTAGATGATTGAGAATTTTATGAGATGATAGTTGTTGAAACGAATGTGATTGTTATGTGTATGGTGAGAGAAATCGAGACGTGTTTTAAATGAGAACAGATAACAAAACATGTACAATAGTCTATTAATATCAGTAGAGTTGCTCGTGCATTATATGTTATGAAAACTTTATTGTAATACGATTTGATATATATATAGTTACATTATAACTGCGTTATAATACAATAAGGACATGCTATAATCTTTTTTCAATTTAAATTTTACTGTCAAAATTAATATAAATTTATTGAATATGCTATTATAGTTTAGAGGACTAAATATGTATTTTGTTATTATACAATAATAAAAATAGTCTTTGTCCTAGTTTAAATATCTAAGTAATTATAATAAGAAAGTTATTAGAATAATATTTATGTATTTTTGTAACAAATGAATCTCAAATATTGACAATACAATACTACTCAGATCCGAGAGGTATAATCGGAAGAATCTACCGGTATAGCCAAAAAATATATATAAATGATAAAATAAATATATATATATAGCCAAAAAATATATATAAATGATAAAATAAATATATATATATATATATACGTATAGCCAAAAAATATATATAAATGATAAAATAAATATATATATATATATTTATTAGCAAGATCTAGCTTAGTAAAATTTAAATTAATGAGTGTGTTTAAAATAATAGTTGGTACAAAAAAAAATAACCAAATAAATTATAAGTTAAATAAGAAGATACTATAAATAGAACATCAGTTTAAAAGGTAAGTATAAATTATTTATGATTTTGGTATCGGAATGCATTGCAGGTACACATACCCAACCGTGAGAGGAGAAGCTGAAAGCCCAACTTGGAGAACATAACCCTGAAAAGAGAAGCCGAGAGCCCAATCTAGAGAGTCTAAATCCAAAAACTCAATCCAAGAGATCAATCCGTGAAATTTGTGCAATCAGCTCGAAGAGAGTGATCGACTCCACAAGAACAAATACATTAAAAATTTATTTATTACATAAAAATAAATTAATAAAATAATTATTTATTTTAGTAATTTTTTATGATAAGTAATTTGGAGATATAAAATATAGACTATAAATAAAAATTAATTTTACGTGAAAGTCCATGAAAAAAAAATATATTTAATTTTAATTTAAATAATTCAATAAACTAATTTATTTCTAATATTTTTTATTGTTATAACAAAATTCTTATGAAAATCAGACCACAAGTTGTTAGGAGTAGGATAAACTACCAAAATGAGCAATAAATTACAATTAAGCTAGATACTTTTTCTTAATAAACAAAATTAATTCCAACTGTTCTCTTGATTTTTATAACAATTTAGATGTGATATCTTTATTAACAATGATAATTCAATAGTTTAAAAAACAGTTTTAAATTTGAAAAATTGTATGACACAATATCAGAATATTAACATATATCATAATTAAAAGTAATCATAATAAATGAAGAATAGTGGTCACATGAGGCATGTGGATCAACTGTGCTGCGACGGAGTTGTTCTCGTTTGAGTGGAAGTCTCGAGTAAAAATGTTGAACATAAAATGATATTAAATTTATAGAATATACAATTAAAATTTATCATAAATATATCTAATAGTGACTTAAATATATTTACTTTATTTTATATATATATATATATATATATATACATATATATATATATATATATATATTTTGTCTGAAATAGTTTATATTCAGCTATAACTTTTGTACTTATTTTTTTCACGCACAGTGCTTAAATGTGTTAGTACCTTCTAATTTAGTCCCCATGTACCTTTTTCTTAGATTCTAATTTAGAAAAAGGGTTAACGTGCAAAGACTATGAACAATGGGCCCAATTCCTAACAACGTAATAGAAGCCCAACCCAGCAGAGGCCCAATTCAACCTTAATTGTTATGCCATAAAGTTGGTAACATATAACTTTAGGATGAAGATGTTGGTGGAATAAGCAATGGAAATAAAATATATTCAGAACAAACCTGAATGTATGATAGATTTGATTAATTGGTGGCACAAATTCAAGTAAATTATCATATTTTTGGTTCAAGCCTAACCATGTTTGATGCTCAAACATTTGCGTCCAATCCCTTGCACCATCTAAGTTTTAGTGCGCGCCACTCATCACCTTACACATAAACTCAAATCAAATGGAAATGGTTTAACTTTGTTTATTAAATACATTGGATGTTCAAATATTTTATCCACTTACTATTTTTTTAAGTCATGTCATCATTATGTTTTTTTTTTCTAATCCTATTACTGCTGTTATTTATTCTTTCAGTTCCTTTTTACAAATCTTAATTTTGAAAAAAATATTTTTTATCTATATTTTTATAACTCTAGCAACACGTTTATTATTATTTTTTATACTATACTCTTGTGTATCTTTTAATTTTTAAATAATTTATACATGTATTTATTATGTTAGACGGAGAGAGAGAAAGAGTAAAATAAAAAAAACTACGCTACTATTTTATTAGAATAAAAAATTCATTGTATTTCTTGATTTCTGCACAAGAAGCATAAACAAAAGAATGAAAAGGAATAAAGGGAATGTTTATTACCAGAAGCAGTAATTAATTTTGAATACATACTGAATTTTCCTTTTATTTACTTCATATTTAAATTGTCATCAAATTAGTTATATTTTCTTTCATTGCAAATTTCTTATAATTTATATCACAAGTCCACCTTCAGTTAATCAATAATGAATATGTTCCTCCTAGGGAGATGGGACCTAGAGAACTATTAAAGTCTTCTTCTCTTTCCTTCGGTCGGGCAGGTGACTGGGTGATGAACTGGGATTCTTCTCGTCCTCCTACTTATCCTTCGGCACTCGGCACTCGGTCGTCGGGTGAACACCGGATGGTGGGGGTACCTGTGAAGGCACTCCGACGCTCAAGTCAGTAAAGCGGGTGGTCAGCTCTCAGGTAGGTGAACAGTAATAAATGACATACCTTACTCCTTGAAATACGTGCTATTTATATTATTCTAGTGGGCCTACCTTGTTGGACCCGTTTATCGAAGTGAATACCGCTTAGGGTTGCATTACCTAATTCTTGATGATAGATTAGCTTCACTTATCTCAGTTTGAGCGTTAATTGTAATGGGGTTCGGCCATCGGCCAAATTCCCATGGTGAGGGTCGGCCATCGGCCAAATACCTGTGGTCTTCGGCCGTCTAAGTTAAGTCTTCTAAGGTCTCGGCCTCT
>Ga0123342_1002329_pt1 | contig 31554 bp, 16 predicted proteins | sample Turbeawhitnodule_FD_89960 | JGI IMG/M metagenome (GOLD analysis project Ga0123342, IMG submission 89960) | Root nodule microbial communities of legume samples collected from Mexico - Turtle bean Mexico white nodule | ecosystem: Host-associated > Plants > Roots > Nodule | place: Mexico: Nepantla... | reverse complement strand
TTATATATAGACAAAAAATATTATATTTTTTAAAATCTTACTTATTTTTCTTAAACTATATATTTATCATACTATATATATATATATATTTATATATATATATATATATATATATATATATATATCACTGTTTGCTACTAAGCACCAAACATTCCTTACTTCTGACTATTTTATGCTTTTATAGAGGCCAAAGCAAGTAATTACTATAGTACTGTAGGCTTCAAAAATATTTTTTATTACTACTTTATACTTCTTTCTATAAATGTGCCAATACTTAGAACATCTTAGTCAAGTATCTAAATGTAATGGATTTGGTTAAGTGCATGTTTACTAAGATTAGCTTATCTAAATTTAGATGTGCAAAAATAAGATCGTTCATACATTAAGGCTTAATTAAAAATTCATTTTGTTTACTTTTACATAAAAATATACGATTTTTTTTCAATTTAGTTCTTTAATTTTGTACTTTTATTCTTTAATTTTTAACTGTTCATAACTTTGTTGGATTTTAAGTTCAATTATTCATATTTTTTTTTCAGGTAAGACATTGAAATTGAAAAAGAAAAAACGTACCATATATACTCGTAATTTTGTTCATGATTAAAATGGTCACAGAACGTAATTTACTCTGATAAGTATGGTACTTATAATAACTTTAGACAAAAAAATGAAAAATTGAATAGTGAGCTTAAAAATTTGAAGGAGAAAAAATTAAAATAAAAACTATGAGAAGATACCATTTTTAGATGATTATTCATTAAAATTAGACAATATGATTTTAGAGAACGAGAAGAAAAATAATTAAAATCTTGACAAGGAATTGATCGATCCAGAACAATTAATGATAATTTACCTGAGATGAATGAGAAATCTCTTGGCCATGGCTATAAAACACATGAAACAAAAGTAAAATTGAAAAATATCACCTTGCTTGAAATAAAAAGGAAAGAACTTAAGAAATACAAAGAAAAAAAAAATGGAGAAAACACTTTCTTTTTCTATCTTATTTATTATAAGAATTTTTTATAGACTCTATTAAGAAATTTCATAGTATATTTTGAATATATAAACTTTATTTTATAAGTTGATTTTATTAAATTGAGTTAAATTTAAAATTCACTTTTTAATTTAGTATCAGAGTCATTTATAGTACATCCCATTAAAATTTTGTTGAGTTTAATAAGTCACTCATTACTGAATTGTTATCAGACCATCTATAAACATATAATCTCACACACGACTTAATTGTCTGTGTTGAAAATCTCAGTGAGAGTTTAAATTATTTCATAATATATAAATAAGGACAAATCTCATCTTATAAACAGATTTTATAAACATACATTTTATTTCCTAATACTTCTCCTTTCAAACCTTCCAAATCTATTTGAAAAGTTTTTTTTTCAGTGTCCTTATAATTACAAAACTTAACTAATCATATATAATTTATTTAGTATTGGTATGAATGTTGAAAGAGATAAATTGATTTTATCTTTCCCATCATTTAGATACTAAAGCATAAGAGTAGATGTTTATAAGAATCGTGGATTGTAAGCAAAGATGCATGAATAAACTAAATGGTCCATGTGCATCTTAGATAACTGCGAATTATAAAAGTATATTATTGCATCCTACTTTCCCAACAATCAGATCTTATATTCACATGATTAGATCTTATTATTTCTATCATGTAACGCTTATTGCTTATTACGTTAATTTATTTTTGAATCTTTTGATGCATATATATTGCTGTTATTTATGTAACCCAAATAAAGTTAGCTTTCGCGCTCAACCCAACATGCTCCCCGCTAGCTTTCTTGCCAAACAAGAACCATCAAATATTGTCATACCAATCATTGAACTATTTCTTAGGTCATGTTAAAAAAAAACACTAGTTTTGAAAGTTGAAAAAGTTTGTTGTAAATGAAAGCTAGCTGATTTGTTGAAAGTAATTAAGTTATTTTTTTTTTAAATTATAAGCATTGGATTAAATTATCAAAGTATTTAATAAGTGTAAATGAAAATTAGATATGTATGTATAATAATTTTATACAAATATTAAATTCTTATATAAAATATATTTTCTCTCTCAATCTCTCTCTCTCTCTCTCTATATATATATATATTAGGAAATACATATGGTATATTTTTCATTGGATTTTCAGGATTTGTAGTTGTCATTTTTAAAATTCTTAGATAATTGGTTTCATGACTTGTGTTGATTAGATTCCTTACATTTTCATAAATAAATTGGTTTTAAGAATTTTTAGGATGAATCTTGTGTGACACAATTGTTTGATGAGATTTCAATCCTAGTATTGGATGGAACATTATATATATGTTATCTCTTTATTTTATTTATTTTTTTATTTTACTTATATTTGTTTATTCTTTTGAATTTGACTAGATTCTTCAATTTGCAACTTGCTTCACATGCATGTATTGATATTAAGGCATTCTTTATTGATATTGAGCTACAAGCCATAGCCCTTTGAGCTTATATAATCTTAATTCTTGTTTTAAAAAGCTTATTACAAGACTTAGAGGAGAAAAATCATGACGTGTTCCTACCATTGAGAATAGAAGAGCTTTGGAATTATTTTGGGAATGAATTCTTAATTAAGTGAGAGTTTAATTTATTTTATTATCTCCTTATGTTTTAATAATTCATGTCATTTCGCTAGTTATACACATATATAGAGGTAGATCGGTAGATATATAGAGGTAGATCGGTAGATGGATAAATAAATAAATAAAAAATAAAAAAATGTTTTGTTTGGATTTGAAGATAGATTTGAGAAGATTTGAGGTGAAAGTGAGAAGAAAGTGAAATTGTTTGGATTAAGAGAAAGATGAGAAAAAATGAAGAAAAAGTTTACAAAAGTTAGTGAATAATGTGATAGGTGTGATTAATAAAATATTATTTTTAGATAAATAAAATGTAAGATTACAAATTTATCTTATAGTTAAAATTAAATTAAAATAAAATATGATTAAATTGTTTTATGTATAAACAAAATAAAATTTATGTACAAATATTTTACAAATTTTTTGACATGTATATTTTAAACAAATAAAATTCACAAATTATTAAAAAAAAATAAAAAAAATCCTAAATTATTTAATATAAATAAACAAAATTCTTAAATTATTAAAAATTATAGATAAATACAAATTAAAAATATTTCATATCAGTATTTAAATAAAATATAAAATAAATAAAATTCTTAAAGTATTTAAAATCTTATATAAATAGGAATCTAAATTATTTATTATCAAAATAAAAAAAGTATGTACCGTGTGTGTATGGCTAGAAGAAGAATTTTTAAATTTTTCAGAAAGACAAAAACGTAATATGGTCTATGTGGATTTCTTCCACAATCACTGGAAGGGCATAAGGAAAGTTTTTTCTATTTCTTTGCTATTCTATCTGCATGAATAATGTTCATGCGGAAGCAAACATGCACTAAAGGAAAATGTTTTAAAAAATATTAAGATATTTTGCATTTATTTTGGATTTATGAATGCCTAAATAAGAAGTGAAACAATAAATGTACCCCTTTAAAAATACCACCAAAAGTATGGGATATCCTTTAGTAGTCTATCTATTAATTTTAATCCAGCTCACATTCAATAATATTTTTCAAATAACTTGACCAATCCTAAGATCTTTCTTAGGCTTATTTTTTTTATTATATAAAAGTATTTTAAAGTAGAAAAATCAACAATATCATTATTCATTTAAAGTTTTAGAAGAATTAGCTGATAATGAGATATAATTTTTAATAGTACTCAAAGTCAATTCCATATCAATGTTCGTTAAAATCTAGAATAATTTCTCATTCTCTAATTTATTTAGATAGAAAAAATAATAGTAACCAAGAGAAAATACTTAACAATAGGATTACCTCCAACTTTAATTAAACAAATAATATCAATAGGAGAATAAAATTGGGCAACAGAAAAATATGGTTCAACCAAGACCAAATTTGAAGTTCTATATTACACTCAAAGAATAAATAAAAAATGTTTTCCTCCTAATTTTTTCACAAAGAGACTAAACAAATCATTACATTCAACCTGCTTATTAGTAGAGATGCGATTATGCAACAACTTTCATAAAACCAAATTTTTAGCATGTGAAATTCACCCAAATCAAATTACCCTAATCATAAGAGGAATAAGGAAATATAAAGAAGTTCTTGGCGATTTTTTGAGATAACACGCTAGAATCCTCTAAAGACCAATTAGGCACATTAAGAAACTCATAAAGAATCAAATTCTTTAAATTATCCAAACCAGACATATTAGAAGGAAGACGAGATAAAAACCAACTATTTATTAACCCAAGCCTAACAGACTTTAGTAGAAAATTTTAACCTCTTACTACCAAAAACATCGACCATCTCATAAATGTAACATTTAAAACACCAACTATCATTCCAAAAATTAAAAATTAATGTGCTCTCTATTACCAACACTTGAACAAGTATTATCTAAAATAGTATTATACCATTCATTAATTATACTAGGTTAGATAGAAGAGGACTTATGCCAAACAATTTTCTTATATTTAGATTTTAAGAACACAACTCTCATAAAAAAAAAAAGCTTAAGGTGCTAAACTATATGAAAAATTTCAAGCCAATCTAAGTAAAAAGGTTTTCTTTTCCGCAAGAATATTAACAACCTGCAAGTCACCTTCATTCTTATTAGCACATAAGTTTCTCCATTTAACAAAAAAGTAAACCATTTTATTAATATCCCCACTCCATATAAATTTCTAATCCATCTATCTACCCCTTTAAGAAGACAAGAAGGTCATTTATAAATCCAAAAACTATAAGAAAGAGTTCCAACAATCACAAAATTAAGAGGTTGAATTATATTCACCATACTCAAAGTTTTGCCTTTTCAAGGGGTGAGCTTGAGGAGAATTTTATCAACAAGAAAAGCATAAAAAGAGCTTTGGATGCACCCATAAAAACAGGAACTCCTAAATAAGAAAACACAAAAAGAGTCTTCTGACAACAAAACAAATATTTAATTTTCCTATTAAAATAATAAGCAGAGTCATTTGTAGTGTAAGAATGACTCTTAACAACATTCAACCATTACCATATGTTTGAAGGAAATTAATGAGATTAGTAAAAATGTGTTAAGTAACTCTAAAAAAAAAATCATTAACCTATAAAACATAAGACACAAAGGAATAACCATTCGAACTATTGAACTAGTGATAGGAAACATTTTTTCATAATCCACCAAAGTTGATATCTCCCTACTTAACACTTTCTCAACTAGACAAAAAAGAATGGAAATTCTCTATAACAGAAGAAAAAACCTACAAGATTTCAATTTACTTCTAAAGAAAGAGGAGCTAATTTTAAGATGCTAAGAATCTAATCATTAAAAATTTGATGGAAATCAAACCGTTGTTGAACTTGGATTAAAATATCCAAACTAAGAGTATCAAAATCTTTTTTTAATGTAAATCTTGAAGGTCATATTCCCTGTTCAGTTTTTTGATAACATATTTGTCGCTTCAGAAGTAATACAAATGCACTCTTTAGTTTGCATTTGTAATAAAATATCAACTTAGCAATGCAGGAGTAGCACCAAAAACACTATCATCAACAACATATAAATTTTTATAGAAATCCAAGATACAGTCTTCAATATGCTCAAAATCCTCCAAAATTAAATCTCCTTCTTTTTTTAGCCATAGCATGAAAAAAAGAGAAGTGTTTCTATCTCCATCCACAAACCAATTCAGCTTTGTTTTTTTCTTCCAAAACATATCTTGCAGCTACAAAGCAGGAATTAAGGGCACTCTTTTTAATGCATCACCAGTATAAATTTTAATAAAAAGTATTATTTTTTTAACAACTGCTTTAAGAAAATTCTTTAACATTTTTTATAGAAGAACATTCTTTAACAGAAGCTTTATATCCAAATATTTAATATAAATAAAAACTAATTTTAAAGATAAAAAATAATTACTTATTCTATTAAATAAATTAAATATTAAAAATATATAAAATAATTTCTAAATTTATAAACTAGTTTTTAAATTAGTTACCAAGATTTTAAGATTTTAGATACAAACTAATTTAGATTTATAAATTAGTAGTTATTTAGTATATCAACTAATTTAATTAATTAGATACTAATTTAAAAATCAGTTTATAAATTTAGAAACTACTTTATGTTAATAATATTTTAGTTTCTAAAATATTATAATGATTAATTATTTTTTTCTAAAATTAATTTTTATTTAATATTTTTTTTGTAATATATGGTATTAATTTTAAAAAGTTATACAAATTAATTTCATTTATATTATCAAGCCGAAATACTTCAACAATGAAAAAGTCTAATATAAGAAATACACATTTACAAAATAAATAAATATAAATATATACATATTATTTTTTTAATTTTTCAAAAATGTCATTTAAGAATAAAATTGTAATAAAATTTCAAAATAAACAAAACCTTAAATATAATGATTATCATTTCAATGTTTCAAAATCCCTGATATCGAAATAATATATATTAATTTGACTATAGCTGTAAAAAATTTGGGATTATTGAAGATATTTTAGTTGTCTTGTTTATATATTTTTTCATGTTTCCTAACTATCTTGATTAAATTTGAATGGTTTTTGAGAAAAAGAAAAAACTATTTACATATGCTTTAGTGTTGATATAAAGATTCATGCATGTCTGGACTTGATAACTTTTGTAGTGTGTAAGACTGACTCTGTAGGCATCGATCCAATGCAAAAAGAAAATGTATGAATAAATAGAAGAAACAAAAAATGTTACCATAAGAATATATACTTTAGAAGCAGCTAGACCCAAAGTTTCTTGTTCATTCAAAATTCCAAAACCAATTCATCAAGCAATTCCCTCTTTTCTGAACTTTATCAAAAGGGAACTCTATAAGACTGAAGCACAGCAGAATGAGACGATGTCAGAAGAAGCAAAAAATTGTGTTAATTTATAACAACTTTCACTCTCTCTCACTCTCCTAAATCACCAACATGAATTCGTACGGTACCACAGTTTTTGCACAATTATTTGGCCTCCTTGCTCTCATCCTCTTGCTTGTTTGGTTGCTGCATTATCGTGAGGGCATTGAATATGATTCTGACGATCCATTTCGCGTTTTCAATGTAACACTTTCTGTTTCTTACTTTCTTTAACCACAAATTCACATTCTACTGAGTCTGTTTTTTCATCTTGCAGGTTCACCCTTTCATGATGTTCTTCGGCTTCATTTTCCTTGTTGGTCAAGGTACCTCCTAATTTAGCATATTTCATTTACTTTCACGAATTGATTCATCTTGCTAAATGGAAATAAGGTATGATTAACTAAGTTGGTGTGAAATTTGAGCAGCAATGCTAGCATATCAAACGGTGCCAGGAACGCATGAAACGAAGAAGATCGTTCACCTGACACTGCATCTAATTGCTTTAATTCTTGGAATTGTTGGTTTGTGTGCCGTTTTCAAGTTCCATGATATGGTGAACTGGGCAGACCTATACAGCCTCCATTCATGGATTGGCATTGGCACCTTTTGCTTGTTCGGCTTGCAGGTATCATATCATCTTAAACTTCTTCTTTACATTTTAATTTCTTTTACGTTTTTTCATTCTTCTACCTACAAATTGGTTTAACATTACAGAATTGTTATAATTATAAACAAAACCTATTGAAAAAATGTATAACTCAATCTTAAAGGTTTGTAAATGTTAAAAAGTTTGATGATTGGGTTTGTGTGTGAAGTGGCTTTTGGGACTGGGGTTCATGCTTCAATCATCTGAACGATCAAGAGTTGCGATGGCTCCATGGCACGTAGCAGGTGGTAGAGCACTATTTTTCATGGCAATTTGTGCAGCACTAACAGGGTTGATGGAGAAGTATACTTCCATTAAAGCAACCCAGAGAGAATCTCATTTGATCAACTTCACAGGTCTAGCAATTCTCTTGTTTGGAGTTTTTGTTGATATGGCTGTTGGTTTACGTGTTCGCTGAATTGCTTTGTTTTTCTCCACTTCATCCACCATTTTTTTTTATTTTCTATTCCTGTTCATCGATCACTGCAAATGGCTTCTGTAATTTCTTGTAATATCTTAATTTGGATTCTTGTGGAATATAATTTTACCGATTGAGGTGTTTGGTTAGAGATGGTGCTGCTAACCCACTTTCTTTTCAGTTACAATTCATATGATACTATGAAATAAGAACAAATGTTTATTAGATAACATATGAAGTAAATTTTAATCAATAATAAAAACATGTTTAAGAGAATATGTTAATAATGTTCTTACATTACAATTCACATATTTTAGCTTACACGTTATCCCAAATATACCAAATAATCATCAATATAATAAAAGTATTTTGCTTAAGCGGTTTTATGAATCTTTATGTTCTCAAGACACGTGTATAAATTTGGTTTTGATTTTAAAATTAGAAATGAAAAATTAGTCTCTCAAACCTTTTTAAGAGTTTGGTTCCAAACATTAAATTGGAAGAACTAAAATGTCTATGGTTATAAATATTTTGAATTGTTATGTCTGAAATTCAAAAATATAATCTTAAAATATGTTTTAAATTCTGAAAATATATTTTAAATTGTATAATAACTATATTTCTAAATTCAAATACATATTTTAGATTGTGTATTTATTTTATACTGTATAATCTAAGTTTCTAGATTATATATATATATATATTGTATAATTCGAATACGGTTTTAAATTGTATAATTTAGAAATTAAAAATATATTTTAAATTATATAATCTAAAATAAATTTTTAAATTACATAATTTAAATATTTGAAATGTATTTACAAATGAAAATGTATTCTGGTTAAGGTCACTGTGACTAGTATTATCTCAAACTATGAACAATATATACATGTGTTAAAAAAATGCTATTTTTTTTTTTCATTTGGATGAAGGCATGCATGAGAAATACCTATATTAATAAACAAAATAATTTTTTTGTATTTTTATAAAAAATTTACTTTGATTGTAATTTTAATAATTTCCTTTCATAGTATTTTCTCTCATTTGTAATTTGTTTGATAAATTGTAGGATTTAAATTCTTCTAAGTGTAGGTATAATTTGTACTATTTAGACTATTCTTAGTGGGCTTATTCAAGCCCATGTAGAAGTCATAGGGGTTGCCCAACAATAATTCAAAGAGTGCAAGAAGAAAAAGTATCATGTTAAACCCAAATTGAAGCTAAGGAAAGAAAGTCAACTTTCAGACTGTTTTTTCCTGCACCTCCATATGTTCTTCTGCCACCTTTATGTATAATATGAAAATACCTTTTTATCCTTCTTGTGTCACCCCCATATTTCAGATTACATAATCCGAAAGTTAATCTTGGATTCAGAAATAGCTTACGGATTATTTAATCCAGAATATACTTTTAAAAATTGCTATTCCAGATTATATAATCTGGAAGTCTGGATTTGAGAGTAGCTTATGAATTATGTAATCCAGACATGCATTTGAAAAAAGGCTTCTGGATTACATAATCTGGAAGTTAATCTCATATGAGAAAAGACTTCTGGATTATGTAATTCAGAAACTAATCATGCATCTGAAAAAAGACTTCCAGATTATGTAATTCGAAAACTAATTACGAATTTGAAAAAAGACTTATGGATTATATAATTCGAAATATTATAAAGGAAACATTTTTGGAAATACAAAAATTTATGGAGATTAGAAAACAACATACTGAGGTGGAGGAAGAAACATACCAACTTTCAACATTATAATTAAAGCATTTTCAAGAGAGGCATGAGAAGCACGTGGAAGCATGAAATGAAATGCAGAATATTTTTACCAATTTCCATAAGTCTATTGAATTTATTTTTGAATTTTTAATTTTCAAATCTCCCTCCATCTTTTGGCTTTTAATTTTTGACCAAGGGTCATAGTGTTTTAGAAGTCATATTTCGATCTCATAAATTTAGGTTAATAAATTCGTTTGACAAAGCTTATAAATAATCACAATCACCTTTTGCAAATAATTTTGGATTATATATGATAATTGTGTTTTGTGAGAGTAATCTTAAGTTTGAATTTTATCTTATGCTCTAAAAAGTCAAATGATGATTCTACATAAAAATTGTCATGAAGAAGACTTATTTTTCATCTTTAATTGTGTCTCTTGTTCTCTTTTCTTCAATTGTTCTTGAACTATCTTATATTTCCATTCCTATATCATGTTCTTATTTTATATCCACCATTCATTCTTTAATTTATTTACATAGTCATACACTTATCTTGAATATAAATACCCAAACTTATAGAATCCTATTAATGTCCACTAACAAACATATACCTATAAAAGTCGAATCTTAATGAAATATAATTAAGTATCTCAGTATCTAATTTGTTCCACTGGGAAATAAAAGTACCTAACTTGTTAGTTATTATTTCAATTTGAGATGGTAATAAGGAGTATAATGATTACATTTCTCAAGCATGATATAAATTCGATTCTACCTTATAATATCATAGAAATTGAAAGTGTGTAGACCTCATAAATAAAATAAATCGATAAGAATAAAGGAAATCAAATTGGTTGGATTGGACGTGACTCACTGATATGAACAATGGAACTATGAATGTATTCAGATTCTTTTTCATTGCTGAGAGTGTCAAAACACACCATAACTTAAACAGATGCATCTTATGGTGGAAGAAACCGCAATTGACGGTGATAAAATAAAAGAACCCACACATAATACTCAAGCCAAGTGCTTTTGATCATTATGCTCTCCTTTATGCTCCATCCACTCAGATTAACAAAACTAATCATGTCAACCTTTCTCTCTCCTGCTTAATGGAGGATCTTAATCAAATTACACCTATTCTTTTATTATTAGCAGCAAAACTTTCTAATCATATCTCTATTCCTACCAGTTGTATGAAAAAATTAAGTTGTGTTTCGATATTTTTGATATAGTTTCACAGAAAAAATTAAGTTGTGTTTTAATATTTTCGATATAATTTCACATAGTTTAAAAGCCAATATCAAAGAAAGTTTATATACATTTTTCTCCTTTTAACTCTCTAAACTACCCTTTAAAGACAAAATCAGTCTATATACATCCATTCCAAGTCTATATACATCCATTCCAAGGTATCTTCTAAAGACAAAACCATGAGTTTTGAACTTTAAAAGTAAACAATACCTTAGAATAATAATTTTGGGTTTAAAATTGGAAAATAATTTGGTTGTGCATTCAAATTTTATAGGTTTGAATTAAATTCTTAAAGGGCAATGTTAAAATGAAGAATGCTATAAATCAATGTTCAACAGTGATATGTGATTCACAAGTTTTAGTCTCACAAGTCACCTATAAACAGTAACAGAAAGTGCAATGCTTTTCACATAAGTTGTCCAGCTTGACATTTGTCGACATTTGTCCTATCTCCATTAATGGGGGAAATAGAAACAAAGACTAAACACCAAAAACTTGAATTTATCAATTCAAAGCCATTCATTCTGGGAACAATCAGAATACCAAGACAGAATATCAATAAATTACACACATTTGAGCAGCATTCTGAGAAAAGAAAAAACAATAAAAAAGGGTATAAACTAAACCCATTGCTGCTTTGTTGCCTCCATTCTCCGCAACAAACCATCAATCTCTTCTTGCATTCTCTTTTTCATTTTATAGTAATCAAAATAGGAATTTTCCAAGACTTTCAGTTCATCCATTTTCTTCCTCTGTGTTTCCTCAGTTTCGTGCAAGCAGAGTTTGGAAAGCTTTTCAGCATACTCTTCTTCCATCTGGGCAGTCTTAGTCCTGATCATCCTCTGGAACCCTTCTGCCTCTCTTCTTGCTTCATCTGCCTTGGTTTGGAACATTCTGGCTTCTGCCTCCTTTATCCTCACAATGCTCTCCAAATTTTCAAGTCCACCTTTTCTTAATAAAGCCCCCAAATGGAAATCAGCCTCATTTTTCAGTTCACTCAAGATGGAATCTTTGAGGTCTTTCTGAAGCAGTTCACTTGACATGGCATCAGGATGTGACCTAGAATAGCCCATGTCATAACCATATTTTGGTAATAGAGGGTTATCTTTTGAAAGAGATGGTGTATTCTTTGTAAGGTTAGTTTGAGAGGCTGCCAAATCCTTTGAAGAAATACCAGCAGATGCAGGAAAGTCTGACATGCTGTCTGCGTCTGTTTATCAGAAATATCATCTGAGAGTTAGATACTATTGTAGTAATTTTATTAAAGCAAAAACGAATTAATCCAAATACAAAATGAAAAGGACCTTCTACACAAAAGGACATTTCATAAAAGAATCACAGAGTCACATGTAATTTGATCTATTCATCAAACACATTAAAAAAAGTCAAAGAGATAATAGTAACTGTACCATACTAGCCACTTAAATTTATAACACATCTTTCCAGTTTTCCTAAACACTGACATTCCAATGAGCTAATACATTCCAATGTTTCCATCATTGAAGTACTTGAGTACCAAATGCAATGATAAGGTGTAAATATCTTAACCAGGAAAGGAAGAAGACGCAAAAGGCTTAAAACTAAGAATTTATGCCGTTTTAGGTATGGATGCTCAATGTAGCTCAGTGTGTAAAATAACATTCCTTCTTTATTTCTAATCTATGATAAAAAAAAAACTTATTGAACTTCATCAAATGTAATATTGAGCTCAACTGATTTAAAGACTACAAGATGATTCCATTGATATATATACATCATACATATGTTGCGGTATCAAATACTGACAATATTGCTCTCACCATAGAGCTACACAAAAAACAACACCCCGAGATGGGAGGTAAATACCCAGATTGAATGGTGAAAGCAAATTGGATGTGGTAAATAAACAAGCCTGATTGACTGATACAAAAAACTTGAAGCAGATAAAAATCCAGCAGTTTGAAATCACTTTATAAATGACATTCAAATCCTGTATTTAGTGTGTTCTTGTATAAGCTTTTACTTTTAGAGAAGCACATAATCAAAATCAGAAGACCGATTTTCGGAGATTTTTCCTTTACTTGGATTTAGGGTAAAATAATGATAACCAAGCTAGCCTATATTTTAAAAACACTAACAAAAGTTATGGTTCTCCATTCTCATTCTTAATGTCCAAAAATAATTTCCCAACTTCCCTGAATTTTCCACCTCAAACAAAAGTTGTTGCCGGAAAACTGTGGTTGTCCTTCCTCATTTCTAATTTTATTTTTCGACCTTGGACAGAAAAACCGTAAGGAGTGTAATTATATTTTGGTCAAGTGGAAAATTGGTTCAAAGTTTCATAAGTAATTTGTAAAAAGAGCATATTTTTTTTAGTATCTCATTTTTATCAATCCGTGTATCTCCATCTGTCAGAAGCACAATAAGTTTTATCAACAATAATGCTTTACCTCCACAGCATACACACATAATCCTCCCTTATTCACTATCCTACCAAATCACAAAAAGAATCACTGGTTTTTACTCATTTTCATATCATGTGAAAATGTTTTCATGCAACTACAACACTAGATTATACCGTATTAAGAAGAGCTGAAAGATTAGCACATAAAGTGTTCTTTTAACTCTCAATCCCATAAAAGAAAATGGATTGATCATTTACTCCTCAGTGAGACCAAGCAAATCATTATGCAATCATAGTGCATCCATAGCACTTAAATGCTGTATCTATGATTATCCCCTTAGCACTTATTTATGAAGCAATTTTTATAATTTTTAAATCCAAACAAATTTAAATATGAAGACGAAAGACCCAAGTTCAGACGCTTACAGTTGAAAAATTGTACGATGTAATTGCAAGCGTCCAAAGGAGATACCATTTTAGTTTGAAGCTTTAATAGCAAGTCATCAGTTTTAACATGCAATTCCTTCCCTTTGCGATCTTCACTTGCCCTGAAGATCCTCCTTACACAGTCAAGCTCTTTCACCAAGGTTTCAAGACCCCAATCCTTTGCACAACACAAAAACACGTCTTTAACAAAACCAAACATTTCCGAGGCATGTCCACAACCGATACAGTGAAACTGCATCTCTGATGTCCCTGAAGGCCCCTTCAAGCTAGGTCCAGGCTTGATAAGATTTCTCTGAATGCCACAGGTAGCATGGCACCAATGAGAACAAACATCACATCCTATCCAACTACAAGTGTTATTTGCACAATCAAAGTTCAAACAGACAGGACACATGCAAGAACTACAAAAGCCCTTATTTCCTGAGCAAATCTTGCAGTCACAATCATCAACAGGAAGCAAATGCTTGCAGGTTACATTCCTACATCTCTTATACAAGAAAATCTCTACCATCTCAGACAAGTGAACTTTGCTAGACAGGAAGGTTGCAAGCCCCATCTTGACAGCCACTAAAACCTCTAATTGTACATTGTGGCACTTTGAAAGACTCTCCTTTGTAAGGTCAGATCTTCTATCAAGCCGGTTTTGGAGGCTCACCAGTTCCTCTTTCCTGTCAGGCTTCTCAATGAGATTCTTTAAGTATTCCTTAGTTGATGCTATGACGTCATCAGTAAGCTCCTGAATTGTCAATGCCATGACAGTGATAGACTCTGAAACAATCTCCCTAACAATTCTCTCGGGTCTAGAATGCTTCCTTACCTTTCCATCATCCAAGCCATCCAAGATTCTCAGATTCTCAGAGTTCCTTCCCCTTGAGTCCCCTGACTGAGCCTCAAGCCTTGGCCTTGCAGGCAACTCTGAAGGGAAAAAAGAATGGTTATCTGAACTAGTAGTTTTATACTGACTATTACCTTGCATGAAGGAACTAATACCAGCACCATGGTTGGAAAAAGCAACCCCGTCTCCTATTGGCTTGAACCTACTATGCACAGACCCATTGGTCCCCTCCCCACAGTTCCAAATGTGGTCATCTTTGCTCATCGAGTACTCAAAATTATCGGTTGAATTGCGGGTTATTGAGCAGCTTGGGTTGTGAGAGAACGGGTGGGAATAGGAGTAAGACAAAGAAGCTGCTGTGTAGTCATTGGAATATGAAGTGTGAGTAGCGGTTGGCCTACAAGGTTTAGTCCTAACCAGTTGATCACCATTTTGCAAAGCGTTTGAAGCTGTGAGGGAAAGTGACACATCAGGCAAAGCAAGAGAGAGATTGAGCGTCTCCAATTTTTGCTTCTTCTCCTTATTACTCTCCCTCTCAACAACTTCCTCAAGGGATCTCTTGGAAGAATCCTCTCTTGGCTCACTCAAGCTGAGAAAATCTCTTTCCACCCATTTTCCATCCTGATTTGAGTTCTCACAAGCCACAACCTCTTTCCCTTTGTGGCTTATTCTCTCAAAGGAATTCAGCAAGCTTTTACCAGGATTCTCTTTCTCAGCAAAACTCAGTTTTGGGTTGTCACAAAGGTAGCTGAGGGTCAACTCTTGGAATCCCGAGCTTCCAAGAACAACCTCGGTGGGTTTTGGGTGAAGAATCCCATTAACACCTCCACCACCACCCACCTTTGAATCTCTCAGAAATTCAACACCTTTCTCATCTGGGTACTCCTTGTTTGCCTCAAAATAGTGCCTTGAGAACTTGCTCCTAGAGTTCTCACCGTCCGATTCAGCAACACGATCTTTACTTCCAATCATGGTCAGAGGAATGAATGAGAGAAGAGAAGGCTACGAGAAAGAGAAGAATGATGGGGGCAATTCAGAAAATAAAGGGAGAATCAGAGGTTTATTTTGTTTTATGTTCTGGATATTGGTTTTGGTTTGGGAAACTCAGGAAGCAACGGCAGGAATTTCATGTTTTTCTTCTAGTCTTCACACTCGGTTTAATAAAAGACGGCGATGCTTTTGCGCGTGTGGTAGATTACAGTCTTACCCCTTGAAAGTGGAGAGAATTACTCCCAAGTGGACCACTTCTTTTCTTTTTTCACTGCAACTGTCTTTTTCATCTAACAGCTCAGCACCATGCATTACCAATTCAACACATTTGCCATACCATCACTTTCTCTTCAACTCATTTAATATATTTATAACTATTCCATAAAAGTTATTCCTCTTGAATGCTTTTAATTGAGCTATTAATGAAGTCTGATGTGTGTGAGATGAGCAAGAAAATTCATCAATAAATCATGATGCTAAATGAACAAGTAAATAAGAAAATAATGAGCTATTAAGAAGGGAACAAAAAGTTATAAGCCTTAAAAAAATTAATTACTCAACTGAAATTATACGGAAATGACGTTAAATTCAGTTAACATTTGATATTCAAAATAAAAAAAAATGTTATACTATCTTTGAATCATAAATTACACATAAAAGTGAAGTTATTTTTCTTAATTATGCATACCTTATTAGAAGCTAAACTTTTTGTTGATGATTAGGAGTTCAAGTAATCAACTTCCACTATATCAATGTATTAACAAAAATTTAAGTACTAACAATAGATATAGAGAATGTGATGACACAAAAAAGAGAATGTAGTGACGAAAGAATAAGGCAACTCAAAAATGTTAAGCATGAGAGAAGCTAAAATAGCAAAATATGCATAATTGATTATGCAATATCCTCTTAATATATGTTGCATGTTACTTAATTTGTGTTTCTATTTTTTTAAAATTGTTAACTTTTTTCTAGTAATATATGTAAATATTGAATTTATTATTATTATTATAAAAAAATATTATATAATTAATAATATTATTTAAATTCAATAAAAATTATATTTTATAAATTATGAATATTAAGTTATTTATTTCTATCTAAAAATTTTAAATTTTTACATATATTGATAATTTTCCATCTAAATATTTTTACAATTATGAATATCAAAATTTTATTTTTAATGCAAACACAATTATTTTATGATAATTTTGTATTTTTTGAAAAATTTACGTAATCATGTTTTTAATTACAAAACAACAAAAATTTACAAATAAATATTTTTTTAAATTATTTTAAATATAACAGTAAAATTGTATACACTTTATGACAACTTTCTATGGTCAAATAATGTTAAGTTTTTTTTATCAACATAGCCAATTATGTGTTGAGGTTTTTAATATTAAGTGTGACTCTTCTGAATCGCTTCATGAAGGCTATAAAGGCTCAAAGGGATTCAATATTTTCTTGTCATAAACCCTAAACCCTAAACGAGGGCTATTGAGGTGAGGTGATGAGGTCAGTTGGTGGCGAATTACATTTCAAACTTCTTCACCAAGATATCAAAGAATTCAATTGAATTTGGGGAAAGCGAGTGAACCAACTTAATGCAATTCCTTTTAAGGAAGTCAATAATACTTCGAAGAGGATGACAACGTCTGAGGTATACAAACTAATCTGCATGATATACATGTCGATGTGCTTGTCAGAGCCTGTGGTACTTTCGTACCTATCTAGGGTTGAGCTCTTTCGATTTTGCGGGAGTGCAATTTCCATTATACCTTATGTGAAGGAGTGTCAACGAGAAGAGGCACCGAAAATGTACATAGAGACTAGTGGTCGGGATTGAGCATTCTGGAAACTACTAGCCTCTTGAGCTTTTGGGACGATTGGTACATTGGAGCTAGTTGGATCTTTGTGTTTGGTGTTGGCCTGCAAAGGTATGGTCTCACTCCCTTCCAACTTCTGCCTCCTTCTTGCATTTTCAGATCGAAGGATATCAATTTCTTTTGCCTCTCTTGAGTGTTTCTATTTCTCTACGCAACTCCTTTATCATTTCCATTTGATTAATGTAGTTATCACGGGGTTCCTTGTTCCGAGTTTATTATTCGTCATGTTTCATATGGTCACCATGTAGTCCGTCAAGGCGTTTTCTTCGATGCCACGGTGGGTGCAACAATCCCAAAATGACCTTATATGGCCACTAACTTCAACTCCCACTACTCAATCATCTATGTGTTGCTTTGTGTCTCAGATTTATTTTATATCTTAGTCTTGATCTAGTTTGGTCTCGATAGTATCAGTCTCGACATGTGGTACCTACAACCACTCTGATGTTCAAGTTAGTTAATCATGATTTTCAAAAGTAGGCAATTATAAGGAATCACTTAAAAATGTTTTTACGTAGGGATACCTTCTTATTTATATAGTTTTTATGGATATAGACATGTACAAAACTCTATAGAAGGCCCAACTGAATCCTAATTACGATTTTAGGATGTGTTTAAACATAATATGTTTGTTTAATCATACTTAATTATTTAGAAGACACGTGTTAGTTGAGCGTGTCGAGATTGCAACATACATTCACCATACTTAACAGATGTATGTTAGTCATTAGAGATGTGTTTGACTATTCTCAATTGAGTGAGATGATATTGATCTCGATAATACAAAATATATGTTCTAAAAGTATTTAAGTTTTTAATATTAAGATAAAAACAAGTAATTACGTTTAATACTTCGTAAGCTTGTGAGAAAAAAAGTTATAGGGTAAAATTACATTAATTTTAAAACAGAACCACCCTTGATATCTTTGTTCCATTGAATCTTTGCTTCCTCTATCGTCCTTAGCCACCTATGGCTATTTGAACTTGAAGAGTCCAGCGGAGAACATGGATGAAAATCTTCAACCACAAGGAGTCGACTTTGAAGAAAAATTAGTATTGCAAATTGGTTTTCTTATGAGTTTTTATATCAAAATGATGATGAAGATTCTCACTTTTAAATGACATGGACTGGACTTCACAAACAACTTAAACACGCAAAGTCAACATGGACGGAAAAAAAAATCCTAGTTTATAAAATAATGTTCGCGATTCTTTTACCACTAGCCAACAAATGCATTGCATGACCTCTTTTTCCAGATTCACGGTAATTTCTTCTCAAATCCTTTCAAGAAGAAAACAAAAGAAAATGTATTTTCATAAAAAAGCAATTAACACATAGAAATTAAAAATTAAAAAATTATACTCCAGAATTTCTGACAAATGAATTCATATCAAACTAATTAAAACGCATCCCAAATTATATATATATATATATATATATATATATATATATATATATATATAATTGACTATCTCTTGATAAAGAAGTCTTTCTCTCATTTTCTATATAAAAGAAACTTGTGAGAAAGAGAAATGCAAGCAAATGAGAAGAGCAACATAGAGAGTAAAAAAGAGAGTTGATATTCATCATAGTGTGAGATTAATTAGAAATCCTAGTGAGAGGATAGAGAGATATTGTATTCCATCATTGTTGGGTGAGATTGAGTGTTATCTTCATATAGTTAGAGAAACAAATATTGTAATCCTAATTTCATAGTGAAGACATTTTATGAACTAACTAGGTCTGTGAGTTTTTATTTCTCAATTTGAGAAGGTTTTTCCACGTTAAAAAATTCTCGGTGTCATTATTCTACTTTGCTATATTTTCTTCTATTTGCTTATTGCTTCCGCAAGTGCCCATTTTGTATCTACATCAAAAATGGAGAATTAGTTATGATTTTCCCAACAGTGGTATCAGAACTTGGTTTTGATACAAGATGGAAGGAGCCATTTATGATGGAGACATGTTCAAGTTGATAACGGACAACTATTCCTATTGGAAGTCCATGATGGAGGATCACTTATAATGTAAGAATATGCATGAGCTAATTTTTTGCAAAGACAAGCCAGAAGGTAATAGTGATAAAGATTGAGAACTTTTGAATAAAAAAACTGTTGCAATGATTCGAAAGTATATTGATAAAAGTTTGTTTGAGCATGTGTCCACATACACAAATGCTTATGAGTTATGGTTAAAACTTGAATCTATGATTCAAAAGAAAATTCTAAGAAATAAAGCACCTCTTATCAGAAGACTGGTAAAACTTGACTACACGGATGGTCAAAATATGATAGAGCACTTGAATTCATTCAAGGATCTTGTCAATCAATTGACAGATTGATGATGAGTTGCAGACACTTTTGCTACTCAGTTCGTTGCCTGAAAGTTGGGATACACTAGTAGTCACACTCAGCAACTCAATCCTTGATGGGAAGATCTCAATGGACATTGTTTCAGACAGTTTGTTGAATGAAGAATCTAAGAAGGAAAGAAAGAGGTACAAATTTTCAATATGAAGCAAATGTTATTGAGAAGCGAGGAAGAGGTGAAACCCGTGGGAGAATTGATTCCCGTGGAAGAAACAAAAGCAAAGCCAAAGGTCGTTCTCAATCTCACACAAGAATAACAATATGCTATTATTGTAGCAAAGAAAGTCATAAGAGATTTGAATGTAGAGTTCTGAAGAGAGACCAAAAAGTCGAAACTATTCATCCATACTTAGTTGATCCAAAGAAGAAGGATTGTACTCCAACCACAGTCGTTGTTGTAGACGATGATATTTTTCTTATTGGAGAAGACAATTACCTAAATGTTGCATATGGTGATTTCTCTTGGATCGTTGACTAATGTAAGTCCACATGAATATTTCTTTTTAAATTATAAGAAAGGTGACTATGGTACTGTGGAAATGGGAAACGATGTTACAAACAAGATTGTAGGCATTGGTGATATCGTGTTACTAATAGACACATGAAACAAGTTTGTACTGAAGGAAGTTAGGCATGTTCCAGAAATGCGTGTCAACCTCATCTCAATAGGTAAGTTGGATGATGCTGGCTTTATAGGCACTTTGGTACTGAAAAGTGGAAACTAGCAAAAGGGAACCTAATCATTGCTAGAGGTTCAAAGGTAAGGAAAAACTTGTTTTGGAGAAGCAAATGTTGCTACAGACTCCAAAGACCTTTGACATAGACGATTGGAGCATATGAGTGAGAAAGCATTCCAGATGCTCGTCAAAAACCACTTGCCAGGTATAAAGGGTGTCAAATATTGGAATCTTGTACTGATTGCATTTTTGGTAAACAATGCAGAGTTAGTTTTCAGAGATCAGACAATCCCTTAAGGAGACCAAAGACACTTGAACTTATAGGGGAGCTAGATTATTGATACCCCTTAATTAAGTCGGGAAGGGGGAGATTTGTTGGGAATCCCTTCTTAATTTAATAGGGACGATGACCAATGAATCTTGATAATTGATCCATTGAATATATTCAATGATGACCATTCCAAAGTCTTGGAATTATAACTTTCTCTTGAAAATGTGATGAGCATTAATTATCCACTATCTCTTGAGGAAGAATCCTTCCTCTCATTTTCTATATAAAGGGAACTTGTGAGGAAGAGAAATGCAAACAAGTGAGAAGAACAACATAGAGAGTAAAAGAGAGAGTTGATATCCACCATAGTGTGAGATTAGAAATCCTAGTAAGAAGTTAAAGAGACAAATCCCAATTCTAATGTGATAACATGGGCATAATCATAGGCCTTATTGTTATGATTGGAACTCTTACATGCAAAATCTACCCATGAATCACATTCGTACCTCATGTTTCAATCAAACAACACTTATATTACACATTTAATCCATAACCATGAGTGCAATATCATCAATAATGAAGTAAAGCACAGATTATAATGTGAGATTAAATAAGCTGAAATGGCCATTGGAAATAAACATCTGACTGTACAAAGCACGCCCAATTAATTAATAATTTCACTTCGGAAGAGAACCAAATACTAAAAAATCTTAAGAGAAGTGATACATAAGCATATAAAACTCTGATAATCAAAGCCCTCACAATAAAAATGAGTGGTTGAGAAATTTTGGCTGGATGTAATGAAAAGCAATGGAAGAGTCACTTCTTAGCCACTTATTTATTACTTTGTGAGGCCTTTTGTTGGTGTATGTATCATTCTGAGGTCAACTTAAAGCTTCAATGTGAGATCCGGAGATGCAGAAGCTTGTGGTGGAGGAGGCACTATTGGAACCACACTAGCATTTGAACTTTGAACATGTCCTTCATTAACACCAGCTCCTTGGTCTACCTGTCTGAAACTTCCAGGCCAAAATAAGCCAACATCATCATCTTCCATGAAAACCAGTGATCCAAAATGGTTTCTCTCAAATCTTGCAGCGGTTCTCATATCAGGAGTCCTCAGTGAGGATGGGACGTGTCTTTGGTGCATTGCAGAATGAGCTTCAAGACCAAGAGACCTAAAAGGTGAACCATGAAGAGGTAGAGATGCCAAACTTGTGTATCTCTCAGTGAACATTCCCATTCTCAATGCACGCTTAGCCATCGTCCTCTCCCTTTTATGAGCATTTTGATGACCCCCTAATGCCTGCGAACTATAGAACTTCCTCCTGCAGTAGTTACAAGAAAAAACCCTGGGAGTTGCTGATGCTGAAGCAGGAGCTTCAGCTCCCACTTCACTGCTTGCATCACTAGAACCTTTCAACTCACTATCACTGGAATTGAAGTTGAGTGTCAAGTCAAGGGTAACAGAACCTGGATCAGTTTCATCCTTTGTCAGACACGAAGAAGTGGTGGTGCTGCCCTTCGTAAGATCATAAGATGCTTCATGCAAGGATACATTGGAAGCCACTTGGCTACTTCCTTCTGAGTGATTTTCGGGTTCCAAGTTCAAGTTTGGAGTCATCATGATGTATGGACCTGCTAAGAGTTAACTTCAAAGTTGGGAGTTTTGTTTGTGTTTGTAAAATGGAAGATACAAAGTTCTGGCATTAACATGAAGTTGGCAATAATATGAAATATCATATAATATATCTAGTCTCATATCAACTACATGGTCTTATACATAGGCAACTGCATGGTTTCTATTGTGTTTATCCATCGTGTGTGCAAAAAAGAAAAAAAACTAGTCTCATCTCATCAATGAAATTAAAATATCATTTCAGAAACATAAAAAGATATAGAGCAAATATTACTGATGATTATTATGTGGACTATTCCTTCCACGAAACAAAAGAAATCAGATACATATTAAGATGCTTACATAGAGTCATGTTACTCAAGTGCTGCTAACAGAGTACATAGTATTATCATTGCTCAAATCTAGAGCACAAACTGTTACTTTTTGGTAACACAGTTCACATCACATGTAAGTGCTACTTTGAACGAAATATCAGCACACCAAAAAAATAGTTACCAAATTTTCTTGTTGTCTAACATGCCTGTTTTTATCTTTCTTCATAGAGACTCATCATGAATGATAGAAAGTGAATAATGTCCCAGAGAATAGAAATTCAAACCATTAAACACGCACTCAGATTCCACATATGAAGAATTAAGAGTGGCTTTCTCTGTTCATATCTTTTAAGCTTTCCATAACAACAATTTAGAAAAAAATGTTTTCAGATGAATATGTTCTAATGCAAGAATAAACACCCAAGAAAAATAATTAAATAGAAATAAACTTTCTTTATCTTATTATTTATTTATTTCGTACAACAGAAAGAAACATAGGTTGGATACAAGATAAGACTTAAATACAAAATGTACCATGTGGGTTCTTATCACAGGAGATTTGGTGCAAAATGTACCTTATGTTCCTTATCACTTATAATTCTTAAATGAGCATTATTATGTTATGTATTTCATATCTTTTCTTCTACTTAGTAGAATCTAGCTCGTCTCATGATGTTTGGCAAATTTTATTTTGTGTCAAATACTAGAATAAGAAAACCTCGGTGGATGTTTAGTTGGTCATAGCACAGTACATTCCATTTCTTCAAGACACTGTAGATTCCCACTCAAGTTTTCACCCTTTGTTGCTACTTTAAAACGAGTGCTTCTCTGATGCACTAAATTAAGCAAAAGTATAAAAGTAGCATTTTTTATTGTCGGTTGTTGTGAACTATAACTATTATGTCCATCAATAGTAAATTGTGGAATTGTCCTCAAATCATGAGTCTACAAGGTATTTCCATGCCAAATTTTACGGATATAAATCCTTTATTTGGTGGCAAAAGCAGATGGTATTTTCAAATATACTGAGATGAAAAGGGTCATGACAGGAAATTTTCCAGGAGTTGCCCCAAGATAAAATTAAGATTGCAAAAATGTATTATTTAAATCAGATAGGTTTAACAGAACACTGAAAAGGGTTATTCCCATAAATTTGTGAAATCCAATTCCATGCTTTCATGGAAATAAATTATCTCCAGAGAGTGACCAAATGATTCCAATATGTCTAATCAATTGACTTACTCTCACTGAAAAGCAGTTCTCATAGCGTACCTATTAACCACCCAAAAGCAGTTCTAAAACAAGGAAACCAAACTGGTAATCAGAAGACTACAAAAACTCAAAAAGGTAGTTATCATCTTGAATGGTTATAGGAGAAAAGAAGATGAAGAACAGTTGGAATTAAGATTCACAAAAATCACTAAAATATAGAATACAAGAAAAGGGAAGTCATTCACCTAAAATTCGTTGCTTCTGCTTGATCTTTACAAGATAGATCTAAATTTTGATACTCAACTAGTAGGTATAATCCTTTTCTTTTCTTAGTAAACTGACAAAGCTGTAATTACCCATCACAGAAACGGTTTCAGATTATCACATAAACCAAACACAAAATCCTCAACATTAGCATAAAAACTTTTCATTTCTTGCAAGCCAAAGAGGACCTTCATGAAACTCCAAAAACACAATAGGAGAAAAGCAGTACAGCAATTAGAGAAAAAGTGAAAGAAACAAAAAAAAAAGAGAGTGAAGAAGGAATGCATGGAGGAATTAGAAGAAAGTGCATAACCAAAAATAAATCTTTTTTTAGTGATGAGATGGGTGAAAAAGAGAAGAACTTACATAACAAACTATAGTACAGTACGATAAAACTGCAGGCTCCTTCCCTCACATGCTGTTGGTAGCTACCTAGTTGTGACTATGAGGAGTATCAGCAACAACAAACAATAGAGGGTACCATGTTTTTTAGCATGAAGCAGTGTAAAGGGGTGAGTGAATAATTAAAAGGAGAGATAAGATGACAGACAGAGAAAAGAGAGAAAGAAAAAGAGTTATGTTATGGGAAAGCAAAGGAGAGAGAGAGAAGGAAGTGATGGAGGAAAGTCAGATAACATGAAGACATGAACCACGTCTTTTGTCGAATTTGAGGTTCTATTTGCCACTGCTTAACTTTAACTGATAAGGGCTAATTATGAGTTAGTGTGAACGTGTCTGTGTTTGTGTGTGATGTTAAAAATGACCAATCATCATAGACAAGAAAAGCAATCACTACTTTACCTGCCAAGACCCACCAGCTAGCTAGCTAGCTACTCAACTCAACCAGACGCATGCTGCTGCACAAAACGTGAAACATCTAATAAAATCAAATGTGGCTAATAATTTTAGCTATGTTTTTATCTTGATAAATTCTGATCATGGTCCCACTCACTGTACCAGAGCATAAATAATAAATATGCATCAGTTTTATTGTTCATAATTCAAATAAAATAGATTTTCCTTAATGGTCGTTTTGCGTCCACTACAAAAAAGAAAGTGGTCCCCTTCTGTTCAATATTTAACGTTAGCTTTATGTCTTTAGGTGTTATAATTTTTCTATTATTATCTGCTTCAACTATTCAGGATATTTTTCTTTACCATTCATTGACCCAGCCACCTTTGTCATATTCATTCATATGGACTCCCATAACTTCCCCATCTTTTCCAACCTCACCATTGCATCTTTCTCTTCTTTCTCTTTCCTTTTCTCATTCCCCACTAATACTAATACACTTCCACACTTATCATCACCACTCTTCTAATTCTCTATAAAACTATCACATCTTTTATACTATACTTTGAAATATTTTTGTTTATAGTCTGTTTTGAGATCTCTAAGAAATTATTTTAGAAAATTTTTAGTATGTTTTAATTATGTATTTCGTGGCCTGAGGTGTGAATTTTCACAACCAATATATTCTTTAATTGATCTGAAAATCAACAAAAAAAAAACGTAAGTACTATCAAACATTTACTGCTTTACTTAACAAACAAAATAAAACAGCTCAAATAACTTGTGCGTTTTTATGTTAATTGATATAGAAAAAACAACAAAAACGCGTGGTAATAATGTGCTACCAAACACTTCCTCTATACATTAAACAAAAATTAAAACAGCTGAAAGGGTAAGGATATTTAGCTATAATTAGGGATTATTGTCCCCTAGTTGTTTCACCCTCTATCGCACAAAATAACATAACTTTTTGTGTAAGAATACATTAACATCAATTTTATTAAAAAATAATTACTTTTTATTATTAAAGTGTCAAAAAAATTTATTCAATGTTTTAAGGATAAAATTGCTTTGACACTCGTAAAAAATACCTACTTCACAACTTTTTATAATAATATTTTAAATTAAAAAAATAAAATAAATATAATCAAAATATTAATTTATTAGGGTGTTAAAGTGAATGTTTTTATCATTGATGGTCTCAATATTTCACTACCCATTTTTTAAAGATGATACGTGTTTCAGAATTTTGAGAGGTAATTTGACTTGTTAGTTTATGAGTAAAAAAAAGGCCATTTTAAAGAGATTTTTTCAATTAGCAGACTTAATTTGTGTTTGTTTATAATTAAAAAAACATTTTTATAAATAGAAGTGTTTATTGTTTAGGTATAAATAATCTAGAACTGTTTTTTTCTACAACGAAGTTTCATTAAAGATAACACTTTTAAAGTAACATCACTGTCTATAACTGTACTTTTCGTGAGTATTAAAATTGTAATGTGACATCCAAAAGTAATTAAATATTTTTAAAAACACTATATCATAAATAATTCAGTGGTTTTTCTGAAAAAATTATATTATATATTTTAATATTAACAAATACTTCGTAATATTAAAAAGTTATATTAATTAGATTTATTCAATGGGATTTCAAAAGACTTTCCCGCACAATTTTTTTTAGATTTTAAAAGTTTGTAAGAATGCAATTATGTTTTTAAAATACTTTTATGATTAGGATTTTATAATTTAAATGCTAAAGGATTCATAAAATACAAAATCATAAAATTTGAAAGTATTTGATGAACTTACATAATATTAAAGAATTTGTGTTCTAACCTTAAATTTAGTACAGTAGATTTTCTACAATAAAAAAGAGTTATAACAAAAGTTATTTAGCCAATATATAACACTAGGAATTGATTTTTCATTTGTTAAGTTTCAAAGGTTATTCAAAAATCTCAACAACATAACAAAAGTTTTTTAAACCTTCGTTAAATTCCAAAGGTTTATTCTAAAACCTAAGCAAAGTAACATAGGTTTTTTAACATTCGTTAAATTCTAAAGGTTTATTGTAAAATCCTAACAAAATAACATGCTTTTTCAACCTTTGTTAAATTTCAAACTTTTTTCTAAAAACTCAACAAAATAATGGAGGTTTTTTTAACATTCGTTAAATTCCAAAGATTTATTGTGGAACCTCAATAAAACACTATAGATTTTTCAAACTTCAATATATATATATATATATATATATAATTAAATCTATTTATAAATAAATAATTAAAAATTATATAGTTTTAATATATTTTATAACTAAATTCTATAAAATTTTGAAAGTGTAACTTTACATTACAAATAAGTTTTCTAAAGTTTCAAAATTTATTTTAAAAACTCAGCAAAATAACATTGGATAATAAGTATATCAACAACTAATCTTGGACAATAAGTATTTCAACAATATTTGCATATTTTGTATGATTAATGGTAGTTGGTTTATATAATTCCTAGTTATTTTTAGTTACGAGCTCATACTTAAAAAAACTTGACTTATTTTGTTTAAGCTCATATCTTGTACATATATTTTATGTGCAATTTTAGTTTTAGTTATAATTGTTAATATTTAATTCTCCTAATTTTGAAATATTTTAAATTAAGGTCTTTATCTTAAAATGAATTTAATAATTAATTCACTGGGAAAGTGAGAAGTGATAAAGTTAATTTCTCTTTGCAATATGTTCTTGCAATCTTTAGCCAAGAACACACATGACTTTAAAGCCCACATATGATAGATAATGCAATTATTTAGCACACGTAAAAGTTGTCGAGTTAGGTAATAGTGGTTTGTGACCCAAGTTGGATAGTAAGGTGATGGAAGAAGCAATATTGGAGTAAGAAGAATATAGTGTCTTATTTACTATTTCTTCTCCTTAGATATAATAGACATAAAGTGTGGCTCAATTGCGATTCCTTGTTAGGGCTGTCGTCGACAACCATTGAGCCTGTGCCGAAGAGTAATGTCTCTACGATGGAAGAGAGAAGTCAGGAGGATCGTTAGACATGGTGGAAAATGAGGTTGAAGGTTATTTCAAACGGCAAGTCATTTTACGAAAATTTTGAAACTCGTGTTATTTTACTAAGGTTCTTAAACCCATGGTATTTTACGGAGGTTCTTAAACCCATGGTATTTTACAGAGATTTTGAAACCAATGGTATTTTACGGAGGTTCTTAAACCCATGGTATTTAGCAGGGGTTCTGAAAGGCTTTTCCTAAGGTTTAAAAAACCCCGGGGAATTGCAACCCTGGATAAATGACTTAATAAAGGTTTTAACCCTAGATAATGTAAAAATAAACCTCCATTAAAACCATTTTTTCTTGTAGTGATTAGATACTTGAATGGGATCATATAATGATTTCATAAAAAGGTTCACAAAGATTTTCTAAAATATCTTACGGACAATCAAGATATGCATTGCATAAAAAATAGAGATCATAAATACTTTAATTTTTATAACGCTTCATTTTTAATTTAGGCTATATCTAGTATTCCAATACAAATAAGGATTTTATTAATAAATGTAAATGTTATAAGTATTTTTTTTAATGTCATTTCTAGCTTATAAGAGTATATAAAACATTTTAATGTCATTTCTAGCTTATAAGAGTATATAAAACCTTTTTATGATATAAACAACTAATTGCTTACAAGATTTCATTGTGAATATGAAATACAAATACTCATTGTTTAAAGTTTAACTTTACACAAATGTATATGATGTACAAATTAAGCACTTTCTTTTACAAGTCATCTAGAAGATTATATTTATCAACATTAGAAGCTTTAAAGAATGAAATAGCAAGATCTAAGATATGTTTAAAAAGTAATGATGAATGTTTCATCAAGTCTTCATTATTAAGCAAGTTGATTATATTCAAAACCTACACTTGAAGAGTCATCACATGAAAATGTTTCCATGATAAAAAAATATCCATTGTATTATATGTTATAACTTTCTTGATTGAATGCTTGTGACACATTCATATTGATAAATATTTTATCTATTTTTAGAAAGCACAAGTCACTTTTACAAGATGTTTAAAGATTTTTGAAAATAGTTAAAAATATTTTATGAATATTTTAATCAATTATATACATAAGTTGGATAATTGGTTATCATTAGTAATATTTTAAAAAATCATTTTCGCTTATAATTATACCCTTTAATAATCAATTAAGTATTGATTGTTTCATACTTCTGAAAAATATTTGTTTCCTTTTAATCGAGTAATCACTAAGACAATTGTTTATGTTTTTGTTAATAAAAAGTTTAAGACCCATGATTTTGATTAAGTTTTTAAATACAACAATGCATAAAAACATGGTTATGCATAATTGTAAGACAAATGCTTTATTCAATAGTAGATCATGTAAGATACAAATGTTTCATTTGTCAGATGATAGAACATTGTGTAGTCTTTTCTTTAAGTCTGATATGACATTTATATATGCTCAAACAATACGTGCATAGTTTAAGCTAACCTTGTACTTCTCGAATATCCATACGCTTATTCTATTTTGCAGGAAATGTTCATTCCTTTTGTCTACCAAAGAGATATGTTCAAACATAAGTCACATCAAGTGGTCTCTTGGATAAAGAGTTAAACCATTTTCTTCAACAACAACGACCACAACGTGACATAACCACTTTTCAACTTTAGCCCAACTATCAATATAGTTTGGTGCAAAAGGCTATGCTACTTAGGGAAATAAGTATTCCCAACTATTCATGATGTTGCATAAAGAAGAAAGTTCATTCAAAGTTTCATGGAGTGTATTTAATACCTAGTCCATTATTAAGCTTCTAAAACCAGAAAGGACATTCAAGCGAGTTGAAGTTGCTCAATAGCCAAAAGCGGTTTTGCAATATCTATATTCCTTTAATGCCTATATAAATCTATCCTTTAAGAAGAGTAAGCAAGATGACATTGCAATGTTCTGAAATGCTACTTAAATTTTCTGTGCCTCAAAAAAACATTTTAGAGAACACTATGAGTGTTCATCTAGCAAACTGAGAGAACACTTAAACCTTGTAATCATCAAACGATATAATCTTTCCCTAGTAGGAAAAATTTATCATCTAATGATCATATCTAACATTATTTTCTTATCTTAGTCAATAGTGGTTTTTGAAAAAGAATACTCTTTGAGCTTAGAGTGACTTTTGAAAATAATACTCAAGGAGATTAGCCAAGAGTAGTTACGATCCCAAAGGATACTTGTTATGTCAGGAGTGGCCTTTATAAAGAATACTCAAGGGGTTAGCTAGGAGTGACTATGATCCCAAAGTACACTCGGTTGGACCAAGAGTGACTTTTGAAAGAATACTTAAGGGGTTAGACAAGAATGACTACAATCCCAAAGAATACTTGGTTGAGTCAGGAGCGACTTGTTGAAAGAATACTCAAGGGGTTAGACAAGAGTGACTATGATCCCAAAGAATAATTGTTTGAGTCAGGAGTGACTTGTTGAAAGAATACTCAATGAGTTAGTCAAGAGTGGCTACAAGCCCAAATAATACTTAATTGTACTTTGTAGCATTAGTTTGTTTAGTGGAACTTAATCTGTTGATTGAGAACTAGATGTAGTTTGTTAAGATAGACGAACCAATATAAATATAATGTGTATTCTTCTATTTTCTTATATATTTTTGTTAGAGTAAAAGTCCAACACCTTGTAGTTTTGATTAAGTGCTTAAACCAATAAGGCATGAAGTTGCGTTTTGATATGATGAAGACCAGATCATATAAGTGCATTTTTTGTCAAACGATGAAAGCACCATGATTGACCAACCATAACATTTGTTGAACATTGAAGATTTTATTAGAAGTACAATCAAAGACCAAGCTAACACATTCATGGAGAATGTTCTTGCAACTTGAGTCTATATTACAGAGAATGTCTTTTACATCTATCCTAATAACTGCACCAAACAAAAAATGTTCAAATATATCTTAGTGTTAGAATATATGGCTTTAAACTAGAGGGGGGGGGGTGAATTGTTTAAAGAGAGTTTTCGCAAACTTTTCAGCCTTGAATGAAATCACTTTGAGAAAACCTTGATTAAGAAATCAGTTTTTCAAAACACAAAGCAAAAGGCACAACACTAGTAAAAACAATCGGTTGTTTTACCGAAACAATCGGTTGTTTATGCCAGTTAACAAATATCAAAACTGAAATTAAAGAGTTAGGGATAGAGAGATTGCACACAAATGTTTATACTGGTTCACTCAAAATCCAGAGCTACATCCAGTCTTCTCAGAAACCCTATGAGGAAATCCACTAAGCAATCACAACTTGATCACTTACACCACAACCAAGAAAGTGACCTTGAACACCTCAAGACACACACTCTTCTTGGCCAACACACCAACACTAAGATTGTTGATCTTG